>ENA-OQDW01000527-OQDW01000527.1-human-gut-metagenome-genome-assembly--contig:-NODE-527-length-15643-cov-1.655646_pt1 | contig 15643 bp, 20 predicted proteins | sample MGYA00242784_ERZ504613 | MGnify/ENA primary metagenome ERZ504613 (study PRJEB26092, sample SAMD00036330) | human gut metagenome | host: Homo sapiens | study: EMG produced TPA metagenomics assembly of... | reverse complement strand
GCACGAGCTCCAAAGCCAGCTGCTCCGGTTTCCTCGAAAGTTACTCCAATGAGAAAGAAAGCAGGTGCATTAAATATGGAAGTATGCGTCATCAAACCGGCTTCCATGGAGGATACCCGTGAAATCGCGGATACGCTTCTGGCCGGATGTACCGTTGTCCTTAACTTAGAAGGCATTGATGTGGATATTGCCCAGAGAATCATTGATTTCTGCTGTGGTGCATGCTACTGCATGAGCGGAAGTCTGCAGAAAGTTTCCAGCTATATTTTCATCCTGACACCGTCCAGTGTAGAAATTTCCGGCGACATCCAGGATATCTTAAGCGGAGCTTTTGATCTTCCAAATATCCGTACCGATTATTAAAGAAAATTATCTTTGCAGTAAATTAAAATGGATCTACTGGATCAATTATTGATTTACTTAGTAACAAAGGAAAAGCATCAGATGCAGGATTCTGATGCTTTTTTCATGAAAGAACATACAGGAGGCATAATTTATGAAAACACTTACCGTTAAAAGAGAAGGCACATCTACTGAATTTTCTTATGAAATTGTCTGGGACGGCAGCTACGAACGCCTCGCCGGCTGTGTGGAGAACTTAAAACTCCCTGCAAAAAAGGCCTGCATTGTCACAGACAGCACGGTTTCAGAACTGTATCTGGAAGAGGTAAAAAATGTACTGTCCCCGCTGTTTGAGACCGTAACCGCATTTGTTTTCCCGGCTGGTGAAGCAAGCAAAAATCTGGATACCGTCAAAGATCTGTACACGCATCTGATTGAAAACCACTTTGAGAGAAAAGACATTTTATTCGCACTCGGCGGCGGTGTCGTTGGGGATCTGACCGGCTATGCGGCGGCAACGTATCTGCGCGGCATTGATTTCATCCAGCTTCCGACGACACTGCTTGCACAGGTAGATTCCAGCGTTGGAGGAAAAACGGGCGTCGATTTCGACCAGTACAAAAATATGGTCGGTGCATTCCATCATCCACGTCTTGTCTATATGAACATGGCAACCTTAAAATCCCTGAACGGCGAACAGTTTGCCTGCGGTATGGGAGAAGTCCTGAAAACAGGTCTGATCCGCGATGAAAAATTCTACATCTGGACCATCAATCACATGTCTGAGATCGAAGAGCGGATTGAGCCGGTATTAACGAAAATGATCCAGAAATGCTGCGATATCAAACGCCAGGTTGTAGAAAATGACCCAACAGAACAGGGAGAGCGTGCCGTTTTAAATCTTGGCCATACGATCGGTCATGCCATTGAAAAGCTCAAAAACTTCGAACTGCTCCATGGCCAGTGCGTTGCACTTGGAACCGTTGCTGCTGCCTATATTTCCTACAAGAGAAGTTATCTCTCCGATGAAGAGTTTTACGAGATTCGTGATATGAACGTCGGTTTCTATCTGCCAATCACCGTGGACGCCTGAAATCGGAAGATATTCTGGCTGCAACAAAATCGGACAAGAAAATGGAACAGGGTACGATCAAATTCATCCTTCTGGAGTCTGTCGGCCATGCTGTGGTGGACCGCACGGTTACAGATGAAGAAATGCTGGAAGCTATTAATTCTATTAATGGAGATCTGATCGATGAAGAGTAAAAAACTTTCTCCGCTGGCCGTTTATCTGGTTTGCGCGGCAGCGATTGTCCTTCTGCTTGCAGCAGATCAGTATACAAAATCACTGGCAGTGCAGTATCTGAAGGATCAGCCGTCGATCGAGCTCATTCCAGGGGTTTTGGAGCTGTTTTATCTGGAAAACCGCGGTATGGCATTCGGACTTCTGCAGGATCAGTACTGGCTGTTTGCTATGATGACGGTATTGTTTCTGATCGTCATGGTGATTGTCTTTTACAAGCTTCCAAAGACACGCCGCTTTTTACCGCTTTTTGCCGTGCTGACTGTTCTGACGGCTGGTGCGGTCGGAAATTTTTACGATCGTTTTCTGAATCACTATGTCGTTGATTTCATCTACGTTTCGCTGATCAACTTTCCGGTTTTTAACGTAGCTGATATTTATGTCACCGTATCGGTCGCTGTCTTTTTACTGCTGTATCTGTTGTACTACAAGGACGAAGACTTCGCATTTCTGCATAAAAACGCCAAAAAGGAGGAGTCCGATGGCTGAAGAAGAACGGATTTTGGAAGTTACACCGGATTTTGACGGAAAACGAATTGATCAGTGCCTGACCGCATCTTTTTCGGACTGTTCCCGTTCTTTTCTGCAGAAGCTTTTAAAAGACGGAAAGGTTTCGATCAACGGAAAAACGCAGAAAGCAAGCAGTAAGGTTGCCGCCGGTGATGCCGTCTGGTGCTTCTGCCGGAACCGGAAGAACTGAACGTGGAGCCAGAAAACATTCCGCTTGATATTCTGTACGAGGATGATGATCTTCTGGTCGTCAATAAGCCAAAGGGGATGGTCGTACATCCGGCGGCAGGCCACAGCAGCGGAACACTGGTCAATGCGGTTCTGTATCACTGCCGCGGAAATCTCTCCGGCATCAACGGCGTTCTGCGCCCCGGAATCGTCCACAGAATCGATATGGACACAACGGGTGCCCTGGTTATCTGTAAGAGCGATTTCGCCCACCAGAGCCTCGCAGAACAGCTCTCTGTACATTCCATTACCCGAAAGTACCGGGCAATTGTCCATGGGAATCTGAAAGAGGACGAGGGAACCGTGCGCGGTGCAATCGGCCGCCATCCGACAGACCGGAAAAAGATGGCGATTAATGAACGGAACGGAAAACCGGCGGTCACACATTACCGTGTGCTGGAACGCTTTGGAAATTATACGTATATTGAATGCCAGCTGGAAACCGGCCGGACGCATCAGATTCGTGTCCATATGGCAAGTATCGGGCATCCGCTGCTTGGCGATGCGGTTTATGGCCCGAAGAAATGCCCGGTGAAAAACCTGCAGGGACAGACGCTGCATGCGATGGTACTTGGATTTATCCATCCACGGACCGGTGCCTATATGGAGTTTGAGGCGCCGCTTCCGGAATATTTTTCCAATCTGTTGCTGCAGTTTCGAAAAAATGTCTGAAACTGCTTAAAAAGAATGATATTTCAAAAAGTATATAGTTAATTTGTATAAGTTTTATCAAAATGTTCTGTACTTTCTGTGAATTCTGTAGTATACTAGATGTAACGAAAAAACGCGAGTTACTACATCTGTGAAAGCAGATTATTGTGACGGAATGGAAAGGAGCGGATTATATGAAAACTATCATAACGATTGGACGTCAGTACGGAAGCGCCGGACATTCCATTGGTAAGATTTTAGCGGATGACCTGGGAATCAAGTACTATGACAAAGAGCTGCTGGAGAGAGCAGCAAAGGACAGCGGATTATGCCAGGAATTGTTCGAAAACCACGATGAAAAACCAACCAACAGCTTTTTATACTCTCTGGTTATGGACAGTTACTCCTTCGGCTATGGATCTACCATGATGGATATGCCGCTGAACCAGAAGGTATTTCTGGCGCAGTTTGATGCCATCAAGAAGATTTCGCAGGACGGTCCGTGTGTCATCGTAGGCCGCTGTGCAGATTATGCACTGGAGGAAAATCCGAACGTGCTGAGCATCTTTATTAAAGCAGATATGCAGGATCGCATCCGCCGTATCGCAAAGCTGTATGATCTTTCTGATGCAAAAGCAAAAGACAAGATCACAAAGATCGACAAACAGCGTGCAAGCTACTACAATTACTACACCAGCAAACGCTGGGGCGAGGTAGACAGCTACGACCTGTGCCTGAACAGCAGTGTATTCGGTATCGATGGAACCGTAGATATGATCAAACAGGCAATTGAAGTTAAAGAAGCGGGAATCCGCAAGATTTTCAGCATCTGATCAAAACAGAACATAGGAGAAACGACCCTCCTCTTAAAAATAAGAGGAGGGTCATTTTATGAAAGGATTTTAAAGATGAGAATTGTTATACAACGTGTAAAAAGAGCAAGTGTTTCGGTGGAAGAGAAGGTTGTTGGATCGATTCAGAAAGGTTTTCTGGTTCTGATCGGTGTCGGCCAGGGGGACGATGAAGCAACAGCAGACAAGTATATGAAAAAACTGCTGGGACTGCGTATTTTTGAAGATGAAAATGGAAAGACGAACAAGTCCCTGGCAGATGTGGATGGACAGCTTCTGATGGTTTCACAGTTTACCCTGTATGCCAACTGTAAAAAAGGAAACCGTCCAAGCTTCACGGAAGCAGGCGAGCCGCACAGAGCAGAAGAACTGTATGAATATATGGTCGCGAAAGCACGGGAACAGGTTCCTGTTGTCGAAACGGGAGTGTTCGGGGCTGAGATGGAAGTATCACTGGTGAATGATGGGCCGTTTACGGTGATCTTAGAGGATCTGTAAATAAAATTTTTTTGTTTGCCGAATCGGTAAAACAGAACGTGGTTTGCGAGATCTGTGAAACCTGTTTTTGTCTAGAGATAGTGTACCATCATCGTACTGAATTGTTTGTATTTATATAGTTTACATAAAATGATTATGTGAACTTGTGAAGAGGAGAAAATCTTTTATGCCGCAATTTGACTATCAGCAGCTGTGTCACTTTGTCCTTCCGGAACAGGGGGGACTGTCGGTGGAAACAATTCTAAAACGTTTTCTGCACCTGACACCACGTGAAATCCGCCATGCCAAATATATTCCGGATGGAATTCAGAAAAACGGTGTTTCCTGCCGCACAAATGCAGTTGTCCAGACTGGAGATACGATCACTTTTCGATATGCGCAGAAGTGTCCCCACCTTTCCGAAGATCAGGTTCTGCCGGTATCAGGTGATTCTGCCGGCGTACGGATTCTCTATGAGGACAGTGATCTCTGTGTCGCAGACAAGCCATCCGGTATGGTCTGCCACGCTTCCCACGGCCATTATTCCGATTCCCTGACACATGCTGCCGCATCCCTGTTAAAAACACCGACAGCGCCTTCTGAACTCCGCTGCATCGGCCGTCTTGACAAAGATACATCGGGTCTGGTACTATTTGCAAAGAATCAGCTGGCTGCTGCCAGACTGTCCCGGCAGCGGGAGAGCGGCGCGCTGAAAAAAGAATACCTGGCTCTGGTACACCATCCCTTTTCCGAAGAAACGCAAAAAGAAACCATTCGTCTTTCCATGGAGCAAATTCCAGGAGATGACCCTGATTCTTCGATCCGTCTGGGAAACGTATCACTAAAATGCGTATCTGTAAAGAAGGGAACGGCCTGTGGGCTACTACACACTACGAGGCTGTCCTTCAGGATCCTTTCTGGGCCGTCGTGTGCTGCCGTCTGGAAACCGGCCGCACGCATCAGATCCGTCTTCACATGGCATCTATTGGACATCCACTTTTCGGAGATCCGCTCTACGGAGTCCGCGACGGCGGTACCCGTGCCGCGCTCCATGCCTGGAAACTGCACTTTCTGCAGCCGATGACAGGAGAACCAATTGATCTGGAAAATATTCGAACGCACATGTTCGATTAAATATATTTGAAGTATAAGGAGAACATTTTATGGAAGAACAGAAAGAACACAAACGCCGCGTCCGCTACAAAGGCACACATCCGCGGAATTACAATGAGAAATACAAAGAACTGAATCCGGAGAAATATCAGGGGACCATTGAGCATGTGATCCAAAAGGGAAGCACACCGGCCGGCATGCATATCCCGATTCTCGTAGATGAAATCCTCGATTTTCTCAAGATCGAGCCGGGACAGAACGGACTTGATGCAACACTCGGATACGGCGGCCACAGCTCCCGTATGCTTGCATGCCTGCAGGGAAAAGGGCATCTCTGTGCGCTGGATGTCGATCCGATCGAGATGGCAAAAACAAAAGAACGACTGGCCGCGCAGGGGTACGGCCCTGAGATTTTAACGATTCTTCATCAGAATTTTGCCAATATTGATCAGGTTGCTGCCAAATACGGCCCCTTTGACTTCATTCTGGCGGATCTTGGTGTTTCCTCCATGCAGATTGATAATCCGGAGCGCGGCTTTTCCTACAAATATGATGGACCGCTGGATCTTCGCCTGAATCCGGAGGCAGGAATTTCCGCGGCCGAGCGTCTGCGCACGGTTGCACGCGATGAACTGGAAGGCATGCTCATTGAAAATGCCGATGAACCGTATGCAAAAGAAATTTCCCAGGTTGTTACGCGGGCACTTCGGAAAGGAAAGAAAATTGACACTACGTTTGCACTGCGTGATCTGATCGCTGAAGCACTGGATTTTCTTCCGAAAGACGAGAAAAAAGAAGCCATCAAAAAATCCTGCGCCCGCACCTTCCAGGCACTGCGGATCGATGTAAACAACGAATATGAGGTTCTGGAAGCATTCATGGAAAAACTTCCGGATGCTCTTGCTCCGGGCGGCAGAGCGGCAATTCTGACGTTCCATTCCGGCGAAGACCGGCTTGTGAAAAAGTCCATGAAGGGACTGTATCAGATCGGTATTTATTCCGAATATTCAAAAGAAGTCATTCGTCCTTCCAAAGAAGAATGCATCCGCAACAGCCGTGCAAGTTCAACGAAAATGCGCTGGGCAATTAAGGCGGAGTAACTTAAAAAAAAGCAGGAGAGAAGTCGTCTCCATAAAAAAGAGGAATCAACGAATGGGATATAATCCCTGTTGATTCCTCTTTTGGTTTCTGATATGTTTTTATTCCTCATGCTCCGGCATGGACTCCCGCAGCCGTACCGCTGTGGCAGCCTGACGCGCCTTGCATCGTCCATGGCAGCATAATGTTTCTTCGTCGTATTGACATCCTTATGGCCGAGAACATCTGCAACAAGATAAATATCGCCTGTTTCCTGATACAGCGTCGTACCGTACGTACTACGCAGTTTATGCGGCGTAATTTTCTTCGTTGTCGTCACCTGGGACGCATATTTCTTCACCAGATTTTCCACCGTCTTGACGTTGATCCGTTTTCTCTGCGCCGAATAGAAGAGTGCGTGTTCGTGTCCTGCCACAGGTGTAATACCTGCGCGGACTTCGATATACTTTTTCAGTGCCTCGGCAACTTCATCTCCAAAGTAGACAAACATTTCATTTCCACCTTTTCGAAGCACTTTGATGCCATTGTTTTTTAAAATCGACATCCTCAATATCTAACCCGACACATTCCGACACACGGATTCCCGTGCCAAGCAGAAGAGTAATGATTGCAAAATCACGTTCCTTTGTTTTTTCATAGTAGGCCCGCTGATGATTGCTCAGCCCGTCGCCGCAGGATTCAATAAAATCGAGAAGCTCCGCAACCTCATTTGGCTCCAGACGGATAATTTCTTTTTCGTGGAGCTTCGGCATATCGATAAGCAGCGTAGGATTTGTCTCAATCAGTTCCTTTTTGAAATAATAGGAATAGAACGTCCGAAGTGCCGACAATTTTCGTTTCAGGCCTTTTTCCCCGTTGGTGGTATAAGATTCCTGGGAACCGATATAAGCCTTTAAATATTCTGTGTATTCCTCAAGATCAAGTGCAGTGACCTGGTCAAGCACATCAACGGACATCTGATCCATGGGAATTTTGGCAAGTTCCGGATTTTCTTTCTGCAGATACTGAAAAAAGATCCGAAGGTCATATGCATATTTGATTCGTGTGCTGGTCGATGTCGTTGTGCTGATGCCGCGGAAAAATTCGGAAGTAAAAGAGGGAAGCGTCTTCAGAACCTCGCGGAGCTTCAGTGTATTTTCCATATCGGTTTGTTCGTGATACGTAATTTTTGATTTCATAACTGCAAATGAGCCTTTCTAAACAGAAAAACCGGGAAAATAAAAGAAGTATTTCTTCTATATAACTATTCGGGAAACGCAGGTTTTTCGAATAGTTGAAGAGTTACTTTCAGAAATCACCGGTTTTTCCTCTGAAACCGCCGAATTTTACAGGCCGATTTCTTGTTCGTTTTTTCGCAACATTTTTTATTTTCTTCTTTTATTTTTCAGGATAAAAATCTTAATACTCCAATTACCTTTCCTACGATCTGCAGATCATTCACAAGGATCGGATCCATCTCATCGTTTTCCGGCTGCAGGCGGAAATAACCGTCTTCCTTGTAGAATGTTTTTACTGTAGCGGAATCATTGACCAGAGCGACAATTTTTTCTCCATTTTCCGCAGTTGCCTGTTGCTCCACAAGAACAAGGTCACCGTCTAAAATACCTGCATTTACCATGCTTTCGCCCTGTACCTTTAAAAGGAACGTTTCTGCGTTTGGCAGACGGTCTACCGGCATCGGGAAATATCCTTCAATATTCTCTACCGCAAGAATCGGTTCTCCGGCAGCTACTTTGCCGATCAGCGGAATCTGTGCAACCTCACTCTGGGATGCGGTGTCTTCCGATGCAATTCCCTGGATTGCACCAAGGCGGCCGGTATGGAATCTTCATCGCAGATTTCAATGGCTCTCGGTTTTGTTGCATCTCGTTTGATATAGCCTTTCCGCTCCAGTGTTTCCAGATGTGCATGTACCGAGGATGTAGAACGAAGGGAAACCGCTTCGCAGATCTCACGCACAGACGGCGGGAATCCTCTCTGCAAAATTTCCTGTTTTAAATATTCGAGAATCTGTCTCTGTTTCTCTGTCAGTTTATTTTTGTCTCCAGCCATCGTATGTTCCTCCTGTCGTTTCGTTTTTTATATGAATTAGGGTAGTCCCCTCTTTCTATACGATATTTGCTTAAAATATACCAAATAAATTTTACCATAAATCCCACCGGAACGCAAACAAAAGTTTCGAAAATTTGTTCGTATTTCGTATTGACAAACATACGTTCTTTTATTATAATGAACATATATTCGAAAGAACAAATGTTCACGTAGCACAACTACTCTTCTATCACAAATCAAGGGGGAATTTTACATGAGTACCAATGCAAAGAAAAGAAAATCACTGAGAGAAAGACGAAAAATCCAGAGAAGAAAACTGCAGATCCGCGCCGCCGCCGCTCTCCTGTCTCTGGTTGCCGTCACATTTCTTTTAATCTTCCACTTCACGCCGCAGAATACGCAGGCAGACAGTGAGCCGAAAGCTCCAACCTACAAATACTACACCAGTATCCGCGTTTCTTCCGGCGATACACTGTGGGACATCGCCAAAGAATACCGTACAGAAGAATACTCCGATATTTCCAGTTACATTGCCGAGGTCCGTGAGATCAATCACCTGAGTTCCAACCAGATCACGGACGGTATGTATCTCTGCATTCCGTATTACTCCGAGGAGTATAAATCATGAAATTCAAGAAATACTTTACATAATTCGGTTATGTAAACAAAGCAAAAAATAGCTTCCAAAATGCACGGAACCTTCTAAAACAGCATGTTCGGGAAGTATGGTTTACAAAATAAAGAATGAATGTGAAAAGCAGAAACGTCCCGCAAATGAAATTTCTCATCTGCGGGACGTTTCTGCTATCTTATGCTTTTTTTAATCCTCTTCAATATGCTCCTGTCCTTGTGCGATGATTGTCCGTACATGACCATCTGCAAGAGAGTAGAACACCGATTTTCCTTCTCGTCTGCTCTTTACCAGCTTATTCTGCTTCAGAATGCGAAGCTGGTGGGAAATTGCGGACTGTGTCATGTGCAGTGCTTCTGCCAGGTCGCAGACGCATACCTCTGCCTCAAACAGGACAAACAGGATCTGGATCCGCGTGGAATCACCAAATACCTTGAAAAGTTCTGCCAGATCGTAAAGCTCTGTTTCATCCGGCATGGTCTCATTGACAATCTTTACCAGATTTTCATGAACCTCACAGGAGTCACAGCACAGATCAGCTTCTTCCGGATTGATTTTTGCCATTTTGTGTCCTCGTCTTTCTATAGATTTTTCACAAACAGAGCACGAATTGCATTCAGAACCGCCAGAATCATAACTCCGACATCTGCGAAAATTGCCATCCACATGTTAGCGATACCGATGGTCCCAGAAGCAGGAACAATACTTTGATACCAATTGCAAAATAAATATTCTCATAAACAATGTGAATACATTTTCTGGAAATGTGAATTGCTTTGGAAATCTTGAGCGGATCGTCGTCCATCAGAACGATATCAGCTGCTTCAATTGCTGCGTCGGAACCAAGTGCTCCCATCGCAATACCGATATCGGCACGGGACAGTACCGGTGCATCGTTGATGCCGTCACCTACGAAGGCAAGTTTTTCTTTTTCTGTCTTTGCGGCAAGCAGCTCTTCCACTTTACTTACTTTGTCACCAGGAAGCAGTTCGCTGTAAACTTCATCAATTCCAAGATCTGCAGCTACCTGATCGGCTATCCGCTTGGAGTCTCCGGTCAGCATAATCGTCTTTTTAATACCGGATTTCTGCAGCGCCTGAATCGCCTCTTTCGCATGCGGTTTGATCATATCACAGATCAGGATATGTCCGGCATACTTGCCGTCTACAGCAACATGGACGATGGTGCCGACGCTGTGGCAGTCGATATAATCAACGCCAAGGCGCTCCATCAGTTTTGCATTTCCGGCAGCGACATTTTTACCGTCTACCTTTGCTGTTACACCGTTTCCGCTGATCTCTTCGATGTCCGTGACACGGCTTCGGTCGATCAGTTTTCCATATGCTCTCTGCAGACTCTTGCTGATCGGATGGCTCGAAGCACACTCAGCAAGTGCTGCGTATTCCAGAACATCTTCCTGACTGATCGTATTGTGGTGAATACCGGCTACTTCAAAGACACCCTGTGTCATGGTACCGGTTTTATCGAATACAACGTATTTGGTCTGGGAAAGTGTTTCCAGATAGTTGGAACCTTTCACCAGGACACCTTCATGGCTTGCGCCGCCGATACCGGCGAAGAAGCTGAGCGGAATACTGATGACCAGTGCACAAGGGCAGCTGATAACCAGGAAGGTCAGCGCACGGTAAATCCATATGCTCCACTCAGGAGCGGCACTTAAAAACAGCATCCGTGCCAGCGGCGGCAGGATTGCCAGCGCCAGCGCACCGTAGCAGACGGCCGGTGTATAGTATTTCGCAAATTTGGAAATAAAGTTCTCGGATCTTGATTTCTTGGAGCTGGAGTTTTCCACAAGGTCCAGAATTTTGGATACGGTGGACTCTCCAAACTCTTTCGTTGTTTTTACTTTAATCAGACCGGACATATTGATACATCCGCTGATGACTTCGTCTCCCTCCCGGGCGTCACGCGGAACACTCTCTCCGGTCAGGGCACTGGTATTCAGTGTGGTGTTTCCTTCTTCGATCACACCATCGATCGGAATCTTTTCACCAGGCTGTACAACGATGATTGTGTCAACCTCAACTTCATCCGGATCAACCTGCTCGAGTTTTCCGTCTACCTCGATATTTGCATAATCCGGGCGGATATCCATCAGTTCGCTGATATTCCGGCGGCTCTTTCCGACAGCATAGCTCTGGAACAGTTCGCCGATCTGGTAAAACAGCATAACGCTACGCCCTCCGGATACTCGCCAAGCAGAATGGCACCGACCGTTGCAACAGCCATCAGAAAGTTTTCATCAAATACCTGTTTGTTCAGGATTCCCTTCCAGGCCTTTTTCAGGATATCGTATCCGATGACCAGATAAGGAACCATAAAGGTTGCAAATCGCACATAGCCGGTTGTCGGCAGTACCGCGCAGAGAATCAGAAGAACCGATGCAACGATGACGCGGATGAGAACCTTTTTCTGTTTCTTATTCATACATATGCCTCCTTTGTTCTTACCGCCGGATGAAAAATCCAGCATTTCATCCCAGAGATTTACAGATCCAAATCCGCTGCTCCAGAGAGAAAATACTGGATTTTTCTCGAGCTGAACCGCAGACAGGTTTTAGAATCTATTCTGCTCCAGCTTTTTCTTCCATCCGCCGATGAAAGTTTTTTATTTTTAGAGGAAGATCTCGCAGTCATCCTCAACTTTTTTGCAGTTTTTCAGAACATCCTGCATAACGCTCTTTGGATCCTGTCCGTCTTCGAACTCAACGATCATTTTGAGCATCATAAAGTTTACGGTAGCATCCTTTACACCTGCTGTGTTTTTTGCAGCCTCTTCCATTTTGTTTGCACAGTTTGCGCAGTCAACATCGATCTTATACGTTTTCTTCATCGCTTTTGATCTCCTTTTTCATTTTCACTGTTCATATGAACATTTATTCATATGTTTGTTTTTATTATAGCACCAGTGATGCAATTGTCAATGGAAAACTGAAAAAAATCAAAAAAATCTGCCCGTCGGATTTTTTTGATTCCTGCGGGCAGATAGATCTGTTATTTATTTCTCATAAAGAAACGTTATGTTCTGCTATTTTTCACTTTTCCGAATCACAATCTGTCCGAACCGTGCACATCCGTCCAGAACCTCTATTTTCAGAATGCCTTCTCCTGTAACGGTACCGAGTGTGAACCGTTCGAGTGTGTTCGGTGCTGTTTCATATGCAAAATATGGATGAACATCCGAAGTTACTTTCTCACCGGCAGGAGGCATTACCCCTTCAAAAAGAGTCTCTCCCTGAATAGCTGCCTGTACCTTAACCTCTTTGTCTGCACAATTTCCTCGTAGAAATAGACCAGCTTCGGTGTCAGCTCCTCGCGGCGCGGCGTCATGGAGATCGGCTCGTTGATACAGTCATATGCGCCGATGATCCAGCGGTCTTTGTATCTTCTCATAAACTCTTCCGTCAGAAGAAACATCCGAAATCATTCGCCATAATACCGTCCTGATTGTGCAAAAATCCCCTTACACGTTCTTTGTCATAATACCCCATACAAAAATACCACCTTTCCGCAGAAGCCTTCTGGTTCTGCGCTTTTTCTTCTATTATAAAAATTCTGGTTTTCTGTGTCAAGAAATAAATTTTTACTATTTTCAGGGAAAAAACATGATATTTTTAAAAAAATTGCTTGACAAACCGAAAAATGAGACTATAATGCAAAGTGTTCAAAAGAAAAAAGGGATCAGAAAAAAGCAATGAGCAGGACAACATTTTTCGGGTGAGCCTTTACAGAGAACCATCGGCTGGTGCGAGATGGCAGGCATCCCAAAGAACAATCCCCTGTGAGCTGTACAGACGAAACCAGAAATGGAAAGTAGTCCGGACCGGCCTCTCACCGTTAGCAGAGAAGAGATTCACCGGAAAGTGTATCATCGGGGATCTTGTCTGAGTGATCGACCAAAAGAAACAGCCGATAATTAGAAGTGGTAACGCGGAGCGTTTTTGAAAGCTTCGTCTTCTTGCATAAGTCAGGGAGACGAAGCTTTTTTTGTTTCCAAGCATACCAACACAATTGCCTTTTCCCTTTTCTTTTTCCATTTGGAATCCATGTAAACTGGAAATATCATTTTTGAACGAGGAGGAATTTTATTATGAACACGTTGGTTATTGTACTGATCGCCGCCGTATGTCTGATAGCAGGTTATACCTTCTACGGAAGCTGGCTGGCAAAGAAATGGGGCATCGATCCTAAAGCAAAAACACCTGCCGTTGCAAAAAATGACGGTCAGGATTACGTCCCTACCGATGGATGGACCGTATTCGCCCATCAGTTTTCTTCAATCGCAGGTGCAGGCCCTGTCACCGGTGCCATTCAGGCCGCTGTCTTTGGATGGGTTCCCGTCCTTTTATGGATCCTGATCGGCGGTATCTTCTTTGGTGCTGTTACCGATTTCGGTGCGCTGTATGCGAGTGTCAAAAACGAAGGAAAATCCATGGGACTTCTCATTGAGAAATACATCGGCAAACAGGAAAAAAACTGTTTCTTCTCTTCTGCTGGCTCTTTACACTGATCGTTATCGCCGCCTTTGCAGATATGGTTGCCGGAACATTTAATGCTTACGAAACGGTTGACGGCGTCACAAAGCTTTCTGCCCAGGCAACTGTAAACGGCGCTGCCGGAAGCATCTCCCTGCTATTTATCGCTTTTGCTGTTGTCTTCGGACTGCTCCAGAAAAAACTGCAGTGGAAAGGCTGGAAAGAAATGGTACTCGGCCTTGCCTGCACTGTTGCAGCCTTTGCAATCGGCATGAATGTACCGCTTGTAACAAGCAAAGCAACCTGGACTTATCTGGTATTTGCCTACATCTTTCTTGCCGCTGTCCTTCCGATGTGGCTTCTGATGCAGCCGCGTGACTTTATGACAACCTTTATGTTTGCCGGCATGATCCTTGGCGCTGTTGTCGGACTTGTTGTTGCACACCCGAAAATGAATCTTCCAATGTACACCGGTTTCCACAATGCGGCATCCGGAGATCTGTTCCCGATCCTGTTTGTCACCGTTGCCTGTGGTGCTGTTTCCGGATTCCACAGCCTGGTATCGTCTGGAACCTCTTCGAAAACCATTGCGAATGAAAAAGATATGCAGAAAGTCGGATACGGAGCTATGGTTCTGGAGAGCCTGCTTGCCGTCCTCGCCCTCTGCGTTGCCGGTGCTGCTGCTTCTGCAGACGGTACGGCTGCTGTCGGAACGCCATTTGCGATCTTTTCTTCCGGTGTTGCCGGATTTCTGGAAATGTTCGGCATCCCGGTATACGGAGCACAGTGCTTCATGACGATGTGTGTATCGGCGCTGGCACTTACCAGTCTTGACTCCGTTGCACGAATCGGCCGTATGTCCTTCCAGGAACTGTTCACTGTCGATGATATGGAACATGCTGCCGGATGGAGAAAGCTGCTCTGCAATAAATATTTCTCTACCATTGTTACTCTGCTCTGCGGCTACATCCTGACCCAGATCGGATATGCCAATATCTGGCCGCTGTTCGGAAGTGCAAACCAGATGCTGAGTGCACTCGTTCTGATCACGCTCTGTGTCTTCCTGAAAGTCACCGGCCGTGAAAACAGAACCCTGTTCCCGCCGCTTATCATCATGCTCTGTGTCACCTTTACCGCACTGGTAGAGCGTGTCATTGCACTTGTAAAAGCGTATGGAGCAGGAACCGCTGTCTTCCTCGTTGAGGGACTGCAGCTCATCATCGCCATTCTGCTGATGGTTCTTGGTGTCATCATTGTCATCAGCTGTGGAAAAGAACTGTTCCGGAAGAAAGCGGGACAGGAAACGAAATAATATAGATGTTTCTTCAAAGAGCTTCCTAACGTAAAACGCGTCAGACTACAACAAGTCTGACGGCGTTTTACATGCCATAGTTTTTTACGAAACAATTGCCGCCTTGGTCGCACCGATAATCGGGGAGCTGACTCCCTTCGCCCATTGCCATGCCAGTGCGGTCATACATTCAGGGCTTCCATTGTTTCCTCAATCGGAGTTTCGTAGTCAAAACGGTGAATGATATACAGATCCAGATACTCTGTTCCCAGCCGTTTCAGTGTACCGCCAATCTCTCTGTGAATGGCTTCTGCCGACAGATTGCCAAAATTTTACTCCGTATAATACTGTGCCTGCGCATTCCAAAGCTCATAGTATTTGCCGTTTGTATCCACAAATCCCCTGTTCCATAAGGTAGCATCCAGATACTTCGGGATCTCCCGGTTGACCGCCATAAAGGTTAAATGACCCCGGCTGTCCTGCTGTAAAAGTGACATCCTCCACCACCTGTAGAGGTGGGGGAGGATGTCACACTTCATGACCTTATTCCTTCTCCAGAAACATACTCTTCAACAGATGCGTTCCCGCTTCCGTCCGAAAT
>ENA-OQDW01000526-OQDW01000526.1-human-gut-metagenome-genome-assembly--contig:-NODE-526-length-15644-cov-2.796868_pt1 | contig 15644 bp, 19 predicted proteins | sample MGYA00242784_ERZ504613 | MGnify/ENA primary metagenome ERZ504613 (study PRJEB26092, sample SAMD00036330) | human gut metagenome | host: Homo sapiens | study: EMG produced TPA metagenomics assembly of... | reverse complement strand
ATCTCACTCAAGGAGTATATGGACCCGTTTACGGGTAGCAAGAGAAAGTAGGCAAAAGAAAACAGCCGCTTTCAGCGGCTGCCTGTAGTAGTGATGCGATGACAAACCCTCAGTACCCCTTCCAGGGTCAGCAAGTACTGACCCCTCTGGGGTCTGAGCAAACCACTAGTTTACTAGTGGTTTTGATTATGCTTGCCATGCAGTATAAAAAGCCGTATAATAAAGCTGTAAATAACGTTTGACGTGCAATATAGATGGAGGTTTTTAGAATGTCCGATCTAAAAGATGAAACACTGCGCCGTGCTCAGGAGTTGGCGGATTTCAAGCTGCTCTCTTCCGGAGATATCCCCAAAATAGATCTCTATATGGAGCAGGTGACTTCCTTGCTGGAGCAGGAAATGGGGCCGAGCCTGCGCCGCAAGGATGAGAGCGTTTTCACTAACACGATGATTAACAACTATAGCAAGGAGGGTGTGCTCCCCCGCCCGGAAAACAAACGCTACAACCGCCGCCATATCATTACGCTGATTTATATCTTTTTGCTCAAGCAGAATCTGCCGATGCCGGAAATCAAACGTTTCACCTCCCATATTGAAAATACCGAGCAGCTCGACAACATGTACGGCATATTTTATGACCTTGTTGGCGGCTATGAAAAGGCCTACCGGAAGGATATCGAAGAGAAACTTTCCAGAATCGAGCACCAGTGCAAGGACCAGGGTGTGACAGATGAGAGCAGCATCGCGCTAACGCTGATTGCTCTGCTCTCCTTTGAGGCCGCTTTAAACACAATGCTCAGCAGCCAGCTGCTTGATTATTGTAAGGAGAAAAAAGAGGAACGTCTCCAGCAGGAAGAGGAAGCGAGCAAAGCCCATAAACAGGAGGAAAGCAACCCGGAAGAGCAGGGAGAATAGGGGGCGCTTCCCCTTGTGTGAGTCAGGGTGGCCAGAATTCCATATCACCAAATGCGCAGGCCGCATCCATAGCCTGTGTATTTTGTTTTTTAATAATAGAATAAAAAACAAAGGCTCTGCTTTTGCCAAACAGAGCCTTTGTTTTTTCATTCATGCACTTTTCGAGCCTGTCCACGCCTAAAAACAGGCGCCCATCCTAGACAGGGCTGAAAGAAAACGGTCGGTTTTCTCCGAAAGATTACTCCGCGAAACCAGATTCCACAAGCTTGATCAGCCCTTCCACCGCCTGCTCCTCATCGGGGCCGCCGGCAATGATCCGGATATTCGTTCCGCCCATAATGCCGAGGGAAAGAACGCCAAGCAAGCTCTTTGCATTCACGCGGCGCTCCTCTTTTTCCACCCAAATGGAGGATTTGTACTCATTTGCCTTCTGGATAAAAAAGGTTGCCGGACGAGCGTGCAGGCCGACCTGATTCTGAACCGTTACGTCTTTCACATACATAATGATATATCTCCCACACAATCAAATTTCATGTCTGCTTCGCTACATATTATATCACAAAACTTGTCTCCGTCAACGACTTATGGCGAGTTATAGACCATTTTGCGAAAATTCAGCTTGTATCCCAAGCGAAACCGTTTTCAAGGTCTGATGTTTGTGTAAATTGCATATTGCGTTTTTTGTGCAATATATAGAAAAATGCCATGGATTTGTAGTCAAACGTTCTAAAGGAAGGCCATTATACTTCCCTTATCACATTAAAGTAAGCCGATAAAGCGTCTCTTCACGCAGATGGGGGCAATTCTCATCATATGCCCGTTTTTCACGCTTGCTGCCAAATGCGTATAAAAAATAACCAACCCTTACTGCCTTTGCCGCGACTAGAGGGGGAAGCAAACCAACCAATCACATGGAAAAAAGCACAGCGCAGTGTTTTTTCTTCTTCTGCGGCCTTATAGCTCCGATCCTTCTCCAGCGCTGCGTCCACCGATTTTCGTACCCCTGCTTCAAACCCGGCGTCCTGCAATGCAGCAATCCCCTCAATCGTTGTGCCGCCCGGGGAACAAACTTGATCAATCAGCGCCCACGGATGCTCTCCGCCCTCCAAAATCAGCTTTGCACTGCCTAGAACCGTCTGCGCCGCAATTTCCAAAGCCACTTGTTTCTGCATCCCATTCTTTACCGCCGCACGGGCCAGTGAATCGATGAAGAGATAGGCAAACGCGGGCGCACTGCCTGCAATTACGCCAAACAGAGGAAAAAATGCCTCATCAAGCTCTTTGACCTGCCCAATGGCATAAAACAAACGCGCCACAAGCTTTTTTTGCTCCTGTGTTACCTGCTGATTCGCACAGAATGCGCTCATTGCCGCCCCTACCTTCGCGTTAATATTGGGCATCACCCGCACAAGCGCGGGTGAAAAGCCAAGTACTTCTTCAATAAAACCAAGCGTTTTTCCAGCCGCGATGGAAATCACCAGCGGATTTTTTTCTTGCAAGTAGGGGGCAATGCTCGGCAACAAGGAAGGGAACACCCCGGGCTTCACAGCCAGCACACTGTGTCGGCATGCTCAATGAGCGCTTCGGCAGTATCCGCTGCTGCCACGCCAAGCCGTTTCGCACAGTCTTTGGAGCGCTCCGGTGTAATATCCGTCACGAAAACCTCCTCCGGACGGTAAAGGGAAGCAGCGAGCAGGCCTTTGATGATTGCGCCAGCCATATTGCCGCCGCCAATGAATCCAATTGTCATAGAACAGCCTTCCTTCCAAGCAGATGATACAAAAAATCATATCATATTTTTATTCTATTTACAATGCCATCTTATTTCTAATATATCATATTAAATTTTTGTGAATATCTCGTTTAAAAGATTGACGATTCGTCAGTTTAGTGTTATCGTTGCCTCTTGAAAAGATAAATGACGATTCGTCATTCCTGATTGTTGGAAAAAGAATGCCTTTGCTGCAACACCACACTTTTTTGAGCAAAGGCAACCACGAAAACGCCACCTACAGCCCTATTGGAAGCGCTGGAGCTACCGCACATATGATGATTATTGTGTGAAAGGAGGATTGGACTGCGTTGTTTATCATTTATTATATACGGTTTTAAAGCTGTTTTATCTAGAAATAATGAACGCGATTCAAATGAAGCGCTATTAGAACGGCGGCCCTTGGAAGGAGGAAAAAATGTGGAAACCCAGGGAACATCAAAACCGGCATTGGAGAATAAAAAAAGCGCAAAGCGTATTCGAATGATTGAGGAAGCCTATAATCTCTTTGTTAGCAAAGGCGTGCACGCTACCGCAATTGACGAAGTGGTTAAAAAGGCAGGCGTGGCAAAGGGCACCTTCTACCTCTATTTCCATGATAAATATGATCTGCTTGACCAGATCGTTCTGTATAAAAGCACCGTGCTCGTCCGTGCGGCTGCGGGAGCTTGGAGAAAAATATCAAACTGAGCAGCCTGAGTTGGAAGAGGGCATTCTTTTTTTCGCCTCCCGGCTCATCGATTCTCTTGAGAAAAACCATGATCTGGTGCTGCTGATCCACAAAAAGTTATCCGCCAGCCTTTCCGTTATGGAATATTTGAGGGATGGCGAGCTTGGCCCGATAGTAGACTCTGTGATAGAGCGCCTGATGCAGCGGGGCAAGTCACGCGAACAGGCAGAGCAGACGCTTTACATCATCATCGAAATGACCGGCTCCGTTTGCAGCGACGCTATTTTGTACCAAAAGCCCTACAAGCTTTCTGAAATAAAGCCGGCGCTCTATGACGCCATACGCAGAATGATTCGTTAACTTGATTTTGTATAGAAAACGAGGTGTTGCCGCATGATCGACCGGTTTTCGCGGTGGCTGACCCATCACACAAAGCTGATTCTTGTGATTGCCTTCCTATTGCTGATCCCCAGTGCAATCGGCTATTTGAACACATATGTCAATTATGATATTCTCTCTTATCTGCCGGATGACCTTGATTCGGTAAAAGGCCAGCAGGTGCTGGACGAAACCTTTCACAATTCCGCAAGCACCGTCCTGATCGTGGAGAATATGCCCGCCAAGGACGTTGCCGCCCTAAAGGAAAAAGTGTCGAAGGTGGAAGGAGTGCATCAGGTCACCTGGATCGATGATATTCTCGACATCGGCGTGCCGGAGGATATCCTTCCGGATGAAATTAAAAACGTTTTTACAGCCAAAAAACAAACGCCACCATGATGCTCGTCCAATACGACCACTCCAGTGCATCGGAGGAGACGATGAAGCCATCGGTGAAATCCGAAGCCTGATGAACAAGCAGTGCTTTTTAAGCGGCCTTTCCACGATATCACTGGATACGAAAGAATTGGCCGACAGCGAAGCGCCCATCTACATTGCCATCGCCATCGCGCTTGCCATGGTTGCCATGACGCTCTCGCTAAAATCCTGGATTCTCCCGTGGGTATTGTTATTGGGGCTGAGCCTGGCGGTTGTCTATAACTTTGGCACGAATATTTTCTTCGGCCAGATTTCCTATATCACACAGTGCATCGCCGCCATTCTTCAATTGGGTGTTACGATGGACTACTCGGTTTTCCTCGTGGATCGGTATGAAGAGGAGCGTGAAAAAGGCGGCGACCACCGGGACGCCATGGCGCGCGCCGTATCAAATACCTTCCTCTCCCTGTCAGGCAGCTCGCTTACCACGATCTTCGGCTTCCTGGCGCTGTGCTTCATGCGGCTGACCCTCGGCCGTGATATCGGCCTCGTCATGGCAAAGGGAGTCGTGCTCGGCGTTATCACGGTTGTCATCGTCCTGCCTGCTTTGATTCTTGCATTTGATAAACCAATTCACCGATTCACGCACAGGAGCCTGATCCCAAGCTTTAATAGAATGAACAGTTTCATTCTCAAGCACCGCCGTGTGCTAATCGCAGTTGGGCTTCTCATTGCAATTCCTGCCTGCATCGGCCAAAATAATGTAACAAAATATTATAACATCGACCGCGGGCTGCCGCAGGATCTTCCCTCCATCGTATCACTCAACAAGATGAAGGATGCGTTCAATATGGCAACGACGCACTTTGTGATTGTTGACGATACCCTTCCCGCCAGCAGGCTAACCGAAATGTCGGCAAAGCTGGAGCAAGTGGATGGAATCGAAACGGTTCTTTCCTATAATAAATTCCTGGGCCCCGCGATCGAAGATTCCTTTGTTCCGGAGGAAATCAAGGAGATTTGCAAAAAAGACGGCAAGCAGCTGCTCATGATCAACTCAAGCTTCAGCGCCGCCACCGAGGAAGAAAACGAACAGATTGATGAGATGACGGCAATCGTTAAATCCTATGACAGCGGCGGTATGATTACGGGCGAAGGCCCGCTGACAAAGGATTTGACCACAATCGCGGATAAGGATTTTATCGTTACCAGCATCCTTTCCACGCTGGCGATCTTTATCATCGTTGCGATCTGTTTTAAATCGCTCACGATCCCCATCGTCGTCGTAGGCAGCATTGAGCTCGCTATTTTCATCAACGAGGCGATTCCCTTTTTTACCGGCACCGTCATCCCCTTCATTGCACCTACCGTGATCAGCTGTGTGCAGCTGGGTGCAACGGTGGACTATGCCATCCTGTTGACCACTCGCTTCCGGGAGGAACTGCAACGCGGGCACGACCGCATGAATGCCATGCGCATTGCAGCCAATGCCGCCGACCGCTCCATTATGTCGAGCGCGCTGGTTTTCTTCTGCGCCACCTTCGGTGTGTATCTGACCTGCAACATCGAAATGATCAAGAGCATTTGCTCTATGCTCTGCTCGCGGCTCGGTGATCAGTGCAATTGTCATTTTCTTCTTCCTGACGCCTTTGCTGCTTGTTTGCGAAAGGATCATCTCCAAAACCAGCCTCAGCTGGAGTGGCACAAAGCCAAATGGCCGCAGCAAAAAAGCAAACGGCCGGCCCTCGCCAGTCGATTCTTCTGGCGGCAATCAATCTGAATCAAAAAAAACGAAGTGATTTTGCATATGGCTGCAAGCATGAAAGGAGTGGCGATTCCCATGAAAACAAAGCATCTGATACAAAAATTAACCTGTGCCGTGCTCGTGCCCTCCATCCTCCTGATGAGCGCATGCAGCGCGCAGGGGCAGCCGGAGGAAAGCACAAACGACACGACGCAGCCCCCTGCCATAGAGCGGCAAGGTCTACAAACGTATGCCCCCTATACTGGAAAAACCCGCAAATCTGAAACGGTCTATGTTACAATGGATGCAAAAGGTAACGTTTCTAAAAAAATTGTGACAGATTGGCTCCATACGGAGCAGGCAGGCGTGCAGGTGGCCGACCAGAGCGATCTAGACGGAATTCAAAATATCAAAAGCGATGTAAAACCTGTGCAAAAAGGAAATCAGATCGCTTGGAACATGGATTCCACCGATCTCTATTATAAAGCGAATCTCAAAAGGATCTGCCCGTCGATATCTCGATCCGCTACTATCTGGACGGCGCCGAGATTGAGCCTTCGGATCTTGCGGGTAAGAGCGGCAAGGTGAAGATTGAAATCCAGATGAAAAACACCCAGCCGCATACCGTCAATATCAATGGGCGGGAGGCCGTCATCTATACACCGGTCGCCGCGTTGGGCGGCATGCTCCTTCCGGAAGAGAAGTTCCAAAATATCAAGATGGAAAATGGCGCTACCCTGGGCGACGGCAGCAAGCAGCTTGCCGTATTCATCGCCCTGCCAGGCTTCATGACAGCCTGGATCTTGCCTCCATGCCCATAGAGGAGCTCAAAAGCCTCACTTTCCCGGAAACCTTTACTCTAACGGCAGACGTTAAGGATTTTGAGCTGGATAATATGTATTTTGCCATGACGACCGACATTCCCGCTCTTGATTTGAGCAAGGCCTCCGGCCAGCTCAGCGAAATCAAAAAGAGCCTGTATGCCCTGAACGATATGCAAAATGCGGTGGAGCAGCTCGACCCAGATCATGTGCTGCGCTCCCTGTTAACCGACGGCGACAATATGCGGGAGATGCGCTCACTCATGGAAGAGCTCACCTCTATCTATGAGAAAGAGAAAGCACTGCTTGATCTTCTTCCGCAGTATTTTACCAAAGAGAATCTTGCCCTGGTCGCAAGCTTGCCAAGGATGCGGACGCCGCGGAGCTTACGCAGCTGCTAGGGGACACAAAGCTCCTCTCCTGCGCAAATCAGCTGCTTGACAGCAGCCTGATCAAAAATATTCAGAAGCTGCTCATCGATGTTGTTGCCCTGCAATCGATCGATTTGGAGCCGCTCGATCAGATCCTTTCCGCGGCGGGGAATCTCGACAGCCTCAGCGGTGTGCTGGATTCCTCCAGCGGGTTACTGAGCAAGCTCGCCTCCTCCCAGGAGGAGCTTCAAACCCTCACCGAGCTGATGGGCAGCAGCACGGATGCCGTCAAGCTGCTCAAAGAGGTTTCTTCCCTGCTTGATTCCCTCAAAAAGCAGGGCATCACACTCACAGAGGATGATATCCGCGTGATGGTCGATGCGCTGGTGGATAAAAAGGCCATGGAGATCGCGGCGGAAAAAACAGGGGTTTCCGCGCAACGCGTGCAGGCAATCCTCGATGCCAGTGCAAACGATCTGATCGCCGCCAACGGCGCCATTGCAAAGGGGAACCGGCAAACCGTTCAGGATTGCATCGAAATTGCCGCTCGAAACGACCAGACCGCGGCAAAGCTGAAAGATACGCTCCTGCCAAAGGTAGAAAAAGGCTCCGTCGGCGTGCTGCTCGCCTCCCCCACCCGCCTGATCGTCACCACGGTGCAGAAAACGATCCGCAAGGAGCTTGCCCAGAAAGATGAGATTGCCGATTCCGTCACCAAGCAGCTTTCCGCACTGCTCAAAGAAGCTGAGGCGCTGAGTACTAGAGTGGAGCAAATCGGCCCTGACCGGGTGGAAAGCCTGTTGACCTTTGCCACCGGCGTTCTGCCGGATTTGCAAACGCTGGCGGGCGAGCTTGCCAAAAACAAGGATCAGCTCGCCTCCCTCAACGATCTGCTCTCTGATACAAGCACCATGCAGTACCTGCAAAAAACCGCAAAGCAGCTCATGCAGATGAAACAGGATTTTGAGGCAAACGCAGGCCAGCTCACTCTGCTGGCACAGGTGATGCAGGCGGCCTCCAACCCACATCTAAAGGCATTCGCAAAGATGCTGCCCACGCTTGCGCAGGATTTGAAGGATGCAGCCCCAATCCTCGAATCCCTCTCGGGCGACCTCAATGATCCAGCCGTGCGCGCTTCTCTTGAAAACATGCCGAAAACAGTCGCCGCTCTGATGCGCATCCAGGCGGATCTCTCCTCCGGCAGCGAGATCATGAAGGCGCTGCAAAATGCGGCGCAGCCGGAAACGCTCAGCACGGCTTCCGGCATTGTAAAAACGCTCGATCAAATCGAGCAGCAAGGCCTGCTCTCCAAATACACCGATGCGCCGACGCGGCCTCCTCCTACTCGGGCGCGTGCAGGCATGGCTCAATCTCTCCAAGGAGTACGGCCTTTATACGCAGGCCGCGGATGGAATGGATACAGATGTAAAATTCATTCTGAAAACAGATGGCATCAAGGCAGAAAGCCAACAGCCGGCACAGGCACCGGCGCAGGAGGAATCCGGCGTTGTCGCCTGGTTCAAGGGGCTGTTTGATAGAAAAGGCTAAAACTCTGAATCATAGAAAAAACACGAAGAGGCTGCTGCAAACGCATGTTGCAGCAGCCTCTCATACCAGAAGCACCGTTTCTATCCGGCTGATAGAAACGGTGCTTTCTTTCACAACCGTGTTATGCCTGCTCCAGCGCCTGCCGGAGATCCGCGATGATATCGTCGACATACTCAATGCCCACGGATAGCCGGATTAGATCCGGCCCCACGCCCGCCGCATCAAGCTGCTCGTCGGTGAGCTGGCGGTGCGTCGTGCTCGCGGGGTGCAGCACACAGGTGCGCGCGTCCGCCACATGGGTGACGATGGCGGCAAGCTCCAAATGATCCATGAAGCGGGTTGCGGCTTCCCTGCCGCCCTTTACGCCGAAGGAGACCACGCCGCTCGTGCCGTGCGGCATATATTTCTGCGCGAGCGCAAAACCCTTGTTGCTCGGAAGACCCGGGTAGTTGACCCATGCGACCTTTTCGTTCTCCTCCAGGAATTCCGCCACCTTCTGCGCATTTTCACAGTGCCGCTGCACACGCAGGAAGAGCGTTTCCAGCCCGATCCCCAGCAGGAACGCATTGTGTGGGGAGGGGATGGAGCCGAGGTCGCGCATGAGCTGTGCGGTGGCCTTGGTAATATAAGCGCCTTTGCCAAAGCGCTCCGTGTAGGTCACGCCATGATAGCTCTCATCCGGCGTGGTGAGGCCGGGGAACTTATCGTTCTGCGTCCAGTCGAAATTGCCGCTGTCAATGATCGCGCCGCCGACACTGGTGGCATGACCATCCATATATTTCGTGGTGGAATGAGTGACAATATCCGCGCCAAATTCGAAGGGACGGCAGTTGATCGGGGTGGGGAAGGTGTTATCCACAATCAGCGGCACGCCGTGCGCATGTGCGGCCTTCGCAAACTTCTCAATATCCAGCACGTCGAGGGAGGGGTTGGAGAGCGTCTCCGCAAACACCGCCTTTGTGTTGGGGCGGAAGGCTGCGTTTAATTCCTCTTCGCTCACATCGGGGCGCACGAAGGTGAAATCGATGCCAAGCTTTTTCATCGTGACGGAAAAGAGGTTGAATGTGCCGCCGTAGATCGCGGTGGAGCTGACGATGTGGTCGCCCGCAGAAGCCACGTTGAAGGTGGCGTAAAAGTTTGCCGCCTGGCCGGAGGAGGTGAGCATCCCGGCCACGCCGCCCTCCAGCGCCGTGATGCGCGCCGCAACCGCGTCGTTGGTGGGGTTTTGCAGGCGGGTGTAAAAGTAGCCGTTTTCCTCCAGGTCGAAGAGCCGGCCCATCTGCTCGCTCGATTCATATTTATAGGTCGTGCTCTGCACGATCGGCAGCACGCGCGGCTCGCCGTTTTTAGGCGAATAGCCGGCCTGGACGCAGTTGGTGTTGATGTGGTAGTTCTTTTCCATCACAGTTCAGTCCTTTCGGGTTATCGTTTAATTGCCGTTTTAATCCTCTGTCAGGAATTTTTGCATGATGCCGGAGCCATATTCAATGAAATTGCCCGTTGCCTTGGCAGATTCTTCATTGATAGAATCAACTCCGCTGGATTTTTCCTTGTTTTTATGATAGATCATGTATGGAACCGGGTCGCCCGCATGCGTGCGCGTAACAATCGGCGTGGGGTGGTCAGGCAGGATCATCACTTTATAGTCGTCATACTGTTCGAGCGCAGGCAGGAGGACGGAGAGCACTTGCTCGTCGATCAGCTCAATAGCGCGCACTTTATTCTCCGGTTCGTTGCGGTGGCCGCACTCATCAGGGGCTTCGATGTGGATATAGACAAAGTCCTTCCCGCTCGCTAACGCATCCACGGCGGCCTGGGCCTTGCCCTTGAAATTCGTGTCGATATAGCCGTGGCACCCGGCACCTCCGGCGTATCCATCCCCGCGCATTTGCCGATACCCTTGAGCAAATCGACTGCGGAGATCACGCTACCCTTCACGCCGTAGGTCGCTTCAAAGGAGGGAAGCATGGGCTTGCTGCCTTGGCCCCAAAGCCAGATGCTGTTGGCAGGGCGTTTGCCCGCGGCGATGCGGGCAAGGTTGACGGGTGATCTTTAAGTAGCGCATAGCTCTCCTCCATCATGGCGATGAGACGGACGGCGTCCGGATGCCGGGAGAGGTGCTCGCCCACCACGCGGCCGGAGATATCATGCGGCGGCGTCATGTGGCCAAGCTCCAATTTACCGCCGTGCCAGACCATGCAGTGGCGGTAGCTCACGCCAGGATGGAAAGCAAACTCCGCGTTGCCGAAATGTGCCTGTACGGTTTTGATGATCTCAGCGGCCTCTTCACTTGAAATATCGCCCGCGCAGTAATCTACCATGGTTTTCTCCGCATAGTCCGCTTCGTCTGACAAGGTGACGAGATTGCAGCGGAAGCGACATCCGTATCGCCAAGATTTACGCCCATGCTGACGGCCTCAAGCGGAGAGCGGCCGGTATAATATTTTTTCGGGTCATAGCCCATCACACTGAGGTTTGCAACGTCGCTGCCCGGGGTCAGCCCCTCGGCAACTGTGCGCACGAGCCCCACCTCGCCGCGTTGGGCGAGGGAATCAAATCGCGGTTTTTTCGCTAGCATCATCGGCGTTTTGCCGCCAAGCGCGGGCACAGGATAATCCGCCATGCCGTCATAGAGAACAACTGCGTATTTCATGTTAGAAACCAAGTCCCTTCATTTCATTTGGAATCAAACAGGCAAAGCGCCTTATTTAAAATATGCTACGCCGGAGGCAAAGATCTTCTGATCCTTCTCGCCGGGCACGTTTTTGTAGAGGTGGTCGCCCCTGCGCTCAATGTGCGCCATCTTGCCGAACACGCGGCCATCGGGCTTGTGACGCCCTCGATCGCACAGATAGAGCCATTGGGGTTAAAGCGGATATCCCCTGAGGGCCGGCTTCAAGATCAACATACTGCGTGGCAACCTGACCGTTCGCAATCAGGCGACTGAGCGTTTCCTCATCCGCCACAAAGCGGCCCTCGCCGTGGGAAACAGGGGTAGCGAACACTTCGCCCGCCTCCGTGCCTGCCAGCCACGGGGATTTCACGCTCGTCACACGCGTATAAACCATACAGGAGACGTGTCGGCCAATGTTGTTGAAGGTAAGCGTCGGGTCCGTTTCCTGCGTATCGGTGATTTTGCCGTAGGGGACGAGGCCTGTTTTAATCAGCGCCTGGAAGCCGTTGCAGATGCCGAGCATCAGGCCGTCGCGGTGGTCGAGCAGCTCAGTCACCGCGTCGCGCACGCGGGGGCTGCGCAGGGTGGTGGCAATAAATTTGCCGGAGCCATCCGGCTCGTCGCCGCCGCTGAAGCCGCCGGGCAACATAACGATCTGTGCCTGCTTTATGAGCTTTGCCAGTGCTCGGTGGATTCATCAATCGCCTGCGGCGTGAGGTTGCGCATCACGATCACCTGGGCTTCGCCGCCTGCGCGCTCAAAAGCGCGGGCCGTATCATACTCGCAGTTGGTGCCCGGGAAGACCGGGATCACCACGCGCGGTTTTGCCATTTTGATCGCGGGCGCTCTGCCGGAGCGCTCCGTATAGAGCGGGATTTCCGCCTGCATGGAGGGCTCCTCCGCCTTGGTCGGGAATACGGGCTCAAGCGTACCCGTCCAAGCGTCGATGAGCGTATCGACTGGGAGCGTCTCCCCGTCGATTGCAAACTGGCCGTCGTCCGCCGTTACGCCCAACTCCGTAAACTGGAAGCCGTCGAGCGAGACGCCGTCGGCCAGCTCCGCCACAATGGAGGCGCATTCCGGCGCAAAGAGGGTTTCGGCGGTCAGGCCGTCCGCAAAGCGGAAGCCCAGCTTGTCGCCGAACGCCATGCGGCACACGTTTGCCGCCGCGCCGCCCTCGCGCACCACGCTGGCGGCGAGGATGCGCCCATCAGACACCATCTCGGAAACGCGGTTGAGGAAGTCTGTAGCATGATCCCAATCGGCAGGAGCGTTTCTGCATCCACTGGCAGGTGCAGCAGCACAACGCGGGAGCCGCTCTTTTTAAAGATGGAGGAAACAGTTTTGCTCGCCCTTGTCGCCGCGACGGCAAAGCACACAAGCGTGGCGGTACGTCGAGCTCGTTGAAAGAGCCGGACATGCTGTCCTTCCCGCCGATGGCAGGCACGTTGAAGTGCAGCTGTGCGGTCAGCGCGCCGAGCAAAGCCGCCGCAGGCTTGCCCCAGCGTTCCGGCTGATCATGCAATCGCTCAAAATACTCCTGTATGGTGAGCCTGGCGGTAAAGGGCTTCGCTCCAATCACAGCGAGCTTTGCCAAAGATTCCGTCACCGCGTACGCCGCACCATGGAAGGGGCTCCAGCGGCTCAAAGCCGGAATAAAGCCATAGCTCATGGCGGTGGCGGTGTCCGTTTCCCCCTTTAGAACCGGGATGCGTGCGCACATCGCGTCCTCCGGCGTGAGCTGATATTTGCCCGCGTAGGGCATCAACACCGTGCCCGCGCCGATGGAGGAGTCGAACCGCTCCACCAGCCCCTTCTGCGAGCAGACGGGCAGGCGCGCAAGGTTCTCCCGCAGCGCCTGGGGCTTCGGCTTCCCCGCAAGCTCGGCCGGAACAGCAGAACGATAGTTCTTCTTTGGGTTTACAGCCGCAATTTTCGCCTGCGCGTGCTGGGTAACGCCGTTGGTATCAAGGAAGGCACGGCTGAGGGATACGATGGTATCGCCGCGCCATTTCATCGTTAAGTAGGGTTCGTCTTTGACGACAGCCACCGGAGTTGCCTCCAGGTTTTCTTCTGCGGCAAGGGCGGTGAATGCCTCCACATCCTGCGCAGCGAGCACGACTGCCATACGCTCCTGTGATTCGGAGATGGCGAGCTCTGTGCCGTCAAGGCCGTCATATTTCTTCGGAACGGCGTCGAGGTCGATATCAAGCCATCCGCCAGCTCGCCGATGGCAACGCATACGCCGCCCGCGCCGAAGTCGTTGCAGCGCTTAATCATGCGCGCCGCGTCGTGGTTGCGAAACAGCCGCTGGAGCTTGCGCTCAGTGGGCGGGTTGCCCTTCTGCACTTCTGCGCCGCAGGTTTCGATAGAGGAGGTGTCATGCGCCTTGGAAGAGCCGGTGGCTCCGCCGCAGCCGTCACGGCCTGTACGGCCGCCAAGCAGAACGATCACATCCCCTGCCTGCGGGCGCTCACGGCGTACATTCTCCTTCGGGGAGGCGCCGATGACCGCGCCAATTTCCATGCGCTTAGCGGTATATCCATCGTCATATAGTTCTACAACCTGCCCGGTGGACAGACCGATCTGGTTACCATAAGAGGAATAGCCTTGCGCTGCGCCGACAGTAATCTTCTTCTGTGGCAATTTTCCAGCCAATGTATCCTCAAACGGAGTCAGCGGATTGCCGCTGCCGGTGACGCGCATGGCCTGATAGACATAGGCACGCCCGGAGAGCGGGTCACGAATCGCGCCGCCCAGGCATGTAGCCGCGCCACCAAAGGGCTCAATCTCTGTGGGATGATTATGCGTCTCGTTTTTAAACTGGACGAGCCAGGTCTCCGTTTTACCATCGATCTCCACGGGCACTTCAATTGAGCAAGCGTTGATCTCCTCGCTCTCGTCGAGATCTGGCACGAGGCCGCGCTTTTTGAGCACCTTGGTGCCAATAGTGGCCATATCCATGAGCGTCATGTCCTTTTTACGCTCCTGATAAACCTCTGTACGGGCGACAACATATTCGAGCCAGGCGGATTCAATGGCGCGTGCCAACGGACCTTTTTCAATATCCACCGTGTCCAGCTGTGTTAAAAAGGTAGTGTGGCGGCAATGGTCAGACCAATAGGTATCGATTACCTTGAGCTCTGTCACTGCCGGATCGCGCTTTTCCGTATCTCGAAAATAATCGCGGCAAAACACCAGATCGGCAACACTCATGGCAAAGCCCATCTTCGCATGATACCGCGCAATCTCTTCATGCGTCCATTGGATAAAGCCAGCTACCCGCTCAATATCGGCAGGCTTGTCCGCATGAAGCTGCAAGCTCTCCGGCAGTTCCATGGCGGCCTCTCGGGATTCCACAGGGTTAATCAGGTAATTTTTCACCGCTTCAAACTGCTTGTCCGTCAAATCCCCCTTGAGCGCAATCACGCGCGCGGAGAGAACGCTTGGCCGCTCCCCCTGGGTAAGCAGGGCGATGCACTGCGCCGCGGAATCCGCGCGCTGGTCGTATTGGCCGGGGAGATATTCCGTCGCGAAAACTCGCCAGCCGGGCTCTACAGAGAGCGCGGCGGACACGGTATCCACATTCGGCTCGGAGAGAATGGTGCGGGAAGCACGATCAAAATCAGCCTCGTCGACCCCTTCCAGATCATAGCGATTGACGACGCGGATCGCCTCAAGCGCGGCAATCCCCAGATTCTCGCGCAGGTCGGCCAGCATATGGCGAGCCTCCACATCGAATCCGGGCCGCTTTTCCACAAAAAGACGTTTTACGCTGGACATTGGCAAAACTCCTTATCCCTAAATCATTCAGATATCCGTTCTTTGCGGATACCGATACTTAGATTTATCTTACCATATCGGGAAAAAATAAAAAAGGGCAAAATGTGCCCAGCAGAGGAGTAGGGATGAAAAAATTTTGTGGATAGCGCAAAAGCAACCCTTATGGAGAAAAGTCATAGCGGACGCAGCGGCAAATACGCATGAAAGCTTCTCATTTCGTTCATAATAGAAATAGCTGCAAGATCATTGAAAGAGAACGTTTGCAAACTGCCAGGAATCAGAAAGGAATGAGCATCATCATATGCACGAGGCCATGACAAAAATAGAAGCGCGCGCGCTCTTGGTGGGGCATAATGCATCGGCAAACGCCCTATGGCTGCTCTCCGGGCTGATTGTATTCCTGCCCTGGGTGCTGACGCCCTTGGCAAGGCGCGTGATTGCGCTGCCACAGGCACAGGAGCCTTTCGCAGCATGGGAGGGGAAACAGCCGCGCTCATGATGGTGTTCGTCATATCCCTGCTCGCGCTGGCAGCCTGCGTGCTACTCTGCGCGCCGCTCAAAGCGGGGCGAATGGCCTGGTTTGGCGGCAGAG
>ENA-OQDW01000525-OQDW01000525.1-human-gut-metagenome-genome-assembly--contig:-NODE-525-length-15644-cov-7.947219_pt1 | contig 15644 bp, 18 predicted proteins | sample MGYA00242784_ERZ504613 | MGnify/ENA primary metagenome ERZ504613 (study PRJEB26092, sample SAMD00036330) | human gut metagenome | host: Homo sapiens | study: EMG produced TPA metagenomics assembly of... | reverse complement strand
CCCAGCGGTGGCAACGGCCTCGCGGCAGCAGGCCACGACATCGGCCACGCTCGTACCCTCGAGCATGCGGAAGTTGATATTGACCCACATATCTTGCGGCATTACGTTGGCACCGGTACTGCCGCCCTCGATTTGCGTGGGCGCACAGGTGGTGGTCACAAGCGGGTACAGCTTTTTGCTGGCAAGGCAGTCGCGCACGATGGCATCCTTGCTGGCAGCAATCTCGTCTGCGGTATAAAGCCCCAGCTCGACGAGCTGCGCGGCAAGCAGATCGGTCACACGCGCCGGCCACTCGATATCGCAAATCGCGGCAATAGCGCGGCTGAGCACTTCGAGCGACGTGCCACCGTAAGGGTTGGAAGAATGCCCGCCCTCACTCTTCGTCTTGAGCACGATATCGGCATAGCCCTTCTCGGCAAGGTCGGCGTGCATGAGCCAGTCCTCGCCCGCGCTGTACTCGGCAGCCGAAACGATGCGGTAGTCGCCCTCGTCGATCAGGTACTCAAGCTCAATGCCGCGCTCCTCGAGCGCGCGGCCGATGGCGCCTGCGCCGTACTGCGTAGTCTCCTCGTCCTGGCCAAAGGCCAGGAGCAGCGTGCGCTCGTGCTGCCAACCGTGTGCCAGCGCATACTCAACCGCCTCGAGAATGCCTGCGACCTGGTCTTTCATATCGATAGCGCCGCGACCCCAAATGTAGGTGTCGTCTACATGCCCGCTAAAGGGGCGTACGTCCAGTCGTCCTCGGTACCCGGCACCACGGGGACCACGTCCATGTGACCCATGAGCACAACGGGCTTGAGTGCGGGGGCGGAGCCGGAAAGCGTCACCAGCAACGAATGATCGATGAGCTCGACCTTACCCGCTGTAAATACGTGCGGCCAGGCCTGCTGCATATAGGCGCGCAGGTCGTCGAACGGCTGCCAGTCCACTGCCTCGGTATCCATGCTCGAAATGGTCGGAAACGACAGCACGCGGCCCAGGCGCTCGCACGCGCCGACCTCGTCGATATCGGCAAAATCATCCTCGTGCGCAAAGAAGCGCCAAACCTCGGCCATGCCTTCCTCCAAAAACAACGTGGCAAAGAGGCGGTCCCTTTGCCACGTTCGCTTGCATTATTTGTCGTTGAGATAACGCGAGAGGAACTCGCGGGTGCGCTGGTGCTTAGGATTGCCGAAGAGCTCGGCCGGCGCGGCGTCCTCGAGGACCACGCCCTTGTCCATAAAGACCACGCGGTCGGACACCGTGCGGGCAAAGGCCATCTCGTGCGTGACGACGACCATGGTCATGCCGTCGGCAGCGAGCTTGCGCATGACCTCGAGCACCTCTCCCACGATCTCGGGGTCGAGTGCGGAGGTCGGCTCGTCGAACAGCATGATCTGCGGATTCATGCATAGGGCACGAGCGATGGCAACGCGCTGCTTTTGGCCGCCGGACAGGCGACCCACGGCGGCGTGCGCGAACTTCTCGAGCCCCACGCTCGTCAGATGCTCCATCGCGACCTTCTCGGCCTCGGCCTTGCTCATCTTTTTGAGCGTGACGGGCGCGAGCGTGCAGTTGTCGAGCACATCCATGTTGTTGAACAGGTTAAAGCCCTGGAACACCATGCCGATGTCCTCGCGCAGCTTGTTGATGTTGCAGCGCTCGGCCGTGAGGTCCTGGCCGTGGAACCAGATGTGGCCCGCGTCCGGGGTCTCGAGCAGGTTGAGGCAGCGCAGGAAGGTCGACTTGCCCGAACCCGAGGCGCCGATGATGGTGACGACCTCGCCGGGATTGACGGACAGGTCGATGCCCTTGAGTACCTCGAGCGAGCCGAAGCTCTTGCGCAGGCCCTCGACGCGGATGAGCGGCTCATTGGTCTGTGCGGCGGCCGCAACGCCGGTAATGGCGGTATCTGCATGATGATTCTCCTCGTCTTGAGCCTAGTTGGAGCTGGGCAGCGTGACCGGAGCCTCGGCGCCGAGCTTTTTGCCAAAGGCCTCGAGCAGGCGGCTCGCCACGAGCGTCAGGATCAGGTAGACCACGAGCGCCACGCAGTAGACCTCCATCTGGCGGTAGTACACGCCGGCGACGGTGGTGGTGGCGTACATGAGGTCAAACACGCCGATGACCGAGAGCACCGACGAATCCTTGATGTTGATGATGAGCTCGTTGGTGAGCGCCGGGATCGCGTTTTTAATGCCCTGGGGGAACACGACTTTACGCATAGCTTGCCACTGCGACAGGCCCAGCGAGCGCGCCGCCTCGGCCTGGCCGGGATCGATGGACTCGATGCCGCCGCGCAGGACCTCCATCATGTAGGCGGTGGAGTTGAGCGAGATGGTAACGAGGCCGGCGGTGAAGGTGCTCCAAATCTGGTTGGCCTGGGCGGTCTCGAAGCCCATGCCGCGCAAAACGGTGAAGCCCGCGTAATAGATGAGCAGGCCCTGGACCATCATGGGCGTGCCGCGCACGATGGTGGAGTAGATGGTCGCAAAGCCGCGGCCGATACTCTTAAAGAAGCGCACCAGGTCGTTATCCACGCGGTCGAAGGTCTGAATACGCAGGAACACAAAGAGCAGCGCCAGGAAGAATGCGATGACGGTGCCGAAGGTGGCAAGCGCGATGGTGATCTCGATACCGCGAATGAAGAAGTCACCGCTCTTGTAGGTCATGTAGACCAGGCTCGACAAAAAGTCGCTGGGGTTGGAATCCGAGACAATGCTCACCTGCACCAGTCGATAAACGACATGACGCAGCGGTCCACGAAAAAGATCGCCGCGATGGCGACCACGACGTAGCTGCCCAGGCGTGCGCCACGACGGCAGCGCTCGGATGCGAACGGCGACTTTTCGCGATAGTCGTTCCAGTGCATGAGCTTGGTGACCAGCGCCGCCGCCGACACGACGAGCCAGGCCCAAAGGATTGCCCAGAGGCAGTCTTGGAACACGCCCGTAGGCGCCAAGAAACTCATCGGCGTGGGGTTGCGCTGGCTAAACGCCAGGCCGAGCGCCGCGATGACGCTCGTGCCCAGGTATACATAACGGTGGTCTGCTTGATAAAGGAGGCCAGGCGATTGATGGTTTTCATGCTGCCTCCCTATGCCGGCTGACGGTCGAGGCACGCGTCCCACATTTGGTCGCGCTCCTCTTGGCTAATGCCCTTGAGTGTCTTGTCGATGAGCTTAAGCAGTTTGTCCGAGCCCTTGCGGCAGCCGACGTTTGCCGTGACCTCCTGCTTAAAGCCCTCGCCCTCGGCAAATTGAATGGGGACGATGCCCGGGTTTTGGGCCATATAGCCCTTCTCGTTCTCGGTGTTGTAGGTCACGCGTCGCACGTGCCCTGCAGCAGATTCGAGAACACCGTGGGGACGGAGTCGACCGGGTTCTTGTGCACACGCCCGGAATCTCGTCGATGACGGTGTCGAGCATGGTGTCCTTTTGGCCGAGTACCGTGGCACCGCTAAAGACGCTGAGTTTGGTGGCGTTTTGGTAGGGGGAACCCTCTTTTACGAACAGGCCAAAGTAGCCAATAAAGTACGGGTCGGAGAAGCCGACCGACTCCTCGCGCTCGGGCGTGGCGCTCATGCCGGCGATGATGAGGTCGATCTGGCCGTTGTTGAGCGAATCGATAAGGCCCGAGAAGCTCTGCTTGACGGCAACGGGCTCGCCACCGAGGGCCTTGCAGACGATCTTGGCGATCTGCACGTCGTAGCCATCGGCATAGGCGCCCTGCACGTTGTCGATGGGGATAGTGTACTCACTGGCTTCGGAAACCTGCCAGTTGTACGGGGCGTAGGCCGCCTCCATGCCAATGCGGATCTTGTCCTTGCCGATCACGGAATCGGACAGGTCGTCGCGACCGCCGCCCGTCGTGGGCTGAACCACCTTGAGCGTGGACGGACGCTGACAGCCGGCGAGCGCGCCGGCGACGACGGAAGCGCTCGCAGCGAGAGCGCTACCCAAGAAGATGCGACGGCTGCACACCGGCTGTGGATGCGCGTCGCGCTGATGGGGAGAATGCATAATCTGCCTTCCCTGTTGAATCGTATGCTGACGACTTAACAGGATATACGCCAGCGACCAGCAGTGCAGCACAAGCTCGAAAAATTAATAGACACATGGTAGTCATTGGGGACGTCGATGTTTTGGCAATGCCGGCGAGCGACGTCCAGAGCGAACAAGTGGCATGAAAAAGACAAGGCATGACCAGAAGGTCTATGCCTTGCCTTTTGAATGACAAATTATCGCTCTGGACGGCACGCAGCATCGACCGAGCGGCGGAACCTCTAGAGCAAGGTGACGCTAAAGCTGCGTTTATCGGTAGCGCCGGGGGCCAAGGTGATGGTGTTGACCTTGTGCTCAAAGACGTCGTCCTCGGTGGACATGGTGGTGTGACCGGTCCAAGCTCGAGCGCCACAAACGGGGCGTCGTTGGCGGCAGACCACACGCCGATGTACTTAAAGCCCTCAAAGTCGATCTTGACGCCGTGGCCCGACTTGCGGCCGCGCAGCGTGAGCGTGGAGCCCGGGGTATCGGTGAACATGATGGCGTCGTTATCGAAGCTGCGGTGCGTGATGGGCAGCACGTCCGAGTTATCGGGAGCCTTGTAGCTACCCTCGAACGTCATGAGGCCATCGGGCGTGATGATGGGGGCCTCGTTGGTCCAAGCTCGGTAAATGCCAGCTCGTAATCCTCGAACGCCTCGTCCTCGGCACCGGGAGCAGGTACGTTAAATGCGGGGTGGCCGCCCACCGAGAACGGCAGGTCCACGTCGCCGGTATTGGTGACGGCAAAGGTCTGGGTAAGTGTGGCGTCACCAGTCAGGGCATAGGTCATGTTGAGCTTAAAGTGGAACGGAAAGGCCTTGAGCGACTCGAGCGTGTCGGTGATCTCGTACGTTACCGAGGAGCCGTCCTCCGAAACCTCGACCAGCTTGTGCTCGACGATGCGCGCGAGGCCGTGGCGCGGCATCTCGCAGGTGCCAGCCGCAGACGTCGCCGTGTTGTTGCGCAGCGAGCCCACAATGGGGAACAGGATGGGCGCATGCTTGCCCCAAAAGGCGGGGTCGCCCTGCCACAGATACTCGTTGCCGTTGAGGGCAAGGCTCGTGAGCTGGGCGCCCATGGAATCGATGGCCGCGGTGAGGCTGCCGAGCTTGATGGTAGTGACGGTAGACATGCTACTTCCTCCAAAAGTAAACAATAGTGTCGAGGGCTATTGTCCCACTCTTGGCGGCGGGGTTGAGCGACAGGCGCAGTTATTGAGCAATAGCGTAAAGGTCAAACCCGCCCTGCGGAGTGCTATCGACCGTATCGGGCGCCTGCGAGTTAAAGCTCACGGGAACCATGCGCTTTGAGGCGCGGAAGCGCGTGCCGTCGGTGGCGACGGGCGGTTCGTCGACGGTGAGCTCGTAGTCGCCGGGCTTGAGCTCGATGCCGTCACCAGCGGAATTGACGTATTGATACTCGTCAATCGTCTGCCCTTTGAGCGTACGCCCCACGATGTGGATGAGCATTTGGCTGTCGCCACGCGCGGTGTCCCACATCGCGCCGTCCTTGACCTCGACCGACACATGTACCGAGCGCGTGCGGCTGAGCGATTGCTCGACAGACATCTCGACCTTGGCGGCGTCTTGACGCTGCTGCTCGACATGGCTCCAAACGCTACCGATTGCCGAGCAGGCGATAACGCCGGCCATGAAGCGATGAGGATGGGGCCGAGCGGAGAACGGCGGCCCGCGTCTTCCTCACGAGCCAGGTCGGGGCGATGTGTGGGCGCAGGCGCTGGGCGCCTTGCGCGGGCACGTCGAGAATGCTGAAGGATGCCGTGCTGTCGGGGTCGATGGTGTGACGCGGCTGCGGGATCTTTGCCGGCGAGATGGACATGTCCGCCGGCTCACCGAGTGTGGCCGTGGCATCGGCCTTAGCCTCATCGGCTCGGCTTGGGCCCAAGCCTGCTCAAAGGTCAGGGGCTCGGCGGCATCGGAGGCGGCATCAGGCTCGACAGCGGCATCGTTGCCGGTCTCGTCCTCGTCGCTCGACACGTCACGCGACGCGGGCTCGTCCCACTCCTCGTCCGGAGCCTCGCCCTCGCTATACCACCATTCAAAGTTATCGATATCCATACGGGGCGCCCTTAGGCCTCGCAAATAAACACTTGTTAGCCTTATACCCGCAGATGGCGCTGGAGCTCGCACGGAATGCGATAAAGGGACTGCTCCTTTGTCGCATCGAAGTTGCGGTGGAATAGTTCCTGTTTGCACGCCCACTCGAGCTATTTAGGGACTATTTCACCGCAAGTTATTTGAGGGCGACGGGGATTTGGATACAGCAGAAGTCCTCTTGGTGAGACTCGTCGTAGCTCGTGGTGTCCAGGTAGCAAAAATCGAAAGCATTGCCGATGGGCTGGAGCGCGTGCCTGTCCATGCAGGCCACGATGGCGCGGATACCCTCGGGCTCGTACGGCATGCCCCAGCGACTCATGCACAGGTACGTGCCCTCGGGCAGCACCTCGACGCCAATCTCCGCCAGCTCGGCAGGATCGCTCGGCAGTATTTCCTCGGCACCACGCGGCAACACGGCAAAGGAACCGGCACCGGCGATGGGGTCGTCGGAATGCAGCGCCTCGCAACGCAGCATGGCGCCCCAACCGCGCATGGGGCGTGTGCCCGTGAGCGCACGCATGCGCAGAATCGCCCGCATGAGCGTGGGGTGCAGCATCGAGCGGCCACGCTCGATATCGCTCGGGAACTCCTCAAAGACCACGTAGCGGCGCTCGAATTGCTTGAGCTCCGGTTTGCCCTCGCGCTCGCGCCAATAGACCGCCTCGTCGTAAAAACTCAGCCGCTCCTGCACGCTCGCGCGCTCGGCTTTGAGCCCGGCAATCTGCTCGTCGAGCGCCTGCACCCGCGAGCGCAGGTGATCGGTCATCTCTCCAATGTCGAACGTCGAGGTCAGGCGATCGATCTCATCGAGTTCCAGTCCCAAGTCGCGCAGCATGCAGATCAGACGCATGAGCGGGATCTGCGTGGGCGAATAGAAACGGTAGCCTTTTTCGTTAACCACGGCGGGTTTAAACAGACCGATCTTGTCGTAGTAGATGAGCGTTTGGCGCGAAACGTTAAACAAGCTCGCCATCTCGCTAATCGCATACATACCCGTCTGCATAGGTCCTCCCGACACACCCTTTGACACGAAAAGCCCGCCGCCCACAGGGGCAGCGGGCTCAAACACTACTCGTATCCTACCCTAAAGATGCCTATGACCAGCGCTTATAGTTGGCGCACGACACGCCGACGGCCTCGAGTGCCTTGGCGGCGATGTGATGCACCGCCTCATCGAGCGTGGCGGGGCCGTTGTAAAACGTGAGCATGGGCGGCATGAGCATGACACCCGGCACGCGCGCCAGGCGTGCCATGTTGTCGACATGGATCGCACTGAAGGGCGTCTCGCGCACCATAAGCACCAGGCGGCGCTGCTCTTTCATCTGCACATCGGCCGCACGCAGCAACAGGTTTTCGCTGTAGCCGCTCGCGATGCCGGCGAGCGTCTTCATGGAGCAGGGAGCCACGATCATGCCGTCGACCGGATAGGTGCCGCTTGCGATGGCAGCGCCAATGTTCTTGTTGTCGTAGACCACATCGGCATAGCACGCAAACTCGTCGAGCGTCATGCCGAGCTCCTGCTCGATGGTGATCTCTCCCCCGCGCGTGACGACAAGCGCCGACTCAGCGCCGGCCTGGCGCAGGCATTTGAGGCATTCAAGGCCCAGTGCCGCACCGCTGGCGCCAGACACGCCAACGACAATGCGACGGGGACGAACAGAAGACTCAGGCATGACAACTCCTTAACTACTTGGTAGGGCTACTTACTAGAAGGCGAGCTCGGCGGCCCACTTGTCCTTGTCGATCTCCATGAACTGCGAGCGGATGAAGTTCTTCTTGAGGTTAAACGGAACCGTGCAGTCGAAGATGGCCTTGCAGGCGATACCGTGCTCGCGGATCGAAGGATCGAACGCGGGGTCGTTGGACGGATCGAGCACGTGGCAGTGGCAACCGGGATGGTGATGAGGTCCACGTCGGCCTGGAAGCGCGTGGTCATGGCCCACATCACGTCGCTCATATCGAAGATGTCGACATCCTCGTCGACAAGGATGACGTGCTTGAGCTCGGAGAACGCCGAGAAGGCGAGCATGGCGGCGTTGCGCTGACGGCCCTCGTCATTTTTGCTCGACTTCTTGAACTGCATGATGGCAACGAACTTGCCGCCACCGCAGGGAGCGGCGTGAACGTTGAGCAGGCGGCCCGGGATAGCGGTCTCGACCATCTTGTAGATGGAGGCCTCGGTGGGGATACCGGCCATGGACACGTGCTCGTGCGAAGGGCCGATGCAGCTCTCCATAATGGGGTTGACGCGCGTGGTGACGGCGGTGATCTTGATCACCGGGCAGACCTTGGCGCCACCGGTGTAGCCGGGGAACTCGGGCATGGCGTAGCCGTGGCCGTTGACATCCTCGTTGATGGTCTCGTCGTGCATGAGGTAGCCCTCGAGCACGTACTCGGCATTGGCAATGCACTTCTGCGGAACGGTGACGCAGTCGGCAAGCTCGACGGCGCGGCCGCGCAGGGCGCCGGCGATCTGCAGCTCGTTGAAGCCGAGCGGCGTGGTGGGAGCCTCGAAGCCGCAGCACATGTACACGGCGGGGTCCAGGCCGATGGAGATGGAGATGGGCATATCCTCGCCGCGCTGGCAGTACTCGTCAAAGAACGCACCCAGGTGACGGCTGCCCGGGGTGATCCACATGGCGAGCTTGTCCTTGTCGACGCAGGAGAAGCGGTGGATGGTTACGTCGGACTGGGTGCCATCGGGGCTCGTGCCATAGGCGAGGCCCATGGTGATGTAGGGGCCGCCGTCAACGGGCGTGTTGGTGGGAGCGGGAACGATCTTGCGCAGGTCAAAGCCCTCGTCGGTCGCCTTGTACACGACCTCCTGGCAGTCGACGTGCTTGCCCTCGGCGATCTGCTCGGGGGCGATCAGGTTCTCGAAGCGCTTGCCGATCTCGAGGCCCAGGTGCTCCTCGTCCAGGTCGAGCAGGGCGGCAACGCGCTTGCGGCTGGCAAGCATACCGATGCAGACCTTGGCGTCGTCAAAGCCCTTGACGTTGTTGAAGACCATCGCCGGACCCTCTTTGGTCGGGCGCATGACGGTGCCGCCAGCACCGACGTGACGGTAGACGCCCGAGACCTCGGCATCGGGATCGACCTGGGTGTCGGTCTCGAGCAGCTGGCCCGGCATCTCACGCAAAAAGTCGAGCGCGGAACGCAGGTCGTGGATCTGGGAAGCATCGGTAGTGGACATGGCGTACTCCTTTCGGGAGAGTGTCCGGCGACGGGGTGCCGCCGGACGGGGTAACGTAATGGGGCCGCGGCGCTCACAAATGGAGCGCTCGACCACTCGAAGTTCAAGCGCTTGGCTGCTTACAGCCGGGGCGCTCGACCGCTTACATCAGGCCAAAGAGGTGGAACCAGGCGGCCTCGACCAGCACGACGACAAAGACGACCGCGGTGAGGGGGATGCCCATGCGCATAGCCTCTTTGGAGGTGTAGCCGCCGGCGTCCTTGCCTTCGCCGATAAGGATCGGCAGGTTATGGAACGGCAGGATGTAGTGGATGTTGATGGACGTGAAGACGATGAGCGCCACGGCGAGTGGGCTCACGCTGGAGCCGGCGGCAAAGCTGATAAATGCCGGCACGCACACGCCGAGCACGGCCATGACCGAGCCCATGAACATGTGGATGATCATGGAAAGCGCGGCGACGAGCAGGGCGAACAGGAAGATGTTCTCAGGCACGGAGCTGGGGAGCACGACGTCGGCGATCCAGGCGTTCATGCCGGTGGCACCGCCCACGGAGCCCACGGCCATGGCGGCCGTCAGGAACATGAGGGACTTGATGTCGACAGCGTTCCAGCTGGCGGGAGTGAGAACTTCGCCGATGATGGGCATGGCGAGAGCAACGCCAATGGCCAGGGTGACCCAGCCGATATAGTCGCCCGAGACGGTGAGCCACAGCGCGATGGCGATGACAAGCCACACGATGGTGCGGATCTCCTTGACGGAGAGCTTGCCGAGCGCGGCCTGCTTGGCCACGATCTGCTCGCGATCGTAGACGAGCTCCTTGCTGGGCTTAAAGAGGAAAAGGCCCAGGAACAGGGTGCACAGCAGCGCAACCAGCATAGGCACGCTCATGTACAGGAACCAGTCGACGAAGGACGGGCTCATGCCGCCGGCCTCGGCACTGTACTGCGCAACGAGCGGGTTAAGCGTGGAGTCGCCCGTCAGGAAGAACATGGAACCCGGGGCGGCAGCGGCAAACACGAGGAAGCCGAGCTTGCCCTTGTCGTCGTCACCGTAGCCGGCGGACTCGGCGATGACCGAGACGACGGCGAGGATGAGGAAGGCGCGGGGGAACGGATGCGGGATCAGCAGCGACAGCACAAAGGTGAGCGCGAAGATCGAGATGATGAGCGACTTGGCGTCGCGCACGAACTTGAGCATGAACGCGTAGGCGATGCGCTCGCCCAGGCCCGACTCCTTGACCGCGCTGGCGATGAGGTAGGCGCCGATGACGAGCCACATGGTGGCCTTGGTCCACGAGCTAAACGTGGAGGCGACCGTCGCGAGATGCTCGCGGCGCCCGTGTCGTCCACGCACACCTTGAACAGGACGAGCAGTGCGCAGTAGAGCAGGCCCACAAAGCCCGGCTGTGCCACGCCGCATGCCCAGAACACCACCGTGGCGAGCGTCAGTGCCAGACAGGTCTGACCGCCGACCGTGAGCTCGACCGTCGAGCTCAGCTCCGCCAAAGGAAGAAACTTCACCAGCAAAAAGACAACGATACCCAGCACAAAGCCAATTTCGCGCTTGGTGATCTTAAACGCCTTCTTTTCCGCTTCCATCTCCCCACCTTTCTTGTTGGGGGCGCTCCGAATTCGCAGCCATGTTGCCGCTTAAAAAGGGGCGCCCGTTATCGGACACCCCTTACGTTGCGCTGTGTTGCGGCAATACAGTCAAGCGGATTTTTTGGATGAGAAGCGATTCCCTAGACAAAAACCGTCACAACATTCGACGCTTTTCCTCGTTTTCGAGATTTTCGCCGAATGTTGTGACGGTTTGGATGTGGCAAAGGGACTGTCTTTTTTACATAGCGAGGGCCGTGCGGATGAATGGGTCGCCGAGGGCCTCGCGGAGCCAGGGGGCCAGCTGCTCGGGGTGACCCTGCAGGTAGCCTTTGAGCTCGGACGGAGCCACGCGACGCACTTCCGAGATCTCCTCTTGGTTGATATGCAGCTCGCCCGGCTCAACATGGGCAAGGTAGACCTCGCACCATTCGCACTCGCAGCGACCGTCGCCGTGGTCCTCGCGGTACACCACGTGTCCGAGGTGCTTGAGCTGATCGGGCTCGCGCGTAATGCCGGAGCTCTTCGTTGATGCGGCGCGCCGTGGCGCGCGACGTCTTCCCCGGGGAGCGGATGGCCGGCGCAGGCTATCGGCCAGCACCCCCGCCCCACAGGCGCTTGAGCGGACTGCGGCGACAGAGCAGCAGGCGCGCGTCTTCGCCCCGGCCCTCGACCAAAAGCGTCAGAAATGCCTGATGCAGGATGCCCTCACCAGCATGGGCCTCGATGCGGTCGACGGGGCCAAGCGCCTCGCCGGTCGCAGCATCGACCGCCACGACCTCGGCGCCCGCACCGCCCTCATCCCAGCCGGCGCGCAGAATGCGGGCTGCGGCTTCCTCGAGCGCGGCGATGAGCTCCTTGGTGGTGTCGAGCACGCGCTGCAGGTCGTCACCGCTCGCTTGTTCAACATGAAAACCCGTGCTTGCAACTACCGGCACGCCAAAGCGCGTGGCCAGCGCCGCCGCGATATCGTGCGCCGGGATCTCGTCTCGATGGCACGGAACGGCAGGATGCTCACCGTTGCCGTACGGCCGGGCTCGGGGCGCGGAATGGCCTGCGCCGTGGCGCCCAGGTGCGCAAACTCCGGCGAGCAGGCGTACACCGCCATGCCTCGCGGCGTCACCGTCAGCTGGGCCTCGAGCGCAAACTTGCCCTCGCCCACTGCAACCTTTGTCGTGTGCATACCCATGGGATCTCCTGCCGCCCGCGATGTACCTGAGACCATCTTCGCCTGTATTGCGACTATACAGGCAAGCCCTCCATGTGACAAAGGGACTGTCCTTTGTCGCATTCTGTTAGAGTTGCAGGGATTGAATCCCGCTTATTCATGCGACATTGGAGTGACAACCTTGACCGCTGCAACCACGCCTAAAAGTAAGTCAACCGCTGCCGCGCTCTCCCCCGCGCGCACCAAGCTCTGCCTGGCACTGCTCGTGCTGTTGGGATTCTCGCTCGGCTGCTCCGAGTTCGTGGTCATCGGCATCGAAAGCGACTTGGCGACGGAGCTCGGCATCTCGCTTGCCACCGCGGGCCAGCTTATCAGCGTGTTCGCGCTTGTCTACGCTATCGCCACGCCGGTGCTTGCGCTCAGCACGGGGCGTTTTCGCCGCTACCAGCTGCTCGTGTGCTACAGCATCGTCTTTGTGCTCGGCAACCTGGTCATGGCGTTGGCGCCCAACTTCCAGGTGCTGTTTATCTCACGCATTGTCCTGGGCTCCGTCTCGGGCGCACTGCTCGCCGTGGGTGTGACGTACATCCCCGAGCTGCTGTCCCCGCAGCAAACTTCGCTTGCCATCTCGGTGGTATATGGTGCGTTTTCCGTAGCAATGGTCTTTGTGACCTCGATTGGCAAGTTTGTGGCCGACACACTCGATTGGCACGTGGCCATGTACGGCACGCTGACCTTTGCCGTTTTGATCTGTAGCGCGCTCGTGGCGTTTATGCCTCGCGCCGGGCAGACCGATGAGCCGCCACCTTCCGCGAGCAGGCGGGGCTACTACGCGAGCCGAGTATCATCACCGGCATGCTCATCTTCTTGTTTGGCGTGGGCTCGGTCTACGTATTCTACGGCTACGTGACGCCTTATCTGGAGCAGATGCTGGGCATGGATACCGTTCAGGCGAGCACCACACTTATGGCCTATGGCGTGTTCTGCCTGATCTCGAACATCCTGGGCGGATGGATCGATGCGCGTTTTGGCATGAAGGCGCTGCTGGTTACGTTTGTGCTGCAGGCGGCGGCACTGCTCGGGCTGTTTGCCGTGGGCGCCGCCATGCCGCTCGCGCTGGTCTTTGTCTTTAGCCTGGCGATGCTCATGTACCTGTTCTCGGTCTCATGCATCACGCACTTTATGGACGTGGCTCGCAGCCGCCATCCCAAGTCGATGGTACTCGCAAGTTCGGTTGAGCCCATGGCGTTTAACGTCGGCATCTCGTTTGGCACCGCAGTGGGCGGCGCGTGGTAAGCAGCATTGGCATTGCGTACGTGGGTGCAGTGGGCGCCGCGTTCTCGCTTGTGGCCTGGGCGCTCACGCTGGTGACGATTAAGTTGGCTCGCTGGGAGCGCCGTCGTCAATCTGCACAGCCCCGGATGCAGGCATAGGGGCGAACATAGCCCAAGGTGGCGAGCAACCGGTGAAAACCGTCCCATACGAGTAGTGTTTATCCGCCTGCAAGCTCCAGCAGTGCAATTTCGTGTACTTCAGATACACACTTTTCTACTATTTCGTGTATTCCAAGTACATGAAATCGTACTAAACTATGTATCTGAAGTACACGAAATTGGAAAGGCGGCCCCATGCGCAGATCAATCGAATCCGTTATCGAATCATGGGCGACAAAGGACGCGTCGCGCCCCCTCCTCATCCGTGGTGCGCGACGCGTAGGCAAAACGTACGTTGCGAGGAAATCGGCAGACGAATCGCCGGCGATGCGTTTGTCAAACTCGACTTTCAGACCGATCTTGAGCTGATCGCTCCGCTGTTCGACTGTCCCACCGACGACGTTAACGCCATCGTGGCGCGAATCTCAGACTATAAACGCACCCCCATTCGCAAAGAAACCGCCTTCATCCTGTTTGACGAGGTGCAGCTCTGCGAACGGGCGCTCAACTCGCTTCGCTTTTTTCGGGTTCGGGCTGGCGCATATGCGCGACCGGCAGTCAGCTCGGCGTCGCCACGCGCAAGCGCAAGTTGCCTTTTCCCAGCGGCGTTCGTCAAGAGACCATGCATCCTATGTCGTTCGAGGAGTTTCTCTGGGCGCTCGACGAGGAGCAGATGGCCAATGCCATTCGTACCCACGCCGGCACGCTCGATACCTACGCCGCGCACCAAGCCGCGCTCAGCCTGTTTCATCGATACCAGATCGTGGGCGGCATGCCCGCCGCCGTCAACGCATATCGCAAGACGTTATCCATCGAGGATGCGCGCGTCGAGCAGCGCGAAATCGACGAGACCTATACCGCCGATATGACCGACCCCGAAAACGGGATCAGCGGCGTGGCGGCGCGCAAGGTCTGGCGCTCCATTCCGTCCCAGCTGCTGAGATCGTCCACAAAAAAATTCAAGTACTCCGAGGTCGAACGCGGAGGCCGTCGCGCCAAGCTTATCGAGCCGCTCGACTGGCTCGAAGGCGCCGGCATCATATCGGTCAACAACCTGACCGAAGGCATCGAGCCTCCCCTCGTTCCCTTCGACGACGAAGATGGAAGTTTCTTTAAGGTCTATCTTCTCGATACCGGCCTCATGTTCTACAAACTCGGCATCAACCCGCGGCTCTGGCTCGACCTCAAAGAGGATTCCGCCATAGCGCTATCTTCCGACTTCCGAGGCGCCCTGGCGGAAAACTCGGTCATGCAAGCATTTTCGGGCAATAGCTTGCAGACGTATTACTGGGTGCCGCCGTCGTCTTGGAAGACGACCGGCGAGCTCGATTTTTTACTTCAGACCGACCGTATGGAAATTGTGCCCGTCGAAGTAAAGTCCGCACGTAACGTGCGCGCGAGAACCCTCGGGTCGTTTATGGACAAAGCCCGATCGCCATATGCCTACATTTTGTCCGAGAACAATTTTTCCCGCAGCGAAACCGATGACGGGCGCGAGCTGCGCCACCTCCCCTTGTACGCAGCGGGCTTTATTGGAGCAAACTGCCTCAAGAGCAGTCTGTAAGCCCTGCGCGACCGCCTAGAAAGGAAGCCGCTCATGCAACGCATTCTTTTTATCTGCTATGGAAATATCTGTCGCTCGACGATGGCTGAGTCCGTGTTTACCGAGCTGGTGCGGCGCGCCGGGCGCGCGGGCGAGTTTGTCATTGACTCCGCTGCGACCTCAACTGAGGAGATCGGCAACCCGCCGCATCATGGCACGGTCGCCAAGCTGCGCGAAGTCGGGATTCCCGTCGTTGCGCACCGTGCCCGCCAGGTGCGTCGCGCGGAGTATGGCGACTGGGATCACATTGTCTATATGGATGCTGAGAACGCGCGGGGCCTGCGTCGCATCTTTGGCGACGCAGGCCCCGACGGAAAGATTACGCGCTTGCTCGATTGGACCGAGTGTCCCGGCGACGTGGCCGACCCCTGGTACACCGGCAATTTCGATGCCACCTACCGCGATGTGCTCGCCGGTTGCACCGCTATGCTCGAGCAGCTGTAGGTTCGTGGGCGCACGAACCGCGCCCACGGCATAAATCGAGCGTAGATTTCTCCACTATGCGTTT
>ENA-OQDW01000523-OQDW01000523.1-human-gut-metagenome-genome-assembly--contig:-NODE-523-length-15678-cov-1.725613_pt1 | contig 15678 bp, 19 predicted proteins | sample MGYA00242784_ERZ504613 | MGnify/ENA primary metagenome ERZ504613 (study PRJEB26092, sample SAMD00036330) | human gut metagenome | host: Homo sapiens | study: EMG produced TPA metagenomics assembly of... | reverse complement strand
AAAATGTTCTTCTCTTCCAAGATCTTTAACCATCGTCCTCCTCCCACTCTTCTTACCACAGTAATCAAGCAATTATCCCACATTCTTTATCCGCATTTCGGAACGATGATTTTTTGTTCCACACACTCTTTCAGATATCTTTTTACAGTCGTAATAGAGACCTCAAAGTTTTCCATCGTTTTCTGGGCATATGCGCCATCATCCTGACGAATCTTCTCTAACATATACTTTTTAATCCATTCTCTTTTTTCTTCTGTAAATGACATTTTCTCACCTTCATTCAAACTTTATTTTTATATATACAAACTATATCATCTTTATTTTTTGAATTTCAATACAATAAAATATAATTTTAAATTTGTTTATTGTTTCCAATATCCTGTTATAATATTTTCTAACGCAACAAAAAATTCTCCTGTGATTTCATTTCCTCAATCAGGAGAATTCCCCAACTTTTTATTATTTTTCATCTTTTTTATATGCCTGTATATAGACAAAATTATCATTTTCTCTTTCCATAGCATAATCCACATTCAATATCGCATCGATCAGATCTTGTCCACCTGATTCCACTGCGGTCACCTCCATCTCAAGTGCCCGCCTTGCGTCTTCCACTGTCAGATCGTCCAAAAATACCTGTTCACCGCTTCTTAGCATGTTGCCTGGAATCAGAAGCGTATCACCAAGTTTCACGCCACTTTCCTTCTTTTCCTTCAGTTGACCGATCAGATCCTGACCGGTAATCAGTCCTGACACGGTAATCGTCTCACCAAAGAAATCATTGCGAATCGCATATACATGAACGGTAAGTCCCGGAAATTCTTCCATCAATGTCTCAGCAAACTTACTGATTGTCTGGTAGGTCAGTTTACCTGTGGCAATTGTAACCGTTCTTGAAAATGATTTCTTCATCTGTTCATATTCCTGACTTCTTCGAAGCTGCTCTAATGCCTCCTGAAATTCATTGATCAAAAGACGCATCATTCCGACACCATTCTCCAGCTGAATATATCCGTCATAGCGTTCTTCTTCCGGAAATTCCCGTCCCGCCAGAATATACCATTCATCACTGGCATGAATAAAATGAAGACCAAATTCCTCATAATATTTCTTTTGGCGGCTCTCGATCATATCGATCACCTGCCCTGCTTCTTCTTTCGTAAATAACTCAAGCGGATACAGGCCTTCTCGGTACTTTGTAATTCCTGCCGGCACCGCAGACACACTTCTCATAAACGGAAGAAATTTTGAGAGATCGTCGATCGTCCGCTCCAGCTCTTTCCCGTCATTGACATTCTTACATACAACAACCTGACCATTCATCTCGATATGGTTTTCATATAGGATATCTAAAAATTTCAGTTTCTCTCCCGCAAAACGATTATGCAGCATCTTACATCGCAATTCCGGATTAGTAGTCTGCACGGATATATTGATCGGCGCCAAATGCATCTGTATGATACGTTCAATATCCGGCAGCTTCATATTTGTCAACGTGATATAGTTTCCCTGCAAAAAGGACAGTCTGGAGTCGTCATCCTTAAAATAAAGTGTCTCGCGCATTCCCGGCGGCATCTGATCAATAAAGCAGAAAATACACTTGTTGCTGCAGGTACGGTATTCACTCATAAGCCCATTCTCGAATTCAATTCCAAGATCTTCATCATAATCTTTGTCAATCTCCAGAAGCCATTCTTCCCCATCCTGTTTTTCGACCAACACTTCAATATATTCATTTTTTATCAAATATCTGTAGTCAAAGACATCCTGTATCGCCTGATCGTTGATTGCAAGGAGCACATCCCCGGCCTCAATCTCCAACTCCTCTGCGATTGAATCCGGATACACCTCTTTAATAACATGTCTTTGTTCTTTCTCTTTCTTATTCAAAACATACCTCTCATCATTCAATTTATTATTTTGCACTTTACATTCCTTTATTATACTTGTTTTCTTAATTGACTTCCACCGGTTCTCGCACAAAAATAAAAAAAGTTGTTTATCTACTCACGAGACAAACAACTTTTCATCTAAAAATTAAAACATTTTAATATATGCGTCACGCTCTGCTCCTACAGAAACATATTTTACCGGGCACTCAATCACTTTTTCAATGTATTGGATATACTCAAGCGCCTCTTTTGGCAAATCTTCTTTTGTGCGGCAGCCACTGATATCGCACTTAAAGCCTTTCATATATTCATATACAGGCTTTGCTGCATTCAATGAATCAATGTCAGAAGGGAATGTATGAATCACTTCTCCGTTCAACTCATAAGCCGTACAAACCGGAATCTCATCCATATAAGAAAGCACATCTAACTTTGTCAATGCAACATATGTGCATCCCTGCATCTTCGCACCATAACGGGAAGCAACCACATCAAATCCACCGACTCTTCTTGGTCTTCCTGTTGCTGCACCATACTCACCGCCTGCCATACGAAGAGCCTCTGCTTCTTCTCCAAACATCTCACATGTAAATGGTCCTTCACCTACACAACTTGAGTACGCTTTCATAATACCAATGCTCTCATCTAATTTTGCAAATGGTGCGCCTGCTCCAATCGGTGCATATGCTGCCAATGTTGTGGACGCTGATGTATATGGATAAATACCAAAATCAATATCACGAAGCGCTCCGAGCTGTGCTTCAAAAATAATTGATTTTCCATCATTCATTGCATCTGAAAGATACTCTGTTGTGTTACATACAAATGATGCAAAAAATGTACCGTATTTTTCAAGCCATGCAAACATCTCTTCCACCTGAACCGGCGCATTTTTATATCCGCCTTCCACAGTCAGATTCTTCCATTCAAGCACATCTGCAAGTCTTTTCTTCAATGTATCCATGTGAAGTAAATCTCCCATGCGGAACGCTTTTTTCATATATTTGTCCGCATATACCGGCGAGATTCCACGACGTGTAGAACCAAACTTTTTATTCTGCCAGACGATCTTCCTCCAAACAGTCTAAAAGCTTGTGATATGGCATACAAATCGTTGCTCTGTCACTGATTTTTAAATTCTTTGGAGTTACAGAAACACCTGCTTCCTCCAGTTTTTGTACCTCTCCGTATAAATGTTCCAGATCAATTACCACTCCTGGTCCTAAAATATTCACCGTATCCTCACGGCAAATCCCTGACGGCATCAGGTTCATAATAAATTTTCCTTTTTCGTTGATCACTGTATGCCCCGCATTATTTCCACCTTGATAACGAACAACTACGTCATAATCCTCGCTCAGAAGGTCTACCATTCTTCCTTTCCTTCATCGCCCCAGTTCGTACCTACAATCGCTGTTAACATATTTCAAACTCCTTTCAGACATTAATATCCGCTGTAACACTTGGTTCATCTTTAGACTGTTCCAGCACCGGTGCCACAATCTCTTTTAAAAATTTGTCGCATTGATGTGCAGCCATTCCGGTAAATGTCTCCGGCTGCATCAACATCTCAATCTCTTCATCAGAAAGCGCAAATGTGTCGTCGGCTTTGATTCTGTCCAACAAATCATTCTTCTTTCCATACAATTTCACCTGTTCTGCAGCCTTCACGGAATGCTGGCGAATTGCCTCATGCAGAACCTGTCTGTCTCCGTTTTTATTCTTCACGCAATACATCATAATATTCTCTGTTGCCATAAACGGAAGTTCCTCTTCCAAATGCTGTCTGACCACAGCCGGATATACTTTCATACCACGCACTACATTGATGTACAAATTCAAAATTGCATCTACCGCAAGAAATGCTTCCGGTACAGATAAACGTTTGTTAGCCGAGTCATCCAATGTTCTCTCGAACCATTGTGCAGATGCTGTCACTGCGGTATTCTGCAGGTCACAGATCACATAGCGTGCCAAAGAAGCCATTCTCTCACTTCTCATTGGATTTCTCTTATATGCCATCGCAGAAGAACCAATCTGCTTCTCCTCAAACGGTTCATCCACCTCTTTTAAATGACTCAAAAAGTCTGATGTCACTTGAAAACTTAGATACACTTTGGGCAATTCCTGAAAGCACCTGTAAGACAGCAAAATCTACTTTACGTGTATACGTTTGTCCACTTACACTCTGGCATTTTGAAAATCCTATCTTTTCTGCAATCTTCTGTTCTAATAATTCTACTTTTTTCTCATCTCCGTCAAAAAGCTCTAAAAAGCTTGCTCCGGTTCCTGTTGTTCCTTTGCATCCAAGCAGTCTCATACTATCTAATTGAAAGTCCAACTGCTCCAGATCAAACAACAGGTCATTCAGCCAAAGGCACGCTCTCTTTCCGACTGTTGTAGGCTGTGCTGCCTGAAAATGTGTATATGCAAGTGTTGGCAGTGATTTGTATTGTTCCGCGAACTTGCTGAGTGCGTCTATCGCATTGACTAAAAGCACGCGCACTCTCTTTAATGCTGTATGCATTAAAATAATGTCTGTATTATCTCCAACATAGCAGGAAGTTGCTCCGAGATGGATAATTCCAGCCGCATTCGGACATGCATCTCCATACGCATGCACATGCGCCATCACATCATGGCGAAGTTCTAATTCGTACTTTTTCGCAGCTTCATAATCAATATTATGAATCTGTGACTTCATTTCCTCAATCTGTTCTTCTGTGATCGGCAACCCTAATTCTTTTTCGCTCTCTGCGAGTGCTACCCATAATTTTCTCCACATAGAAAACTTCTGGTCTGCCGAAAAAATATTTTGCATCTCATAACTTGCATATCTGCCACATAGTGGCGACTGGTAAATATCTGTTCTCATCTTTCCTCCTACTTTGACCTGTCAAATAAAATAGAATAAGACAAAGATACCATAAACATCTAGTTACACCCTGTTTTCAAGCACCCTTTTCGTCCTTAACGTCAAACCATTGATAATACCTATGAGAAAGATATTGTCAAGTTTTTTGTTCGCATACATTCCTTATTTAAAGCAGATAAGCCGTTTTCTGTTTCATTTTAATAATTTTCAGCCCGAACTTCAAAATAGCTCTGAGGATGAGCACATGTTGGACAAACTTCCGGTGCTTTTGTTCCCACTACAAGATGACCACAGTTTCTGCACTCCCATACTTTCACTTCACTTTTTTCAAACACAGCTGCCGTCTCGACATTCTTCAATAATGCTCTATACCGTTCCTCATGATGCTTCTCAATCTCGGCTACAAGGCGAAATTTGCTGCCAGTTCCGGAAATCCTTCCTCTTCTGCTGTCTTCGCAAATCCCTCATACATATCTGTCCACTCGTAATTTTCACCTTCTGCGGCTGCTTTCAGATTATCTGCCGTATTTCCGATTCCGTTTAATTCTTTAAACCACATCTTCGCATGCTCTTTTTCATTATCCGCCGTCTTTTGGAATAATGCAGCAATCTGCTCATAACCTTCTTTTTTTGCTACGGAAGCGAAATAAGTGTATTTATTTCTCGCCTCCGACTCTCCTGAAAAAGCACTTCTTAAATTTTTTTCTGTCTCTGTTCCCACATACTTATTGTTCATAAAAATCATCTCCTTACTTTTTAACATATTTATCACTTGGAAAACAGCTTATCTTGCTTCTATTTTAGCACAGTTTTTTCGTGCTGTACCCACTTTTATCAAAATATTTATAAATCTCTTCACCGCCTCATCCGAACTACTTATTCCCTGCTCCGCTATACTCACAATCTTCTAAGCGTTCATCAGGCAAATAACAGGTACGTCTCTCTTTGTCCACTAGCTGTTTTACAAAATCTGTATTTGGATTACGCAAAAGGTCGTCCGGCTTTGCATACTGCTGCACCTGACCTTTACCCATAACAAGCACCTTTGTGCCAAGTTTCAGCGCCTCCGAAATATCGTGAGTGACAAACAAAACGGTGATCCCCGTTTTTTTATGGATTTGTTTCAGCTCAATCTGCAACTGTCCACGAGTAATTTCATCAACCGCACCGAAAGGCTCGTCCATCAGCAGAATCTCAGGAGATGCCGCCAGTGCTCTTGCTATTCCAACCCTCTGCTGCTGTCCTCCCGATAACTCAGCCGGATAGCGCTCTTTCAACTCTTCGTCAAGACCAACCAGTTTCATCCATTTGGAAACTGCAAGCTTGGTCTTTTCCTTATTTTTCTTGTTGATGAGATTCTGAACATAAGAAATATTCTGTTCTACTGTCATATGCGGGAACAAAACGCTCCCCTGAATTGCATATCCGATATTGGACCGCAGTTCTGTCAAGTTTTTATCCAGAATATTGCTTCCGTCTACAAAAATATCATCGCTTGTCGGCTCGATAAGACCATTTATCATTTTTAAAACCGTTGTTTTTCCACATCCGGAAGAACCGATGATCGTAACAAATTCACCCTTTGCAACAGAAAAGTTGAATCTTTCCAAAACAACTTTGTTCCCATATACTTTTTTGATATTTTTAAATTCAATTGCTGTGTTCATTTCTTGTCACCTCATTTCAAAAGATTTGCATTTCGCAAAAACGTTTCGGCTACTTCTCTTGGCTCTTTTCCCTCGCTCTCGACAGCGTAATTCATTTGTGCCATATCTTTATCTGAAATAACCCCTGTAAGCTTGTTAAATATTTTCGCCAATTCAGGATGTTCTTCTAAAACTTCAGAACGAATCACATTTCCGCACAGATAGGACGGATAAAAATTTTTATCATCCTCTAAAACAGTAACATCTGAAACGCTTAGCTGTCCGTCTGTCGTAAAAATGACCATTACATCAATTTTTCCTTCATTGATTGCCTGATATTTCAATCCAATATCCATGTCCATGGTCTTTTTGAATGTGAAACCATAAGCGTCACAAAGAGCATCATATCCATCTTCCCGCTCAAAGAAATCATATTCTGCTCCGAATACAAGCTGTCTTTTTTCAAAACCATATTCCAAGCTGTCCCTGTATATTCTGGATAAATATCAAATTCACCGCTTTCCATTGCAGGCTTAATATTCGACGTGCCTCCGCCGACACCTTGTGTTAATTCCACATTTAAATCTGTATCCTGTTCGATCAGAATGTCCAACATTTCCCCCAACACATATTGTTCTGTCATCGGCTTTGTCGCGATATGTATTGTATCCTGTCTATTAACAGGAAATAATGTGCCAATCGCCATGCACAGACAAAGTAAACATACGACAATTGCTATTATACGATTTGCCTTTTTTACTTTTACGCTGCGGCTGCTGATTCGTTTTTCAAAAAAAACAAGCAGAAAATCCATGATCAATGCAAGCAGAGCAATGAGTAAGCTGCCAACCATAGTCATTGCAGCGTTGTTTGTCGTGATACCCCTGTAAATCGCAACACCCAAACCTCCTGCACCGATGAACGAAGCTATACCTGCAAGGGCGATTGTCATTGTAACCATATTGCGAATTCCGGACAAAATAACCGGCATCGCAAGCGGCAGTTTTATCTTGAAAAGAATCTGCATTCTTGTGCTTCCCATACCTTTTGCCGCCTCTAAAATAGCAAGGTCAACATTTGCTATTCCGGTGTGGGTATTTCTTACCATCGGCAAAAGAGCGTAAACCGTCAGTGCAATAACAGCAGTCGCATTTCCAACACCCGAAAAAGGAATTAAAAAGCCAAGCCTAGAAATAGATGGGATTGTATATAAAAAATTTATTATTCCCAAAGTCAGTTTTGCTGTCTTTTGAAATTCACCGATCAGGATTCCGACTATGCCACCGAATAAAACAGCTATCACAATAGCAACCAGAGAAATTTCTAAATGCTCCCATAATAGATTCAAAAAGAAAGCCTTTTTTTCTATAAAGACCAACCACATACTCTGTAATACACTTTTGCGGACAAATATCTTCGCACTTTCCACATTGAATACATGCATCTGTAATAAAAAACCCGTTTTCTTTTGTCTTTGCACTTCCGAGCATAAAACCTTCTCTGACAATCGGCTCTTTTCCCAAGTCAAAAAACTCAACAGAACCATTCTCAATGCAGAACGCTTCGAGTACATATCTGCTCTCATTAGGATAAACGGTGTTCATGGACGGATTTTCCTCAAAAATCCTGTCAATCCACTTTCTGTGTTCTTCCAATTTTTCAGCCTTACCGTCTAACCGGATCATTTGAAAATTTTGATTCATTCCAGTAATGGCAACCTGACTGTTTTTGATAATCTGGCTGTAAAAATCTTTTCCTCTTGCGGTGCAAAAGTACAGTTTCTCATTTTCAACCAGCATCACATCAATAATACGAATTTGAGGAAGTCCCTTTTCATCAACTGTGGCAAACGCAACATCCTTACTTCACGTAATATTTCCAAACATCTCTGAACATTCATATCCATTCCTCCCAATAAATTGTTGTAATATTTTTTATTACAACAAATTTACCACGTTTTTGTTGTATCGTCAATAGTTACAACAATTTTATCATTATATTTTACACATCAGACATTCGTCCAAAAACTTCATTCTAAAACAAGCAGCAGTCAATCTTACAGATTAACTGCTGCTTCAAATGTTTTATTCTTCTCTATAGTTCCGATATCCTGTTCCATATCGTTCCATACTCTCCAGATGATCTGTATGTAACAGCATGTGCGCCTTATGTTCATTCGGCTCACCAAAATATTCTTCATAGAGGCGCTTGATATCCGGATTGTCATGTGAATAACGGATTTTCGCATCTGCATCTAACTGATAAAGTCTCTTGCCTCTTTCAAAAGCCCGCTCCTCTCCGTCATGGATCGCTGTCCGCCGCCCCCTACACATCCGCCCGGACATGCCATCACTTCTACAAAATCATAGTGTACTTCGCCTCTCTCGATTTTCTTCATCAGCGCCCTTGTATTTCCAAGTCCGCTTACCACCGCTGTCCGCACGGTAATATCATCAATCTGAAATTCTGCTTCCTGCACGCCGTGGTTTGCATTGAAGCCTTCCGCTCGCACTGCCTGAAATGCATCAGCCGCTGCATTCTCACCTTTAAGGAAAAAATATGCACTGCGGAGCGCCGCTTCCATTACACCGCCAGTCGTTCCAAAGATCGCACCGGCTCCTGTTCCCTCCTGCATTGGACGATCACTTTCTCGATTTTTCAATGTCTCTGGACTAATATGCGCTGCTCGAATCATTTTCACAAATTCTCTTGTCGTAAGTACACATCAATATCTTTACCTGCATATTCTCCGTGGAACAACTCCATCTCCTGCTCTTCCTTTTTTGCCAGACACGGCATGATCGAGACTGTGAAAATCTGCTCCGGACTTCATCGCCCAGTTTTGCGCAAATACGTCTTCATAACTGTACCAAACATCTGCTGCGGTGACTTTGCTGAAGAAAGATATTTGACCATATGAGGGAACTGGGATTTTGCAAATCGAATCCCATCCAGGACAACCACGAAGTGAACATTGGACGCTCCTTTAATTCTCCTGAGGTAAATCTCTGAATAAACTCCGTTGCTTCCTCCATAATCGTAAGATCCGCTGAGAAGCAGGTATCAAACACATAATCAGCTCCCATTTTCTTGAGTGCATCCAGGATCATGCCCACTGTCGCCTCATTTGGCTGCAGCCCAAATTCTTCTCCCCATGCGGTACGCACTGCCGGAGCACCTGTGTCACTACAATCTTATTTGGATCTGAAAGAGCCTCCCACACTTTCTCCGTGTCATTTCTCTCTCGAAGAGCTCCCACCGGACAATGCGTAACACACTGACCACAGAGCGAACAGGCTGACTCTTCAATCGTCTTATGTCCAGACACATTTACCGTTGTTCTGGAGCCTGTTCCTTCCACATCCCAGATATGCAATGACTGTACCTTATCACAAACCTGAATACAACGCATGCATTTGATACATTTGGAAGAATCCCGAATCAATGGAAACTCTTTGTTCCACATCTGTTTCTCTAATTGCATCCTGTATGGGATTTCAAGAATGTTCAAATCATTCGCAACAGTCTGCAGCATACAGTTTCCACTTCTCGGGCAAGTAACACACTCACAATTATGCTGTGAAAGAATCAATTCTACATTCGTTTTTCTATGCCTTCTCACCTTCGGACTGTTTGTGTAGATGACCATCCCCTCTTTTGCCACATTATTACACGAGGTAATCAGTCTTTCTTTTCCTTCCAACTCCACCACACAGACGCGACAGGCTGCAATCTCATTGATTCCTTTCAGATAACATAGATGTGGAATCGGAATCCCATTCTGGCAGCTGCTCCATGATCGTGCTATTCTCTTTTACAGTAATCTGCTTTCCGTCTATTGTAAGATTTACCATATTTTTTCTCTGCCTCCTTTAAAGATTCCATATCCGAAATGGTCACATCGCAGACAGCGACCGGCTTCCTGCTTTGCCTCTTTTTCTGTCATGCAATTCTCACAGCCTTCCCAGTCTTTCACACGCTCGCTTGCCTCACGCTCTGTCAAATTCACTCTGCCACAAGGAGTTCTGTCATCTAAATGCGCCTCCGGAATCTCCACATCACAGGAAATCTCATGACGATATCCCAAATACTCATCAATATTGGCAGCCGCCACTTTCGCCCCCGCAATCGCTTTGATAACAGAAGCTGGTCCGCTTGCACAGTCTCCACCCGCAAATACTCCCGGCAGATTTTCTATAGAACCATTACTCTTTGTGACAATCTTTCCGCGGCTTACCGGAATTCCGGCCTCCTCAAAATGCTTCGTCTCTATATTCTGACCTACCGCAACAACTAAAACATCACAAGGAATGTACACATCTTCCTCACCGGTCGGTTTGATACTTGCGCGACCATTGTTAATTGCGCTGATCATTTGCGGTGTCACATAAATCCCCTTGATGTGATGATTTTCATCCACATCTAAAGAAGCCGGTGCCTTTAATGTCTGCATCTCAATGCCCTCTGCCACTGCACCTTCAATCTCTGTCGGAAGCGCTGTCATATCGGCAGTCCTTCTTCTATATACGGCACTGACTTTCTTCGCACCAAGACGTTTTGCTGTACGAACAACATCCATTGTAACATTACCGCCTCCGATTACCGCAACTTCTTTCCCTGTCAGATCCATGATGATATTCTGACCTACATTTCTTAAAAACTGCACTGCCGAAAAGATCCCTTCTGCATCCTCTCCTTCCAAGCCCAGCTTTTTATCCGTACTTGCTCCAATGGTAATTAACACTGCATCATACTCTTTCTGAAGCTGCTGAATCGTAATATCTGTTCCGATCTTCAAACCGTATTTTACCTCAACACCTGTTTTTAAAATAGCATTCACATCTTCTTCAAGGCGTTCTTTTGGCAGACGATAGTTCGGGATTCCGTAACGAAGCATTCCTCCAAGCTTCGGAAGCATCTCATAGACGGTTGTCTGATGTCCCATAAGCTGCAGATAATATGCTGCACTTAATCCTCCCGGGCCTCCGCCGAGCACTGCAATACGCTTTCCGGTGGACGGTGCACAAGCCGGTGGTTCCACCTCACCTGCAAAATCCGCCGCCACTCTTTTCAAACCACGGATGTTAATGGCATCATCCATCATATTTCTACGGCATCTCGCCTCGCATGGATGCTCACAGATAAACCCACACGTAGTCGGAAACGGATTGTCTTTACGAATCAGACGAACTGCATCCTTATATCTCCCCTCTCCGACAAGCGCTACATATCCCGGAACATCCACATGTGCCGGACATAACGATACACACGGCACCGGCTGGCTGTATGTACAGGTACAACGCCCATTTTTATATGCTCCACATAGTCATCACGATAACCGATCAATCCTTTATATACTGTGTGAGCCGCCTCATAGCCGATGGCGCAGTCCGCCGACTCCATAATAGAAAGCGCTGTCTGCTCCATAATATCCAGTGTCTCCATCGTCGCATTTCCATCCAGCACATCCTTGATGAAACCATTCAATTGTCCAAGACCGATTCGACATGGCACACATTTTCCACAGGTCTGTGCATGACATAGTTCCAAAAATGCACGCGCCATATCAACCGGACATAATCCTGGCGGGCTCGATTCAATTCTGCGTTCCAAATCCTTATAGAGCTCTTCCATAATAATATCAGCTCTTGTAGGCGACGCAAGCTCTAATCTACTCATTGCTTTTACCATCCCTTCTTTTGTTTTACAAATACGCTCACTGTAGTGTAGTAACGTAATAGTAGCTATTATAGCATCAAGCGAGAGGCTTGTAATTATTTTTGCTAAAAGTAGTTTATTTAACAAAATGGTTAGATTTTTAACAGAGCGTCACTCTCTAAAAAGCGAAAACTGTCCATCCTTGAGAGACTTTATTTTTCTGTCCGTAATCTTATCATACTGTGTAAGCGTTCCGCATAACAGCGGTGAACTTTTATCATATTGTCTCGCATTCTCTTTTACCTTTGTTTCATGGAAATTTGCATAGCAATATTTACAACCATTGAAACACGTATTGTATGTTCCCACTTCAACACTCTCCAAACAACCACAAGACTCTCTCTGATATTTATCTTTCTGTCCGCTCAGCTCACATCCTAAAAGCTTTTCAATCAACCTTTTATCAATACAATGCCCTTTTGAAATTCCAAACTCCTGAAGATTGATTTTCTCAGCACATGTCTCAATATCCAACAAATATCTTAAAGCAATCTCTGCCATTTTTTCAGCAAGAGTTCTCGTCTTCTGAGCCGTCATCTGCTGAATTGCAAGAGTTCTTGTATTTCGCATCGTTTTTTTGTAGAAATCTATAAAACTAATCACAACTTTATCCGTATATCCAGCAAGACTCGCCGCAATCTCCTCAAATGCTTTTATATGATACTCTACCGTATATCTGTCACTTAGAAATATCGGATCATATCTCCATATCACCCTCTCTTTTCCAATTTGCTCAGATAACCTTTGAAATGTGGGAATCAGTGCTTCCCTCTTGTGCGGAAGATTTGGTTCCACATCTCTTCCGTACCCAGTCAGTGTAAATTGAAAATAATACATGTAAGGTTTTAGTTCTTCTAGTTTTCCTAACATATTGATTGGATTTTTTGTCCAAAATACAATACAATCTATCACGTCCGGTGATAGATTGATTTTACTTACCTGATGTGCATTCATCGGGTTACGCACATATAAAAAGCCCTCTCTTATTCTATTTATAAACCATTCTGAATAATAATTCGGAATATCTGTTCTTCTGCTTGCACTTAATATCATGGTGATTCCTCATTTTTTCACTGTTTTGCAGTTTCTATCCTATTCATCAGTCACAGCACCTTATAATCCGTTCTCCGCATTTAGCACAGAAGCCTTCAATTACCACGCCAAATTTATCTTTCCGCAGACTATATCCCGGCTTAAATGATACTTTTCCGCAGTTAATACAGAACGCATTGTGAAACCATATTTCCTTCATCTCATCCGGATAGCTTTTCCAAAGCTTCACAGCTTCTAGGTCTGTTGTTCCACCGCCCTTAGTAAACCCATCTGTTTCCATCTCTCGCCTAATAAATTGCTCTATCGTATATTCATCACAACCATCCTTTTGAAACTGTTCCGCCATTTCTTTATATTTTCCTGTATATTTCAATATCTCCCCTCCTCTTTTTCACTACCAATATCTTCTCCCACTGTCTTGCTAGACTCCAACGCTTGATATTCCTGATTTAACTCCCTCAATAATTCTTCTTCGCTTGGTAAATATAATTTATATTTTGAAGCAAAAATCTGTGTTTCATTTTCAGGCAGCGTATATTTAACCACAGATTCACTTTTATCTGCACATAATACAATGCCAATCGGAGGATTGTCCCCTTCATTCATAAGCTCCCGCTCATAATAGTGAACATACATTTGCATCTGACCTAAATCCTGATGTGTTAAATCACCAACTTTTAAATCCATCAGAACAAAACATTTCAAAATGTAATTATAGAATACAAGGTCAATTCTAAAATGACGACCATCGAAAGTAATTCTTTTCTGTCTGGCAACAAAAGAAAATCCTCTACCGAGTTCTAAAAGAAATTTCTGCAAATGTGTAATTAACGCTTGCTCTAAATCACTTTCATAAAAATCATCATTAGGTGTCAGCCCAAGAAATTCCAACACATACGGGTCACGTATAACATCTTCTGTTTTTTTCGCTGGCTCTAATGTCTGTATTTCCTCTGCAACTTGCTTTTTATTTTTACTGGATAATAACCTTTCATAAAAAATGAATTTATCTGTCGCTCAAGTTATCTGGTACTCCATTGAGATTTTACAGCTTCCTGCATATAAAATTCTCTTGCATTTTCATTCTCTACTCGCATCAGAAGCCGATAATGCGTCCAACTCAATTCGATACGCAATGCGTAGCCATCTGGAAATGTCAAATAAAACTGTCGCATATTTTTCAAATTGGCAACGGTAAATCCTTTTCCAAAATCCTGTGTCATTTGCTTTGACAACTCTTTTAGTAAACCTGTACCATACTCCGCTTTCTCATTACCACCTTGTTCTTCAATGATTGATTTCCCGATATTCCAGTAGGCTTCAACCATTGCAAAATTGGCTGTCTGATAGACTTTATTTCTTGCTGAAATTAAAATTTCTTTAATTTCCTTATAAAAAATTCGTTCATCATATCAAAGCATCCTCTCATTTACAAATTATCTATTAATCTTTCTAATATTTTGCAATACAAGCTATATTACTTCAAAATATCTCAATGCATCCCTTATTGCTTCCACTTTCTCTGCTGTCGGATGTTTCCTCGGCTGTTTCAATTCTTCCACCGCATTATGAACATCATACATCGGCAAGCCCAATTTTCACTTCACCTCTGCGATGTATGCGGTATGTATCTTGAAGCCATATTTCGCTTCTATGTATTCCTTAATCATCTTGTTGGTCACGCGCTCTTTCGGCTTGTACGCAACGGCTCTCTTAGCAATATTATATTATCAAGCGGCACTTTTCCTTCGCATTGATAACACTATCTGGTTATTTTCGGGACAAAAGCATGATACTTTCAACGGTATTACCAGATTCCCACAAAATCTTCCTTACTTCTTTACCATCACGATATATCGGAAAGTTAAACTCAATAGACTTTAACGGCATTTCCGATTCACCATGCGGATAAATTTGAACTTCCTTTATAAGATAAGTAATTATACTCTTCTTTTCTTCATCACTTATTGTACCAAATCGCTAGCGCGATGGCTAGCATTACGTACAATACAATCGTTGCTTTTTTCAAATAAAAGTAGCAGTTTTTTTGTATATGTTATATTGTTGAATTACCCCTAACACAACAAACTCACACAACAAAAGAACTGCTATGATTAATCTATCACATTTTGTATCATTCAACAATTACATATCTGATTTTTTTATTCGCCCACCTCCGTTTTGCTGTTTGTTTTCACTATTTACTACAAGCAACATTTATTTCAGGAGGTTCATTAATGAACAACTAAAAACTTCTATATTAGGGGCGTGAGAGTGCCACCAACAGAAGAAGGTTTTTTTGAGAGGCTATCCTCATTCCTATATGAAATTATGTAGGTAGTTGCTGCTTTGAATAAGCAGCGGGGCGTCTGAAGCAGACCAGCACATAAAAAATCCCTCCAAACTCAAACGGTTCAGAGGAAGATGTGTAATAAGGCATGATGAAGCCGCCCACCGAAACACCGTTTTTTTTATTCGGTGGGCTTATCCTTTA
>ENA-OQDW01000522-OQDW01000522.1-human-gut-metagenome-genome-assembly--contig:-NODE-522-length-15679-cov-3.049318_pt1 | contig 15679 bp, 17 predicted proteins | sample MGYA00242784_ERZ504613 | MGnify/ENA primary metagenome ERZ504613 (study PRJEB26092, sample SAMD00036330) | human gut metagenome | host: Homo sapiens | study: EMG produced TPA metagenomics assembly of... | reverse complement strand
CGCTGGTGGACCGGTTGGCTTGCCAAAGCCATGGCCGGGTAGCCAAGTCCGGAAGGATAAACGCTGAAGGCATCTAAGCGTGAAGCCCCCCTCAAGATGAGATATCCCATTCTTAGTGAAGTAAACCCCCTTGAAGACGATGAGGTAGATAGGGCAGAGGTGGAAGTGTGGTAACACATGGAGCTGACTGTTACTAATCGGGTGAGGGCTTGACCAAAAAGCCGAGGAAGCGGGGATACCCCCCCCGCTGTAGTATCGGTACGCAGGTTAAATTTGATTCAAAAAGTTTGATTAACCATCAACAAAGCATGTATGTAGTTTTTAAGGTACAAAGGGAAAGAGGAAAGCAGGAGAAAAATCAGTACATGGATTTTTCTCCTGTTTTTATTATATATAATCATACATCTCCCACCATTTACATCTCTTTTTCCATATGCTACAATAGGTAAGACCAAAGGAGCCTGACCAGGCTGTGAGGAGGTGCAGGCTTTGACCTTTGAACTTGATTTGGGCAATTTAATCGTAAGGAGGAAAGAAAAGAGTATGTTTAATTTTCTTGTGACTGCCGAAGGCGGTCTCACAACGGCAGGATATGCCGTATCTGTTATTGCAGTCCTGATTTTGATAATTCTGGTAGCAGTATTACTTCAGAAAAACACATCTGCATTAAAATTTACCACACAGCAGCTGGTTACCTGTGCAGTAGCATTGGCACTTGCATATGTAACTTCCTACATTAAGATATTTAAACTGCCATTTGGCGGATCTGTGACCTTGTTCAGTATGTTGTTTATTGTTCTGATCGGTTACTGGTATGGCATTAAGGTAGGAATTCTTACCGGTCTTGTATATGGGATTTTTCAGTTCCTCCAGGAGCCATATGTCCTTTCATTTTTTCAGGTATGCTGTGATTACATTCTGGCATTTGGAGCATGGGGCTTTCCGGATTATTTACAAAATCCAGAAAACATGGTCTTCTTAAAGCATACATACTAGCAATTCTGGCAAGAGGGGCATTCCATGCACTTGGCGGATATCTTTATTGGATGGATTATATGCCGGATAATTTTCCGAAGTCTCTGACAGCTTTGTATCCGATTATTTACAATTACAGTTATATTCTTCTGGAAGGTGTACTGACGATCGTAGTAATTTCTATTCCGGCAGTATCCCGTGCACTTGGGCGAATGCGAATAATGGCAACTGGTGGAAATCGACAATCTGCAGCCACCGAAAAATAATTAATACAGACACATAAATAAAAATAGATCGTTCAAGCTACTACGATCTTTTTTTATTGAAAAATCACAAAAAGTTATATAAAACAAACCAAAAACACAAAGAATACTTTTCACCTAAAGAAAGTTGTGCTATGATAATCAGGCGGAATAATTTCCCATTCAAACGGATGAAGGCAAGTCCCCACCTACAGTTTATTGCTTTCGCAACCACATAGGAGACTTCTTTGATTCGGTTAAAATATTTCAGACAGATATAACATATCTGAACATATAAAATACAAAAGAAAAAGCAGCCATACAGTTGCGAAAAGGAGAATATCTTAAGTAATCAAATTTGTTGACTAATGTGATCAAATGTGTTTAAAAGTACTCAAAAGAGTAAATTATTATGAACACATCAAATATCACAAATTACAAGCCAAAAGATTTTGCTGAACTGTTAGGTGTATCTGTAAAAACATTACAGCGTTGGGATAGAGACGGAACTCTAAAGGCAAACCGAACTCCAACTGATAGACGTTATTACACTTATGACCAATATCTGCAATTCAAAGGAATAAGTACTGAAGATGACCAACGTCAGGTAGTTATTTATGCCAGGGTATCTACAAGAAATCAAAAAGATGATTTACAAAACTAGGTTGCATTTTTACGACAGTTTTGTAATGCCAAAGGTATTATTGTAGACCAGTGTATTGAAGATTATGGAAGTGGCCTTAATTACAATCGTAAAAAGTGGAACGAATTATTAGATGAAGTGATGGAACAAAAAATCAAAACCTCGTGCAGGATATTGTTTCAATACTCCATGTGTTCTCTTGCAGGTTGTACGGACTTCGTAAGTATAAAAAACAAATAGAAAGGGATGTGGAAATTGCTAAAGAGCTTCAAGACGGAAATAAATCCGTCAGAGGAACAGAAAGTCAAGATTCATAAGACGATAGGAACTTGTAGATTTATTTATAATTTCTATCTTGCCCATAATAAAGAACTTTACAACAACGGTGAAAAGTTTATGAGCAGTAACAGGTTTAGAGTCTGGCTTAACAATGAATATCTTTCTGAGCATCCGGAGTATTCGTGGATCAAGGAAGCTTATTCAAAAGCAGTAACACAGTCAGTAAATAATGGACAAACTGCTTTTACAAGATTTTTCAATCACGAGAGTGCTTTTCCTAAGTTCAAAAAGAAAGGCAGATCTGATGTAAAAATGTATTTTGTAAAGAATAATCCAAAGGATTGTCGTTGCGAAAGGCATAGAATCAATATTCCGTCACTTGGTTGGGTCCGTATCAAAGAAAAAGGATATATTCCAACAACTAAAGACGGATATGTGGTTAAAAGTGGCACGGTCTCAATGAAAGCTGACAGATACTATGTTTCAGTTCTTGTAGAAATTTCTGATAACAAGATTGCTGATAATTCCAATGCAGGAATTGGCATAGACTTGGGATTAAAGGATTTTGCCATTGTTTCTAATGGTAAGACTTATAAGAACATCAACAAGTCAGCAAGACTGAAAAAGCTTGAGAAACAATTTATTCGGGAACAGAGATGTCTCTCCCGTAAGTATGAAAATCTAAAGAAAGGAGAAGTCACTCAAAGGGCGAATATACAAAAACAAAAACTCAAGGTACAGAAACTTCATCATAAGATAGATAATATCCGTACTGATTACATTAACAAGACAATCGCTGAGATAGTGAAAACCAAGCCATCTTATATAACGATCGAGGACTTAAATGTAAATGGTATGATGAAGAATCGACATCTTTCAAAAGCAGTTGCATCACAAAAGTTTTATGAATTTAGAACAAAGCTGCAAATCAAATGCAATGAAAATGGGATCGAACTTCGAATAGTAGATAGATGGTATCCATCATCTAAAACCTGTCACTGCTGTGGCGCTATCAAAAAAGATTTAAAGCTTTCAGATAGAATATTCAAATGCAGTTGCGGTTATGTCGAAGACAGAGATCTCAATGCTGCACTTAATTTGAGAGATGCAATAACTTACGAAGTTGCATAACTAAAACGCAAACGTAAGTATGTACCGAAGGCTATTTTCGGGAATTTACGACTGCGGAGTGTACAAGAACTTGTGAGTAGATATGATTTCGGTCAATCAAAAACATACACGGTGAAGCAGTAAGTAGAACTCGTGAGAGTCTACGTTATCTCGATGTGAGTATATTTACACATATTTTGAGTGGCAGAAGAAAAAGATGTCTAAAAAAATTGAACGAAATGATCCCTGCTGGTGTGGAAGCGGAAAAAAATATAAAAAATGTCATGAAGCATTTGATGAAAAAATGGAACTCATGAAAAAGAAGGGGTATGCAGTTCTTGACCATGATCTGATCAAGACACCTGCACAGATCGAGAAGATCAAAGAGAGCTGCAAGATCAATGTTGCAGTTCTTGATTATGTTGCAGAGCATATCGGACCAGGCGTGACGACACAGCAGATTGATGACTGGGTACATGAAGAAACAGTACGTCATGGCGGAATTCCGGCACCACTTAATTATGAAGGTTTTCCAAAAAGCGTATGTACATCTATCAACGAGGTAGTATGCCACGGAATCCCGGATGAAGAAATTGTCTTAAAAGAAGGTGATATTGTCAATGTAGATGTATCCACCATTTATCAGGGATATTTTTCTGATTCCTCCCGTATGTTCTGTATTGGACAGGTAAGTCCGGAGAAGGAGAAGCTTGTCCGTGTGACAAAAGAATGCATAGAGCTTGGCCTTGAACAGGTAAAACCATGGACACCGATCGGAAATATGGGAAGTGCTGTACACAAACATGCAGTGGAAAACGGCTATACAGTTGTGAGAGAAATTGGCGGACATGGTGTAGGTCTTGAGTTTCATGAAGATCCATGGGTAAGCTACACATCTAAGGAAGATACAGGTGTACTCATGGTACCCGGAATGATCTTTACTATTGAACCAATGGTCAATATGGGATCTGATGAAATCTATACAGATGAGATCGATGACTGGACAGTGAGGACAGAGGATGGTCTGCATCGGCACAGTGGAGATCATGGTCCTTGTTACAGAAACAGGACATGAGGTCCTTTGCTGGTAAAAGCCATCGAAAATCCGGAAAAAAAGTCCTTGCAATGAGAAGTTATCTAGTGTATAATCACATATGTTGTGAAAAAAGATGGTCCTCTGTTACCATATGTGTATTAAGAACATCCAGTATAATTAAGGAGAGAAAGAAATGAACGAAATTATTAAGAACATTGAGTCCGCTCAGCTGAAAGCTGAAGTACCGCAGTTCCGCGTAGGAGACACAGTAAGAGTACACGCACTGATCAAAGAGGGAACACGTGAGCGTGTTCAGATCTTCGAGGGTACAGTACTTAAGAGACAGGGTGGAAGCACAAGAGAGACTTTCACAGTAAGAAAGAGCTCCAACGGTGTTGGTGTTGAGAAAACATGGCCGCTTCATTCCCCACATGTAGTTAAGGTTGAGGTTATCCGTCATGGTAAAGTACGCCGTGCGAAACTGAACTACCTGAGAGATCGTGTAGGTAAAGCAGCTAAGGTTAAAGAGCTTGTAAAATAATTTCATAAGTAAAGAGGCAGGGACAATAACATTTGCTATTGTCCCTCTTTTTACATCAGTGCGTATGCGTGTAAAGACACATACAGGGGATAGAATATGGGATTAAATAAGAAGATTAATATCGAAAATCTGAAGGAAAACAGAGCTGTTTCCGAAGCAAGGGAGAAGCTTCGTGATGACAGGACAAGAGGAATCGTGAAATGGGTGTTTGAAATTATTGTGACCCTGGTTTTTGCTGTGCTGGTTGCAATTTCTGCATTTCAGACTGTGACATTGCAAGAAAGTGCCATGGAACCCACGTATTCTGTAAGTGAAAAGTTTTTTGTAAACAGGGCTTTATATAAGGTCAGTTCACCAAAACGTGGAGATGTGATCGTTTTTAAAACAAGCGCCAGTGACTCGGCAGCCCTGCATATCCGACGTGTGATCGGCCTTCCCGGGGAGACTGTTCAGGTTAAAGACGGAAGATCTATATCAACGGCAAGGTTTATGAAGAAAACGGAGCTTATCAGGATATGACAGATGGAGGACTTGCAAATAGTGCTATAACTCTGGAAAGCGGGGAATATTTTGTCCTTGGTGATAATCGCAATAACAGTGAGGACAGCCGCTTCAGCGATATCGGAAATATCAGTAAGAAGTACATTGTCGGGAAAGTTTGGTTTACAGTTTCTCCGAAAAATAAAATAGGTTTTATAAAATAGATCAAAGTAAACAGATTAAAGTATAGATAAATGAGGTGAATTATGAACGTACAGTGGTATCCAGGCCATATGACGAAGGCGAAGCGTCAGATGCAGGAAGATATCAAGCTGATCGATCTGATCATTGAGCTTGTAGATGCAAGAGTTCCTCTTTCCAGCCGAAATCCGGATATTGATGAGCTGGGAAAAAACAAGGCGCGTATGATCCTTCTCAACAAAGCAGATCTTGCCGATGAGAGACAGAACCGTGCCTGGATGGAATATTTCAAAGAAAAAGGAATCTATGCGGTAAGTATTGATTCCCGCAATAAGGGATCTATGAAGGCCGTTTCTGCGGCAATCACAGAGGCATGTAAGGAAAAGACAGAGAGAGACCGGAGACGAGGAATCAAAAACCGTCCGGTACGTGCGATGGTTGCAGGAATCCCTAATGTTGGAAAATCAACATTTATCAATACCTTTGCAGGAAAAGCCTGTGCCAAGACCGGTAATAAACCAGGAGTTACAAAAGGAAAACAGTGGATACGTCTGAATAAAAGTGTGGAGCTTCTGGATACCCCTGGAATTCTCTGGCCAAAATTTGAAGATCAGGAAGTTGGAATGCGTCTTGCCTATATCGGTTCGATCAAGGACGATATTCTGAACATCGAAGAACTTGCCCTGGGTCTGATCGGATATCTGCAGGAGTTTTATCCGGCAGCGATCAGAGAGAGATACAATGTAGAAGAAGAGCTGAAACCGCTGGATATCCTTACTGCAGTTGCGAAAGCAAGAGGATGTCTGAAAAAGGGCGAAGAGCTTGATTATGAGAAAGCATCCCGCCTTTTGCTGGAAGAATTTCGTTCCGGAAAACTGGGAAAAGTGACTCTGGAGTTTCCAAAAGGTCCGGAGGAAGCGTAATGGAAACAATGAAAGATATCAAGGCGCGTTTTGCGTCAGCGAAGGAGGGCGAATATAACGCCCTTTTTCGTCATTATGAAAATGATGAGAGAAGCGGTGTACAGAAACTGATCCAGCAGTATCACAAAAAGCTTCAGGCTCTGGAGGATGAGCGTGTACGTACAGAGAGCATGAAGAAATATGAACATGAATATGAGCATCTTGGATATCTTTGCGGGATCGATGAGGTGGGAAGAGGCCCTCTTGCCGGACCGGTAGTCGCCTGTGCGGTGATCCTTCCGAAAGACTGCGATATTTTATGGCTGAATGATTCTAAAAAGCTTACAGCTAAGAAGAGAGAAGAATTGTACGATGTGATCCTGGAGGGAGCAGTTTCTGTTGGAATTGGAATGGCAAGTCCGGAGAGGATTGATGAGATCAATATCCTGCAGGCAACCTATGAGGCAATGCGTCAGGCAGTGAGCAGGCTTTCTGTGCAGCCGCAGCTGCTTTTGAACGATGCGGTTACCATACCGGAAATCCAGATTCCGCAGGTACCCATCATCAAAGGTGATGCAAAAAGTGTATCCATTGCGGCAGCAAGTATTGTTGCCAAAGTGACCAGAGACCGGATGATGGAAGAATATGATAAGGTTCTTCCGGAATACGGATTTGCCTCCAATAAAGGATATGGTTCTGCAGCGCATATTGAAGCATTGAAGAAATATGGACCAAGTCCGATACATAGAAAAACGTTTATCACACATTTTGTATAAAAATACTTAAGATACCGACATCAAAAACAGAAAGGTTTTGTTTATCTGAAGGAAAATAGAAGACAGAAGGGCAGCTATTATGAAGGAATTGCTGCAGCGTTCTTGGAAGAAAAGGGGCTACAGATCAAGGAAAGAAATTTTCGCTGCCGAAGTGGTGAGATCGATCTTGTTGCACAGGATGGAAGATATCTGGTGTTTATTGAAGTGAAATACAGAAAGAACGGAAAGAGTGGAAGTCCTTTTTCAGCGGTAGGGAGAGAAAAACAGAGGATCATCAGCAAAGTGGCAATGTTTTATCTGATTGCACATGGATACCGGGAGCTGCCTCCCTGCCGTTTTGACGTAGTAGGAATTGATGGAGAGAACATCCACTGGATAAAAAATGCTTTTGATTTTTGCAGTTGAAAGGACTGGTCACATAAGATGAAAATAAAATGGTATAAAGATAAACAGCTAATGAATGTAAATCAGAAGAACAAGGTTACCTGGCTTACATATCCTGCTTTTGAGAAATTTTCCGGGATCGTACATGGCTTCAGTACCGCCTGGGAGGAGTAAGCCAGGGGATTTATGAATCTATGAACTTAAGCTTCACAAGAGGGGATGAAGAGTCTGCGGTGCGGGAAAATTACCGCAGACTTTCTGCTGCTATGGGATTTTCCATGGAAGATATCGTAACCTCTGATCAGACACACACCACCAATGTACGTGTGGTCACGGAAGAAGACAGAGGAAATGGGATCACAAAACCAAGACCTTATACAGATGTGGATGGAATGATCACCAATGTGCCGGGACTGGTGCTGGCAACGTTTTATGCGGACTGTGTACCACTTTTCTTTATAGATCCGGTACATAGAGCTGTGGGATTATCTCATTCCGGCTGGAGAGGTACTGTAGGAAAGATCGGAAAAGTGACGGTGGAGAAGATGACTGAGGAATTTCAGACAGATCCTTCAGAGCTTTATGCAGCCATTGGTCCTTCTATCTGTCAGGATTGCTATGAAGTCAGTGAAGATGTGATCGATCAGTTTAGAGAGGCGTTTGAAGAAAAATACTGGGATGTGCTTTTTTACAGAAAACCAGATGGGAAATACCAGCTGAATCTGTGGGAGGCGAACCGAAGGATCTTTCTGGATGCAGGCATAAAAGAAGAGCGGATCTCAATGCCGGGCATCTGCACCTGCTGTAATCCGCTCTTTCTTTATTCACACAGGGCTTCTCACGGGAAACGTGGAAACCTGGGAGCATTTATTACTGTTCGTTGACTTTTTTCATGAGATTCATGATCTTTTCGTTGCTGGAACGAACCTTCTCGACAGATACATCATGATTGATGATATCGATGATACTTGCAAGATATTTGCTCATGTTTGCTTCGATATAGTATGGGCGGTCAAGAAGCTCAGGAATACGATAGTTAAGGTTGGTTGTGATGACTCTGTCCAGCCAGCCTTTTTCGTAATATTCATCAAATTTGGCTACGCATCTGTAAACAGACCGTAGGTTGTGCAGACGAATACACGTCCGGCTTTACGCTCTTTGAGCTGACGAGCAACATCCAGCATGCTTTCTCCGGAAGAGATCATATCGTCGATGATGACAACATCTTTGCCCTCTACGGAATCTCCGAGGAATTCGTGAGCAACGATCGGATTCTTTCCGTTGACAACGGTGGAGTAATCACGGCGTTTGTAGAACATACCCATATCGACTCCAAGGATATTGGAGAAGTATACAGCACGGGACATGGCACCTTCATCCGGGCTGATGATCATGAGATGATCATTGTCAAGCTTGAAATCAGGGACATTTTTGACCAGTGCTTTCAGGAACTGGTATGTGGGGAAAAAGTTATCAAAGCCCTTCAGCGGAATAGAGTTCTGTACACGTGGGTCATGAGCATCAAAAGTAATGATGTTGGAAACACCCATGGCACTTAACTCGCGAAGTGCAAGTGCACAGTCAAGAGATTCTCTCTTGGTACGTCTGTGCTGACGTCCCTCGTAAAGGAATGGCATGATAACGTTGATACGGTGTGCTTTACCGGTGGCTGCGGAGATGATTCTCTTCAGATCCTGGTAATGGTCATCCGGAGACATGTGGTTCTCATGACCGCATACGCTGTAAGTAAGGCTGTAATTGGTCACATCTACCATGATATAAAGGTCTGTTCCGCGGACAGATTCCTTGATGTAACCCTTACCCTCACCGGTTCCGAAACGTGGGCATTCGCAGTCTACAAGGAAAGATTTTTCTGCATATCCCTGTGGGATGATGGTGGATTTCTTGGCGGCTACAAGTTCTTTACGGAATTTAACCAGCTTTTTGTCAACCTCCTCGGCCAGTTCGCGGCATCCGGCAAGTGCGGCGATTCGGATCGGGGCAACAGGCATAGACTTTTCCAGCAATTCTATGTTTGGCATAATATTCCTCCTAAGTGTATGTCATTAAAAATTCTCAGTCTATTTATAACATCAGACCCACGTGTCAGTCAAGGTGTTTTCTCAAAGTGTTGATTTTTAAGAGCAAAGTTGTTATTATATACGGGATAGAAAAGGGAGATAATGATGAAATTAAGAAAACATATGATTTCCAGGGTGCTGCCCGACAGTATTGCCGAGGAGCTGGGGCTGGAGCCGGGAGACAGACTTGTGTCTGTAAACGGACAGCCTGTGGAAGATGTCTTCGATTACCGGTATCTCATGAATGAAGAGCTCGTGGTGCTTCTGGTAGAGAAGCCTGATGGCGAAGAGTGGGAGTTGGAGGTAGAGAAGGAATATGAGGAAGACCTTGGAATAGAATTTGAGAACGGAGGACTGATGGATGACTATCGCTCCTGTTCAAATAAGTGTATGTTCTGTTTTATTGACCAGATGCCGCCAGGTATGCGTGAGACGCTGTATTTTAAGGATGATGATTCCAGGCTTTCCTTTCTTCAGGGAAATTATGTTACGCTTACCAATATGAGTGAGAAGGATATTGAGCGTGTGATCCGCTATCATCTGGAACCGATCAACATTTCGTTCCAGGCAATGAATCCGGAACTCCGGTGTAAAATGCTGCATAACCGTTTTGCAGGAAAGGCCCTGGATAAGGTGGATATGCTGTACAATGCAGGAATCACCATGAATGGACAGATCGTACTGTGTAAGGGTGTCAATGACGGAGACGAGCTGGAATACAGCCTTGAAAAGCTTTCCGCTTATGCGCCGGTCCTTCAGAGCGTTTCTGTTGTACCGGTAGGACTTACCAAATACAGAGAAGGTCTCTATCCTCTGGAGCCTTTTAATAAGGAAGATGCTGAAAAAGTCCTGGGGCAGATCGAACGCTGGCAGAAGATCATGATGGAGAAATACGGGATCCATTTTATCCATGCTTCAGACGAATGGTATATTCTGGCAGACAGGGAGCTTCCCTGTGAGGATGAATATGATGGATATCTGCAGCTTGAGAATGGCGTGGGAATGCTCAGACTTCTGGAAACGGAAGTAAAAGAAACGCTGGAGGGGCTTTCCGGTGACGACCGTAAGGTGACAGGCAGGATCGCTACAGGAAAACTGGCAGCGCCTTTTATCGCACGCTATATAAAAGAGATCCAGAAGAAATATCCCAATGTGCAGATTTCGGTCACAACCATCGAGAATCGTTTTTTCGGTGAAAAGATCACGGTGTCCGGTTTGATCACAGGGCAGGATCTGAAAGAGCAGCTTTCCGGTCTTGACCTTGGAGAGAAGCTTCTGATCCCATGCAGCATGCTGAAAGGTGATGAGGAGATTTTTCTGGATGACATGACGCTGGAAGAGCTTTCGGAAGCACTGAACACAGAAATTGTAATCGTAGACACAGGAGGACGTGATCTGGTGGAAGCCGTGATCTACCCTCCGGAACATAAACAAACAAGAAGGAGACAGATTTATGAGCAAACCAGTAGTAGCGATAGTGGGAAGGCCTAATGTAGGCAAATCCACTCTGTTTAACGCTCTGGCAGGTGACAATATTTCCATAGTAAAGGATACACCAGGAGTAACCCGTGACAGGATTTATGCAGATGTCACATGGCTTGACAGGACATTTACCCTGATCGATACAGGCGGAATCGAGCCGGACAGCAGCGATATCATCCTCTCAAGAATGAGAGAGCAGGCACAGATCGCCATTGATACGGCAGACGTGATCATTTTTATCACAGATGTCCGCCAGGGTCTTGTGGATTCCGATGCCAAGGTGGCAGATATGCTCCGCCGCAGCGGCAAGCCGGTACGTCTTGTAGTTAACAAGGTAGACAGCCACCAGAAATATATGATGGACGTATATGAGTTTTACAATCTTGGAATCGGAGAACCGATCCCGATTTCCGCAGCTAACAGACAAGGTCTTGGAGACATGCTGGATGAGGTGATCAAAGAGTTCCCGGATAAGAGTGAAGAGGAAGATCAGGATGATATTCCGAAGATCGCCATTGTAGGAAAGCCGAACGTGGGAAAATCTTCTCTGATCAACAAGCTTCTTGGAGAGGAGCGTGTGATCGTATCCAATATTGCAGGAACCACACGTGATGCTATAGACACAAAGGTTACCTGGAACAAAAAAGATTATATTTTTATCGATACTGCAGGACTTCGACGCAAGGGTAAGGTAAAAGAAGAGATTGAGCGCTACAGTGTTATCCGTACTGTGACAGCTGTAGAGCGTGCAGATGTGGTTGTAGTTGTGATCGATGCCTCCGAGGGCGTTACCGAGCAGGATGCTAAGATCGCGGGAATCGCTCATGACAGAGGAAAGGGTATCATTGTAGCGGTAAATAAATGGGATGCCATTGAGAAAAATGACAAGACCATCTACAAGCATACGGAAAAGATCCGTCAGATCCTTTCCTTTATGCCATATGCACAGATCATCTTTATCTCTGCAAAAACAGGTCAGAGACTTCCAAAGCTTTTCGAAAATATCGATACAGTTATCGAAAATCAGACACTTCGTATCCAGACAGGTGTTCTTAATGAGATCCTTTCTGAGGCAGTCGCTCTTCAGCAGCCGCCGTCTGACAGAGGAAGAAGACTGAAGATCTTCTATATGACACAGGTTGCGGTAAAACCGCCGACATTTGTTATCTTTGTCAATGACAAGGAACTGATGCATTTTTCCTATGTAAGATATCTGGAGAACAAGATCAGGGATGCATTTGGATTTTCCGGAACTTCCCTGAAATTTATCATCCGCGAGCGCGGGGAAAAGGAATAAAAGTATGGAACGTATTATTTGTCTTGTTATCGGTTATGTATGCGGGCTTTTTCAGACAGGCTATATTGTTGGAAAAGTCCACAAGACAGATATCAGAGAGCATGGCAGCGGAAATGCGGGTACTACGAATGCCTTCCGGACCTTTGGAAAGAAAGCGGGAGCGATCACCCTGCTGGGAGACTGCCTGAAGTGTGTACTGGCTATTGTGATCGTGAGAATGGTTTATGGAAATTCCATGAATGGTATCCTTCCGCTTCTTACCCTTTATGCAGCATTGGGATGTATCCTCGGCCACAATTTTCCGATTTCTATGGAATTTCGCGGTGGAAAGGGAATTGCTGCTTCTGTGGGTATGATCATTGCTTTTGACTGGCGGATATTTATTGTATGTGCAGTTGTCTTTTTTGCACTGTTCTTTACAACTCATTATGTATCGCTTTGCTCTCTCAGTGCATATGCGGTGGCTTTTATCCTGGTCCTGGTTTTTGGACATATGGGAAAATATGGGATGGATCAGGCGCATACTGTTGAGCTTTATATCGTGATGGCAGTTCTTACAGCAATGGCGTTCTACAGACACAGGGCAAACATTGTAAGACTGTTTCATGGAACAGAGAATAAGGTGTTTTTAAGCAGTAAGAATAAAAAATAAGAGGTAAGATTTATGGCAAAAATCAGCGTACTGGGTTCGGGGAGCTGGGGATTAGCCCTGGCACTCCTGTTGCATAATAATGGCCATGAAGTCCTTCTTTGGTCAGCAAGACCGGAGAATGCCCGAAAACTCCGGGAAAAAAGAGAAAATCCTGACAGGCTTCCGGGGGTACGGCTTCCGGATGAAATCGATGTCCTGACAGATCTGGAGCGTGCGCTTAAGGATGTGGATGTAACAGTTCTGGCAGTAGCTTCCCCGTATATCCGGAGTACTGCACACAAGATGGCATCGTTTGTGTGCAGGGACCAGAAGATCGTCAATGTTGCAAAAGGTATTGAGGAAAAGACACTGAAAACACTCAGCGAGGTGATTGAAGAAGAAATCCCGCAGGGTAATGTAGCTGTACTTTCCGGTCCAAGCCATGCGGAAGAAGTAGGACGCGGACTTCCTACAACCTGCGTGATCAGCGCACATACACAGGAAACTGCGGAATACCTTCAGAGCATTTTTATGAGCCCTGTGTTCCGCGTGTATACAACACCGGATATCCTTGGGGTGGAACTTGGCGGAGCACTGAAAAATGTGATCGCACTGGCAGCAGGTACTGCCGACGGCCTTGGATATGGAGATAATACCAAGGCGGCACTGATCACCAGGGGAATCACGGAAATAGGAAGACTTGGTAAAAAAATGGGGGCGCAGATGGAAACCTTTTACGGCCTGTCCGGGATCGGCGACTGATCGTGACTTGTGCAAGTAAGCATAGCCGTAATCGAAAGGCCGGATATCTGATCGGCCAGGGATATACGATGGAAGAAGCTATGAAAGAAGTGCAGATGGTTGTGGAAGGTGTTTATTCTGCAAGAGCTGCAAGAGAGCTTGCGGAGAAATATGAGGTGGAGATGCCTATCATAACGGAAGTGAACCGCGTACTGTTTGAAGGAAAATCAGCAGCGGAAGCAGTAATGGACCTGATGCTGCGTGATAAAAAAGTGGAAACGCCCATGCTCCCGTGGGAAAATGCGTGAGCGGATCAGTTAAATATTTCCGGGTTTCAGATATGTGAAATGCTAAGCTGGGAATAACAGGATCGCCGTATCAACTGAAAAGAAAAAATAAAAAGATATCTGCCAGAAGATCACTTATACTCTGACAGATATCTTTTTTGCATTATTATGGAAATTAAAACTGAATATCACGGAGATCTTCTGGAACATGAGAAGTATGCAGATCTTCGTTCAGTGTATCGATGATCGCCATATCTTCATCCTCGATATTGAAGTCAAAGATGTTTCCATTGCTGCGGATTCGTTCCGGGTTGATGGATTTCGGAATGACAGAAATTCCCTTCTGTATTGCCCAGCGAAGCCCGATCTGTGCAGGAGTCCTGGCATATTTGGTCCCCAGAACACACATTACATCATTATCAAAATATGCACCTCTTGCCAGAGGAGCATAAGCCTGTACCTGAATACCGAAAGCCTTGCAGTATTCAATCAGTTCAGCAGGGTAACACAAAGGATGGCACTCGATCTGGTTTACAGCAGGAATAACCCCGGATATCTTACGAAGCTCTTCCAGATGCCGGATATCAAAATTACTGACGCCGATACTTAAAGCACGTCCAGATTCCAGAATGGATTCCAGCTCTTTCCAGGTGCTCAAATAGCAGCCGGGAACCGGCCAGTGTATCAGATAGAGATCTACATAACTGACTTTCAGACGGTCGAGACTACGGGAAAAAGCTCCCTGGACATCGCCGAGACGCTGCGCATTGTTCCAGATCTTGCTGGTGATGAAAAGATCCTTTCTGGGAACTCCGCATTTGGCAATGGCACGGCCAACGCTTTCTTCATTTTTATAAACAGAAGCGGTATCGATCATGCGGTAGCCGGCGGAAATAGCAGAAGTGACTGCTGCTTCGGCCTGTACGTCATCGGGCAACTTGTATACGCCAAGCCCCAGAAGAGGCATTTCTCTGTCGTTGTTCAGAAAAACAGTTTCTTTCAAAATAATTCCTCCTTGTATGTTCTGCTTTCCATGCTTTTGCTATTATAGCACAAAAATATGAAAGAATCACATCAATTATATTACAAAAGTGATAAAGCTTAGAGTTGGACAGACGCGCAGACTGGGTAATAAGTTGTGGTTTGAAGAGACTAACTTCGTTAAAAATGAAACAATCGAGTTAATTTACTGTCAAAGTTTTTGGAAAAATAGGAAAAACAGCATATAATTTTGGCTATATTTTATAATTATTTTCTTGATAATAACAGTGAAAAGATGTATAATAAATTTAATTGATAAATTCTTGTCATGAGAGTGTCCGCCTGGCGGATACAGGAAAGGGGTATTTATGCATTTAATCAAAGATGAGAATGGCAATCTTGTTCAGCATGGACATGCAGACAGCCATGAACATACACATGAGCACACCCATGAGGACGGTGTGACTCACAGCCATACACACAGCCATGCGGAAGGAGATAACCATTGTCATACACACGGTGATGGACACTGCGGTTCCTGCGAGAGCGGTGACTGCAAGAATGAGACTGTAGCACTTCTTACCTACATGCTGCAGCATAACGAGCATCA
>ENA-OQDW01000521-OQDW01000521.1-human-gut-metagenome-genome-assembly--contig:-NODE-521-length-15701-cov-2.053037_pt1 | contig 15701 bp, 19 predicted proteins | sample MGYA00242784_ERZ504613 | MGnify/ENA primary metagenome ERZ504613 (study PRJEB26092, sample SAMD00036330) | human gut metagenome | host: Homo sapiens | study: EMG produced TPA metagenomics assembly of... | reverse complement strand
CCGATCCGTCAGGGTCGGCATTTTTTATGCGCACTCGCGCGAAGGGGCTCCATTGCCTGATGGCAAACGCGCCCGGCGCGGGTGTGCGCCAAGGCTCACACTTTTATATACTGTCTGCAAAAAATGCAGGGGTCGAAAACCAGCTTCGTCCCCTGCATTTTTTACATTCTATTCTCTTTTATTCCAGCTCAAACGCTCCCGTATAAAGCTGATAATACTTGCCCTTCTGGGCGATCAGGTCGTCGTGGCTGCCTCTTTCGATGATGCGGCCCTGCTCCAGCACCATGATGACGTCGGAGTTGCGTACCGTGGAAAGACGGTGCGCGATGACGAATACCGTCCTGCCGTGCATCAAAGCGTCCATGCCGCGCTGTACGATCGCCTCGGTCCTCGTATCGATCGAGGAGGTTGCCTCGTCCATGATCATGACCGGAGGATCTGCCACCGCCGCCCTGGCAATGGAAATCAGCTGTCTCTGCCCCTGGGACAGATTCGCCCCGTTTGCCGTAATCATCGTATTATAGCCTTCGGGCAGACGGGTAATGAAATCATGCGCTCCCGCAAGCCGTGCCGCACCGATACATTCGCTGTCCGTCGCGTCCAGATTGCCGTAGCGGATATTTTCCATTACAGTTCCGGAAAACAGCACCGTATCCTGCAGGATGATCCCTTAAGGAGCGGCGCAGATCCGCCTTTTTGATCTTGTTGATATTGATGCCGTCATAGCGGATCTTGCCGTCCTGGATATCGTAGAAACGGTTGATCAGGTTGGTGATGGTCGTCTTTCCGGCGCCGTGCTGCCGACAAAGGCAATTTTCTGACCCGGCGTAGCGTAGAGATCTACGTTGTGAAGAACGGTCTTCTCTGGAACATAGCCGAAATCGACATCATCAAATACCACGTCGCCCTTTAATTCAATATAATCGACACTGCCGTCTGCCTGATGGGTGTGCTTCCATGCCCACATACCCGTACGCTCTTTGGATTCCACAATCTGACCGTTTTCCCACTTGGCGCGGACAAGTGTGACGTAACCATCGTCCACTTCCGGCTGCTCATCGAGCAGAGCGAAGATACGCTCGGAACCGGCGAGTGCCATCACGATATTGTTAAGCTGCATGGAGAGCTGGTTGATCGGCTGCCCGAAGCTCTTATTATAGGTAAGAAAACTTGCGAGCTTTCCGAGCGTAAATCCGCCATATCCGCCCAGAGCAAGAATACCGCCGACGATCGCGCAGAGCACGTAGCTGATATTACCGATCTGTGCATTGACCGGCATTAAAATGTTACCGAACTTATTGGCATTGTCTGCACTGTGGAACAGCTGGTCATTGAGCCGGTTGAAATCGGCGATACTTTCCTCTTCATGGGTGAAGACCTTGACCACCTTCTGACCGTTCATCATCTCTTCAATGTAGCCGTTGACCGTCGCAATATCTTTCTGTTGTGCGATAAAGTAGCGGGCACTTAAGGCACCGATCTTCTTTGTGGCAAACAGTGTGACACCGACCATTACAAGTGTGACGAGCGTCAGCGGAATGTTGAGAAGAAGCATACTGATAAAGACGCTCACGATGGAGATGATGCTGTTCAAAAACTGCGGCATACTCTGGCTGATCATCTGGCGCAGGGTATCAATATCGTTGGTATAAGTTGACATAATGTCTCCATGGGAGTGTGTGTCAAAATACCGGATGGGAAGCTCTTCCATGTGGGTGAACATGTCGTCGCGCAGATGCTTTAAAGTACCCTGTGAGACATTGACATAATTCTTGTGTATATGTAGGCTGCGATAGCGCCGATGCCGTAGAAGACGGCAACGCGTAAAATGGCGTGTGCGAGACCGGAAAAGTCCGGATCGCTCTGCTTCATCAGCGGCAGGATATAGCCGTCGATTAAGGTCTGCATAAACCAGGTTCCCTGCACACTTGCGAGAACCGTGATAAAAATACAGATCACAACAATGACGCAGTGTACGGCATAATTTTTCATAATATAGGAAAGCAGGCGCATAAAAAGCTTTCCCGGATTTTTGACATTCGGTCTTGGACCATGACCGCCGCGGCCGCCAGGTCCGCCGATCGGCTTTGCATTTTTTTCATTCTGTGGCATCAGGCAGCACCTCCTTCATCAAAATCACCGCCGCCGCCGGTCTGTGACTCGTAGACATCGCGGTAAATGGCATTGGTCTGCAATAATTCTTCGTGTGTGCCGAAACCGTTCAACTCTCCGTTATCCAGCACAATGATGCGGTCGGCATCCTGAACGGAGGAGATCCGCTGTGCGATAATCAGCTTGGTCGTGTTCGGAATCTCCGTGAGAAAAGCGCGACGGATCTTGGCATCGGTAGCGGTGTCCACCGCGCTGGTGCTGTCGTCTAAAATCAGAATCTTCGGCTTCTTTAAGAGCGCGCGGGCAATACACAGACGCTGCTTCTGACCGCCGGAGACGTTGGTTCCGCCCTGCTCGATGTAGGTGTTGTAACCATCCGGAAAACGCTCGATGAATTCGTCGGCGCATGCCAGTCTGCACGCGTGACGGCATTCTTCGTCGGTCGCATGTGCATCTCCCAGCGCAGATTCTCATAGATGGTTCCGGAGAAGAGCACGTTGTTCTGCAATACGACAGAGACCTCGTTGCGGAGGGTGTCAAGATCGTAGGAACGGACGTCTTTTCCGCCGACGAGAACACGGCCTTCGGACACATCGTAGAGGCGGCTGATGAGGTTGACGAGCGAGGACTTGGAACTTCCGGTTCCGCCAATGATACCGATCGTCTCGCCGGATTTTATGGAGAGGTCAATATCGGAGAGCACCGGCTTTGCGGATGTCTTGCTGTAACGGAAGGTCACATGGTCAAAGGTGATGCTTCCGTCCGGCACGGTCTTATCCGCATTTTCCGGATTGGTGATGTCGCTCTTCTCATTTAATACTTCACAGATACGCTCGGCGCTTGCCACACTCATCGCCAGCATGACGAACACCATGGACAGCATCATCAGACTCATCATGATATTCATACAATAGGTAAGAAGACTCATCAGTTCTCCGGTTGTCAATGTTCCGCCGACAATCATTTTTGCGCCCACCCAGCTGATCGCAAGAATACAGCTGTAAACGGTGATCTGCATGACCGGGTTGTTGAAAGCCAGAATGCTTTCCGCCTTGACAAACATGTTGTAAATATTCTGGCTGGCTTTGCGGAACTTGTTTTTCTCGTAATCTTCACGCACATAAGCCTTGACCACGCGGATGGCGGATACGTTTTCCTGCACGGAGGCATTTAGGTCATCGTACTTTGGAAAAACTTCCATAAAATAGTGATGCGCGCGCACGGTGATGATGGCGAGAATGATGCCAGAATGATGATGGCAACAAGATAGATGCTCGCAGTCTCGGCTGATGAAAAACGCCATGCACATCGCGCAGATCAGACTGATCGGCGCACGCACACACATGCGCAGCAGCATCTGGTAGGCATTCTGCAGGTTGGTCACATCTGTGGTCAGACGGGTGACAAGACCTGCGGTACTGAATTTGTCGATGTTGGAAAACGAAAAACTCTGGATGTTCTCGTACATCGCTTTTCTTAAGTTACGTGCAAAACCTGCGGAGCTCTTGCACCGTATTTTCCGCCCATGACACCGCAGAAGAGGGAGAAACAGGCGGCGACAACCATCCAGGCACCCATGACGTAGATATGGTGGATGTTGCCCGCTTCCACACCCTGATCGATAATGGAAGCCATCATCAGAGGAATGATTGTTTCCATGAAGACTTCCAGAATCATGAAGACGGGAGTAAGCAGGGAATCTTTTTTGAACTCCCTGATCTGTGCTCCAAGTGTTTTTAACATAATTTCACATCCTTTTTGAATTTTCTGTTGATTTTTAATTGTTAGTGTGCTAACAATAATGTTATACGATAATTAAAAACAGAAGTCAATGATTATTTTAGAAAACAGACAGAAGAGAGGAAGAGATGGAACGAATCAAAAGGTCAGAGACCATCGGATACAAAATACGTCTGCTCCACAATCAGATCCATAAGAATATGGAAGCAAAGCGTATGGAAAATGAGGATAACCTGACAGGAATGCAGCGCTGGATACTTGGTTTTTTGAAAGATCACAGCGACTGTGAAGTCTACCAGAAGGATATCGAGGAGGCTTTTTCCATTTCAAGAGCGACCGCTTCTAATATGCTTGGTGTGATGGAACGAAAGGGGCTGATCGAGCGCGCCCAGGTCTCACACGACGCGCGCTTAAAACGTCTGGTGCTCACAGATAAGGCCGCTGCGCTTTTGGATGGCGCGGAGCGCGATATACGGGAGATGGAAGCGCGCCTGACGGCGGGGCTTTCGGCGGAGGATGTGGAGCACCTGAAGCGCTGCCTGGATCAGATGCTACAAAATCTGGATGTGACAATAGCAGAAGACACAAGATGTTGTTGTAAACCAAAGCGATAAAAAGTGACAAAGTTTCGGGATGAATTTTGTTCAAAAGGTAAAATAACCACAGAATCTAGGAAAACGCATTGACAACAATACTAGATATTGTATAATGAAAAAGCAATTAACAGAAAGGATTCTGAACGGTTATGAAGATTATTAAGAGAAGTGGCAGCGAGGACATTTTTGACATCAGCAAGATCGAGGCTGCAATCCGCAAGGCAAACGACAGCGTCATTGATTATGAAAAGCTTGGAGACGACAAGATTCAGGCGATTCTTTCCAATGTTGAGAAAGCCTGCGAGAATATGAAGCGCTCCCCGAGTGTGGAGGAGATTCAGGATATGGTGGAGAACCAGATCATGAGTCAGAAAGCGTTTAATGTTGCCCGCAACTATATTACTTATCGTTATAAGAGAGAACTGGTGCGCAAGTCCAACTCTACCGATGAGCAGATTTTAAGTCTGCTGGAATGCAATAACGAGGAAGTAAAACAGGAGAACTCCAACAAGAATCCGACTGTAAACAGCGTACAAAGAGATTATATGGCCGGTGAGGTCAGCAAGGATATCACCAGAAGATTCCTTCTGCCACCGGAGATCGTAGAGGCGCATGAGAAAGGAATCATCCATTTTCATGACGCGGATTATTTTGCGCAGCACATGCACAACTGCTGTCTGGTCAATCTGGAGGACATGCTTCAGAACGGTACGGTCATTAGCGAGACGATGATCGATACGCCGAAGAGCTTTTCCACTGCCTGCAACATTGCCACACAGGCAATCGCGCAGATTGCAAGTTCCCAGTACGGCGGACAGAGTATTTCCCTGTCCCATCTGGCTCCGTTTGTGCAGGTGAGCCGTGAGAAGTTCCGCAAGCAGGTGCGCAAGGAGCTTGAGACTGCCGGAATCGAGGCGACGGAAGAGAAAGTCAACCAGATGGCGGAAATGCGGGTCAAAGAGGAGATTAACCGCGGTGTGCAGATGATCCAGTATCAGGTCATCACGCTGATGACGACCAATGGACAGGCTCCGTTTATCACGGTGTTTATGTATCTGGATGAGGTGCCGGAGGGACAGCTTCGGGACGATCTGGCAGCAGTGATCGAGGAGATGCTTCATCAGAGAATTTTAGGGGTCAAGAATGAGCAGGGCGTTTATATTACGCCGGCGTTCCCGAAACTGATCTATGTGCTTGAGGAGGACAATATCAGGGAGGGGTCCAAATACTGGTACCTGACCAGGCTTGCGGCTGAGTGTACCGCAAAGCGCATGGTGCCGGATTATATCTCTGAGAAGATGATGAAAAGTTAAAAGACGGCGACTGCTATACCTGTATGGGATGCCGTTCTTTCCTGACGGTAGACCGCACGACGGGCAATCTGGCACATGCCAAGAATTATAAAGAAGGAAAGCACAAGTATTACGGACGCTTTAACCAGGGCGTAGTGACATTGAACCTGGTGGATGCGGCATGCTCTTCCGGAGGAGATGAGAAGAAGTTCTGGGAGATCATGGATGAGCGTCTGGAAATGTGCTATCAGGCATTGATGATCCGCCACAACCGCTTAAAGGGAACACCTTCCGACGTGGCGCCGATTCTCTGGCAGAACGGTGCGCTTGCACGTCTGAAGAAAGGCGAGACGATCGATGAACTTCTCTATCACGGTTACTCGACGATTTCTCTCGGCTATGCGGGACTCTGCGAGTGCACACGCTATATGAAGGGCGTATCCCACACGGAGCCGGAAGGCACGGAATTCGCGCTTGCAGTGATGCGTCGTCTGAATGATGCATGCGCCAAGTGGAAGAAGGAGACGGACATTGATTTCAGTCTCTACGGAACCCCGCTTGAGTCGACGACCTACAAGTTCGCAAAATGCTTACAGAAGCGTTTCGGCATTATCCCGGGTGTGACGGACAAGAACTACATCACAAATAGCTATCATGTACATGTGACCGAGCAGATCAACGCGTTCGATAAGTTAAAGTTCGAGTCACAGTTCCAGGAACTGTCCCCGGGCGGAGCAATCAGCTACGTGGAGGTTCCGAATATGCAGAACAATCTGGAAGCGGTGCTTTCCGTGATGCAGTACATCTATGAAAATATCATGTACGCGGAACTCAACACAAAGAGTGACTACTGCATGGAGTGCGGATATGCCGGAGAGATCAAGATTGTGACAGACCGGGACGGCAAGCTGGTATGGGAGTGCCCGAACTGCGGCAACCGCGATCAGAATAAGATGAGCGTGGCGAGACGTACCTGCGGCTATATCGGAACACAGTTCTGGAATCAGGCAGAACACAGGAGATCAAGGAACGGGTATTACATTTATAAAAAACAGGGGGACTGTGGCGTGCACGGGATTGTGCAGCCACAGTCTTTCTTTCCCTGTCGAGGAGAAAAGATATGAATTATTCGGCAATCAAATATTGTGATATTGCAAACGGAACCGGTGTGCGCACCGTTCTCTTTGTGTCGGGCTGCAGAAATCACTGCAAAGACTGTTTTCAGCCGGAGACGTGGGCTTTTGAATACGGGAATCCTTTCACCGGCGAGGTGGAAGATGAGATCATTGCGTCCTTGAAGCCGGATTACATCCGGGGACTGACGTTGCTCGGAGGAGATCCTTTTGAACCGGAGAATCAGAAGGCGCTGCTTCCGTTTATGCGGAGAGTGAAGGCGGAGTGTCCGGGGAAGGATGTGTGGGCATACACCGGCTATGTGTTAGACCGGGATCTTGTGCCGGGCGGAAAATGCTGCACCGCAGATACCGCGGAGCTGCTTCACACGATCGATGTGCTGGTGGACGGACCGTTTGTGACGGAGCTTCATGATATATCTCTGCTGTTTAAGGGGTCTTCCAACCAGCGGGTGATCGACTGTGCAGAGTATTGCCGGTCGGGAGAGATCCGGGAGCTGATGTAGAAGAGGGAAGGATTTTGCATCTTCCTGCGGTTTGTGTTACAATAAACGCGGTATTGCAGGATCAACAAGGGAGAATTAGATATGAAAATAACATGGAAGGCATTGCTGGCGTTGTTTTTTTACACGCTGGGGGTTGTTGGCTGGTTCTATGTAGGAGGATGGATGATCTTAAGAGGACCGGTCAGAGGAGTGATTCTGGCGCATATGGCAGGAGATTTGTCTCTGATCAAGCTGGCGGTCGCACTGGTGCAGGGGTTTGTGTATCTCTCACTGGCGGGAGGTATCTGGTGTATCGGCTATATGTTGAGCGATCATTTCCGGAAAGATGAGTAGGATTACAAAAAGGTGCGGCGGATGACGCACCTTTTTGCACCGTAAATGGATATAAAATGGCGCAGGAAGAGGCGCAGACAGGAGCAAACGATGATATTAAAAGTACCGTCTTACTATGAAAAGTTTCACTGTATTGCAGATCAGTGTAAGGACAATTGCTGTTACGGCTGGGAGATCGATATCGACGAGGGTACGATGGATTACTACCACAGTCTGGGCGGAGAGCTGGGAAAAGAGATTACCTCGCATATCAGGGAGGGTGAGGAGAACACCATGATTATGCGCGAGGACGGGTACTGCCCGTTTTTAAATGAAAAAAAGCTCTGCGACATCTGCATTAAGATGGGCGAGGAAGCACTGAGCGAGATCTGCACCGAGTTCCCACGCTTTACCATGGAGTATGAGGACGTCCGGGAGAAGATCTTAAGTCTGGCATGTGAGGAGGTCGGAAACATTATGTTTTCCACCGACGAGAAGATCACCTGGCAGGAGCATGAGATGCCGGATTTCTGCGGGACCGGGGACGATGCCGAGGCAGCTTATGATGCCGACGGGGCATTGTACGGTAATGATGAGGCAGCGTGTGAGGATGATACCTCCGACGGTGAGGGGTATGACGACGATGAGGAAGTGTCTGTGGATGCCGATCAGCTGAATGCCGTTTCTAAGGCGGCGGTGGCATTGCTTCAGAACCGGGAGAAGCCGGTGGCAGAGCGCGCGGCAGAGTATCTTCTATATTGTAAGAGGATGCAGCAGGAGCTTTACGGATACCACATGGACGGGGAAGTAAGCGGGCAGGAGCAGGAGCAGCGTGAGAGCCGGCTGATTGCCGAGTGCAGGGAGAAAGAGGTAACGCCTCAGGAGGCGTATGCGGCGTTTCTTGCCCGCATGGAGCGCTACGAACAACTGGAAGTGCTCGACCAGAACTGGGAGGAAGAAAAGAAACGTCTTCGTGCGGCATTCCATGAGGACAATTATCTGGAATGCATCCAGAACATTCACACAGCGCAGCAGGGACGGGAATATGAGTATGAGCATCTGCTGGTCTACTTTACATTCCGGTATTTTATGAGATCCTATTATGATGACAACATTTTAAACAAGGCACAGTTTGCGGTGGCGAGTATTCTGATGATCCGCGATATGGATGCATTGCGTTTTCTGGAGAACGGAGGAACATTCTCCGTGGAGGACCGGGTGGCAGTGGCAAAGCTGTATTCAAAGGAAGTAGAACATTCCGAGGAAAATATGGAATTTCTGGAGGAGGATTTCCAGTTTGAGGATATTTTTGCACCGGAACAGATGATACGGCAGCTTTTCTTTGCTTCATAGGGAAGACGGAGAACATCAATGGAGCGATTCCGACCCACCCAAGGCAGGAAGCACTTTATATTTCATAAGCGTACGATCACAGGGAAAGTGGCATAGAATAGAAGGCAGGAAATCTGCCAGGATGGAGGAAAGAACATGAAAGTAATATTGGTAAACGGAAGTCCGAGGGAAAAGGGATGTACTTATACAGCGCTCTGCGAGGTGGCAGGGGCTCTCGAGAAGAACGGCATTGAGACCGAGATTTTTCAGGTGGGTGCAAAGCCGATCGCCGGCTGCATCGGCTGCAATGTCTGTCTTAAGAACGGACGCTGCTTTGTGGACGATCCGGTCAATGAATTTGTTGAGAAAGCAAAAACGGCGGACGGTTTTGTGTTCGGCTCGCCGGTGCATTATGCGGCGGCATCCGGTGCCATCACCTCGTTTCTCGACCGCGCATTCTACGGAAAGGGAAATGTGTTTGCCGGAAAGCCGGGGGCAGCAGTGGTGAGCTGCAGACGCGGCGGCGCGGCATCCGCGTTGATCAGCTGAACAAATATTTCACGATCAATTCCATGCCGGTGGTTTCCTCCCAGTACTGGAACCAGGTACACGGAAATACGCCGGACGAGGTACGGCAGGACGCAGAGGGACTGCAGACCATGCGCACGCTGGGCAGCAATATGGCATGGCTGCTCAAATGTATTCAGGCAGGGGCGGCAGCGGGAATCACATTCCCGGAGCGGGAACCTGCAATGAAAACAAATTTTATTCGGTAAAAGTTCAGTGGAAATTAAGAGAAATTAAGACAAATTTAAAACACAGAAATTCTCATCTGATGTAAGATAAAAAAGAAGGGAAAAGCCTTCTAGTAACGACCTGTGATAAAGTGCAGGAAAGATACCGGCTTTTTCCCGGCAGCCTTGGCAGCAGTGAGATATTCTTCATAAAAGAGAACTGCTTCGCTGTAAGTCATAGTTGGATCTATGGTATATTTCATCGTGATACGCCTCCTTTCTTTTTCCTTGACAGAGTATAGCACTTGTTTTGGAAGAAAGCAACAAAAAGATAGTAAAAATTTTGTAAAAAATCACGAAAAAATTGTGTAAAATGAAAAAAGAGGCGCGCGTGGAACCGCAAAGAGAGTACGACAGGACGAACGGACAGATGGGAAGATGGAGCAATGCGAGAGGAACAGGAAGAGAAATACAGGCGCGAAGAACGGCGTAGGTATGAGGAGAAAAGGCGGAGACGGCGCAAAAGGCTTCGGAGAAGACGCCGGCTGCGCATAGTGCTTTTGATCGGCATTCCGCTGCTTTTGGTGCTGGCGTCTGGTTTGGCACACGACAGATCAAAAAGCTTCTATATGAAGAAAAGCCGGTGATGGCGTACGAGGTAAAGTATGTGGCACAGGCACCGGACTATCAGGTAGAACTGCTGGATTACAACGAATATTCGCGACCGGGAACGGCGCTTTCCCAGGTAAACGGGATCGTGATCCACTATACTGCGAATCCGGGCACGACGGCTGAGCAGAACCGCAGCTATTTTGAGAATCTGAAGGACACAGGGGAGACATATGCCAGCAGCCATTTTGTCATCGGCATGGACGGGGAGATCGTGCAGTGCATTCCGTGCAACGAGATTGCTTACGCGTCGAATGACCGGAATGAAGACACGATAGCCATCGAGTGCTGTATTCCGGATGAGACGGGAGAGTTTACCGATGCGACCTACCAGTCGCTGATAGAGCTTACCGCCTGGCTGATGGGACGCTATGACCTGACTACGGATGATGTGATCCGCCACTATGATGTGACGGGGAAAATGTGCCCGAAATACTATGTGGAGCATGAGGATGCGTGGCTTGTGTTCAAGCAGGACCTGCTGACCTACATTGATGTGAATGGTATTGCCAAAAATGAGGAAATATCGTAGAATACCTAGTATCAAGGGTAGTAGGTATACGGTATGATTCACGAATATTATAAAGAATTACAGAACAATCAGAATATAAGAGAGAACTTGAGTCTGCTGCGAAGCGAGTGCAAGGACCCACAGGCAAGGGAAACCCTGCTGTCTCTGGTGGGAGACGGGGCACTGCTCACAGGACTGCTGGAGAGCGATGAGCCGAAGGTGCGCAAAAATGCGGCGCTTCTGCTTGGAAGTCTCGGGCTTTTACAGACGGCAGGTTCTCTTTTTCATGCATACGAGAGAGAGCAGACGCTGTTCGTAAGGAGCGCGTATCTCACGGCTTTGTCAGGGATGGAGGTATCCCCGTATCTGGAAGCGTTAAAAGAACACAGGGATGCACTTTTGGCGCGGGAGATTCCCGAGAATGAGAAAAAGCATGTGAATGAGGAACTGCGGGAACTGGAACGTATCATTACGGCGGCGGAGGGAATTACCCGTCACACGTTTGTGGGATTCACAGAGCCGCAGGATTTTCTGCTCGCGACAAACCGGGAGCAGCGCGGCGTGACGCTTGAGGAGGTAAAAGCGGTGTCCGCATCGGTCAGACGCAGTGAGAAACTGCACCCGCTCGGTGTGCTGGTTCATGCGAAGGACGTCCGCCCGTTTGCGTCGATAAGGACTTACCGCGAGTTATTGTTTCCGGTGCGCACGGCGCAGCCGGTGCCGGAAGATGCCTTAGGAGCCGCGGAGGCGGTCTGGGATTCCAATCTGCGGGAGCTCCTTACACAGGCGCACCGGGAGACGACGCCGTTTTTATTTCAGACTGGAAATAAAGAGCCACATGCCGTTAGACAAAAAGAGCACGTTTGCCAGACGGTTTTCCGCGGAGCTGGAGCGGCTGTCCGGCAGGATGCTTGTGAATGCACCATCGGATTATGAGATTGAACTGCGGCTTCTGGAGAAAAGAGACGGCGGTTACGCCTGCTTTCTGAAACTTCTTACGGTTGCGCATGGACGCTTTGCCTACCGCAAAAATGCGGTGGCAGCTTCGATTCATCCGGCGACGGCGGCAATGATTGTGGCGCTGGCAGAGCCGTATTTAAAAGAAAACGCGCAGATTCTCGATCCGTTCTGCGGTGTCGGCACGATGTTGATCGAGCGGGATATCCGTGTCCCGGCACGGGAAAAATACGGAATTGATATCTTTGGCGAGGCGATCCGGGGAGCCAGGGAGAATGCATCATATGCGGGGGAGAAAATCAATTTTATCAACCGTGATTATTTTGATTTTACACATGCATATCTATTTGACGAGATCATCACCAATATGCCTGTCCGGGGAAGAAAGTCAAAGGAAGAGACGGACACTTAGACGAGATTTTTTGAAAAATCAGCCGGACTTTTAAAATCAGCCGGAATTCTTGTGCTCTATTCCAATGAGCAGGGATTTATCAGAAAACAGCTTCGCATAAGAAGCGATTACCGGCTGCTTGCCGAGCAGTGTATCCGGGAAAAGGATCAGTTTTATCTGTTTGTAATTCAGTATAAAGGATGAGAAAGATATGGCACTTTCAAGGGGGATGAATCAGGAAGCGTCGCAGGATACCGATCTGGGATTGTTAGATGCGACATTGATGCAGAATCTGCAGGACCGGTTTTGCGATGCCAATAATGTGTATCTGGTGTGTCTGAGCAGAACGCGCGGAGTTGTCACAAAGGCATACGGTTCTAAGGAGGAACTGGCGTACATTCACGGACTGACGGAGTGGAACGGCATATGACGCTCATGAACCGGCTTTTAGATGACGGAATCGAAAGTGTGCTCGAAGAGGATTGTGGAAATGATCTGGTGAAAATGTGCGGCGTGTCCATCAAGATCGGCGGGAAGACGGCGGCAATCTGGATCGTCATCGGAATCATGGATCGGGAAGGCGGGGATGTTCCATCTTATGTCATGCGCACGACGCCGGAACGGTATGATAAGTCACTGGAATTTCTGGAGACATTGTCCAAGCAGATGTTCGCCGTGAAGATGGAAGAACTGATGGCACAGGAGGCGGTGTTAAAGAGCCGCGAGTCTGAGACGCAGATGGAAGCGGAACTTCACAGGAATGAGGTGATGACTTCCATCGTAAAGATGTTAGAGTCGGAAAACAGCTTTGAGGAGATCGTGCACGACATTCTGCGGGAATGCTGCGCGTACATGGAGATTTCGCGCGGTGCGCTCTTAAAAGAGAACAAAGAGCACTCGAAGATCGAGATGATCTGTGAATATGCGGCGCCCGGAATGGACTCAGTGCGTGTGGAATGGTCCGGCGTGTCGCGTGAGAAGATGCCCTTTTTTAACGGAAAACCGTATATGATTTCTTCAAACAGTATGATGCCGGAGGTGTTCCGGCAGTTTTTTGATGCGCACGGGCTTTTGGCAGGCATTTTTCTGCCGGTCGAGGTCAATACCAGGGCGGAGATGTACCTGTGCTTTTTGGAAGAACACGAGGAGCGGAACTGGGAAGTGACGGACGTCAAGTTCGTCAACGATGTCAGACGGATTATTCAGAGTATTCTTCTGAAGCGTATTGCAAAAAATTCGTTGGCGAGTTCGTATGCGTCCCTTGAGGCGATTTTAGAGAACGTGGGCTGCGGAATCTATGTGAAGGATCCGGTCAGTGGAAGGATTCTCTACAGCAACCAGCGGCTGCGCGCATTTCTGCCGGACGATGCCGCGCCGGACATGTTGGAGAACTGCTGGCGGGAAGAATCGGGCGGCATTGATACGGACTGCTTCCACGAGATCTATCTGGAGCAGGAAAAACGCTGGTTTGACTATCACCGGACAGGAATCCACTGGGTCGACGGAAGAAGTGTATTTTTGTATACCATCTATGAGGTGACGGACAAAAAGCTGTATCAGCAGAAGATCGAACGGCAGGCAAACAACGATTTTTTGACCGGGCTTTACAACCGTATGCGGTTTGAGCAGGATCTTGCGCACTGCGTTGAACAGACAAAGGAGTTCGGCGGCGAAGGAGCGCTGCTCTACATCGATCTCGATGATTTTAAGCATATCAACGACGGACTGGGACACCAGTACGGGATATCCTGTTAAAAAATATATCGGACAGCCTGCGTCGGATTCCGGGTGTGGAAAATAACTGTTACCGCATGGGCGGAGATGAGTTTATCATTATTCTTGCACATCGGCAGATCATGATGCTGCAGAAGATTCTGAACGACATCCGCACGCTGTTTTCCAAGCCGTGGATGCTTAAGGGGGCGGATTACTACTGTACGATGAGTATGGGCGTTGTGCGTTTCCCGACAGAGGGCGACACGGTGGAGGAGCTGATCAAGAAGGCGGATATTGCGCTTTACGCCGCAAAATGTTCCGGCAAGAACCGTGTGGAGTTCTACGATGAGAACGTGGAGTCCACATCGTTCCGCCGCCTCGATATGGAAAAAAATATGCGCAATGCGACCAACAATGCATTTTCCGAGTTTGAGGTGGTCTATCAGCCGATCGTGGATGTGACCAGGGAATCCAATCCGTGCGTGGGTGCGGAGGCGTTGATCCGCTGGAATTCCGGAGAACTGGGATTGATTGCTCCGACGGATTTTATACCGCTGGCGGAGTATCTGGGGCTGATTAACCCGATCGGTGCGTATGTCCTCGAGGAGGCGTGCAAGCGGTGCAAATACTGGAACGATATGGGGCATCCGGATTACAAGGTAAATGTCAATCTCTCCGTGGTGCAGCTGCTGCAGAATGACATTGTAGAGCAGGTGCACTCGGTCATCAAACGGACGGGGATTGTACCGGAGAATCTGACCCTGGAGGTCACGGAGGGCTGGCGATCAACGATATGAGCCGGATGAAAAAGATTCTCTCCGAGATTCGCGCACTTGGCGTGCGTGTGGCGCTGGATGATTTCGGGACGGGGTATTCCTCACTCAATCATATCCGGGAAATGCCGATCGACGTCATCAAGATTGACCGCTGTTTTATCATTGACATCGGGAAGGATGAATTTTCCGCCGCCTTCGTGAAAATGGTGGCGGAACTTGCCCAGACGATCGGCGTTCATGTCTGTGTGGAGGGCGTCGAGACGAAAGAACAGGTTGATGCGCTCAAGCAGACGAAAATCCAGTTGATTCAGGGATTTTACTTTGGAAAGCCGCTGCATAAAGAGGAGTTTGACGAGAAATATCTGTAGTTGCACGAATTGTTTGAACAATTTATTTAAAATTTTTTGAAAAAAGCATTGACATTTTAAAATACGTTTGTTATTATTATCAAGTCGTCACGATGAGTGACCGAAATGCGGAAGTGTCGGAACTGGCAGACGAGCAAGACTAAGGATCTTGTGTTCATTGCGAACGTGTGGGTTCAAGTCCCATCTTCCGCATTACATCACAAATATTCGTGGAGATTATGCAGGAGTGGCGGAATTGGCAGACGCGCAGGCTTCAGGTGCCTGTGGTAGCAATATCGTGTGGGTTCAAGTCCCATCTCCTGCATTTTTTATTTGCGGGAAGCCTTGAGAGTGAAGGCTTCCCGTTTTTATTTCATAGGAAATACCGTGATACATTCATGTGTGAAAGTAGAACCTTCCTATGAAATAAAAACGCTCCGCGAGGATGCGCAGCTCGCGGTAAGGAACATATCGCTTTGCGAACCGCTCACGCGCGGAGAATCCCGCAAGCCGAGATTCTTTTTCATGAACGTGCGTTAGCGGCACATATCTGCAATGGTATAAGATCGAGATTCTC
>ENA-OQDW01000520-OQDW01000520.1-human-gut-metagenome-genome-assembly--contig:-NODE-520-length-15711-cov-1.735626_pt1 | contig 15711 bp, 17 predicted proteins | sample MGYA00242784_ERZ504613 | MGnify/ENA primary metagenome ERZ504613 (study PRJEB26092, sample SAMD00036330) | human gut metagenome | host: Homo sapiens | study: EMG produced TPA metagenomics assembly of... | reverse complement strand
CCATGACGAACATGGGGGTGTCGTCCTTCGAGGGGGCCGACATCACGACGCGTTTCGCACCCGCCTTGATGTGTGCGCCGGCGAGTTCTTTGGTCAGGAAAAGGCCGGTCGATTCGACCACGTATTCCGCACCTATTTCGTTCCACCGGAGGTTCGCCGGGTCTTTCTCTGCCGTAACGCGTATGGTTTTGCCGTTTACGACGAGGTTGCCGTCCTTTACCTCCACGGTGCCGTCAAAATGGCCGTGAACGGTGTCGTAACGGAGCATGTAAGCCATGTAATCAACCGAAATGAGGTCGTTGATGCCTACCACCTCTACGCCGCCCTGCTTGACGGCGGCACGGAAAACGAGGCGGCCGATGCGCCCGAAACCGTTGATGCCGATTTTAATTTGTGACATAATCCTTTATTGTTTTATGGTTCTGTATAATTCTTAATGCCTGTTCCCCTGCGGTGATGCAAAGGTAGGAATCTTTTGCCTGTAAATCAATACGCATGCAAACGTATGCGCAGTTTAATTTTCGGAAGCGTTCCGGGTGTCGGAGTCCTGCGGCCGGGCCGCCTCCTTCACCTTTTTGGCCATGTTCGATGCGAATACGAAATCGTTGAGGGCCCGGTTGTCCGTGTGCAGGATATCCGCCGAAGTGCCTTCCCATCCCTTGCGCCCCTGGTTGATGAACACAATTTTCTCGCCAATCTCCATGACCGAGTTCATGTCGTGGGTGTTGATGATGGTCGTGATGCCGTACTCCTTGGTGATGTCGTATATCAGTCGGTCGATTACGTTGGAGGTGACCGGGTCGAGCCCGGAATTGGGTTCGTCGCAGAACAGGTAGCGGGGATTCATCACGATGGCGCGGGCGATGGCCACCCGTTTTATCATGCCGCCGCTCAATTCGGCGGGATAGAGTTTTTCGGCCCCTTCGAGGTTCACACGGTGCAGGCAGAAGGCCACCCGCTCCCGTTTTTCCGCCATGCTCTGGCCGGTGAACATGTCAAGCGGAAAGCGGATGTTCTCTTCCACAGTGGAAGAGTCGAGCAGGGCGCCCCCCTGGAATATCATGCCCACATCGCGCCGGATGGCCTTCTTCTGGCGGAAATCGAGCGATGTGAAGAGCGTGTCGCCGTAGTATATCTCGCCTTCGTCCACCGGAAAGAGGCCGGCGATGCTTTTGATGAGCACCGTCTTGCCGGAACCGCTGCGGCCGATTATCATGTTGATTTCGCCCGGCAGAAAGGTCGCCGATATGTCTTCCAGTACCGGCTTGCCGTCGAAGGACTTGTATATGTGTTCGCAGCGTATCACAGGTAGGAGATTTGGGTGATTATAAGGTCCATCATCAGTATCACTACCGAACTCACCACCACGGCCTTGGTGCTGGCACGCCCCACTTCGAGCGAGTTCCCTTTGGCGTAATAGCCGTAGAAGCCGGAGATGGAGGTGATGACGAATGCATATACAATCATCTTTATCAGCGCATAGACGATGGAGAAGAGTCTGAAATCCATTTTGATGCCGGTGATGTACGTGTCCGGATGATGATTCCCGTGACCAGCGTGATGGCGTATCCCCCGATGAGACGACGACGATGCTGAGGATGGCGAGCAGCGGAAGAAGATGACCGTTGCGATGATTTTCGGGAGTATCAGGTAGCTCGCCGAATTGACGCCCATGATTTCGAGGGCGTCTATCTGTTCGGTAATGCGCATCGTGCCTATCTCGGAGGCGATGCTCGAACCGACGCGGCCGGCCAGGATGAGCGCCACGACCGTGGAGCTGAATTCGAGTATCATCGTTTCGCGCGTGGCGTAGCCATGAGCTCGCGCGGGATGAAGGGCGACTCGAAGTTGATGCACATCTGAAGCATGAGCACGGCCCCCATGAAGACCGATACGAGCGTTACGATGCCGATGGAGTTGAGCCCCAGCGTCTCCATTTCGGCCAGCACCCGCCGTTTGTAAACGCTCCTGCGTTCGGGACGGGAGAAGACCTTGCCCATGAGCAACATGTACCGTCCTATGAGGTTGAAGATATTCATACCGGCGATGATGTTATTCCCTGCGGCTTTCAGATGTCTCTTCGCGGATGTCCTCGTATTCCACGTACTCCGACCTCGTTGCTTACCACCTTTTTCGACGATGTCTCGGTCTGCTGTACGGTGATTTCGCCGTCCTTTTTCTTTTGGTTCCGGCCGCCGCCCCATGTGTAGGTGCGGAAAGTCTCTCCCTGCTCCTCCATCTGTCTGCGCAGACGGTTCATCCGGTAGCGGAATATCAGTATGCCGATGAGTACCAGTGCGATGAATCCCATAACGATATAGAAGGCCACGCTGAGTATGTCGCCGATGGATACGAGGCCGAACAGTATCAGAATGACCAGTATGATAAGAATGTATGTTCCTACTCCCGTTCTCATAAAATGGTGGTATGTTTCGGTTCTGGGGCCGGTCGCGGGCATCTCCCGCCGGCCGATTATACAAAGATAACTCTTTTTCCCCGAAAATATTATTGCCCTTTTCCCGATTTGAGTGACATAACATATTTTGTGCCCGGCCGGTGCAGTTTGGTAACAATTTTGTATCTTTCGCTCCGGAAACATCGTTTAATTAAAACAGTCACGGATATGAAAAAGTACATTTGTAACGTATGCGGATATATATACGACCCGGCAGCGGGGGACCCCGACAGCGGCGTGGCACCCGGAACCGCTTTCGAGGATATTCCCGAAGATGGGTATGTCCGCTGTGCGGTGTGGGCAAGGAGGATTTCTCTCCCGTGGAGGATTGAGCCGGCCGGAAATGGAAAAGGCGGCGCTGCGAATCTGCGGTGCCGCCTTTTTTGTCTCCTGACGGGTGTTACCGTATCCTGTCGAGCGACTTCACCAGAAGGATATCTTTCCGGATGCCCCGTAGCGCAAGGTAGGTGAAGATGAGCGAAACGGGCGGGAAGAAGGCGGCGGCGGAGAGTTTCCAGGCTGAAACGGCGAGCGTCGAGAGGCTCCGCGCACCTCCCCAGATGTAGTATATCTCGAACAGCATCACTCCGGCGAGGAGTACCGTCTCCACTACGCAGAGCCGGAATTGCAGCAGGCGTTTCTTATAGAGGAAGATGGTTACGAACGGTAGCAGCGCGGCGGCGATGACCGTGGCGGCGAGGCCGTAGGCGGTCAGCACGGGCGTTCCGTCGGCGGCGTCGGAGAATCCGAAGGCCGTGAGGTACATCTCTTCCGTTCCGCCGAGGAAGGTTCCCAGCGGCATCAGCAGCATGAGGCCCGTCAGTACGGCGACGAGCAGCAGGTAAAGCGATTGTATCCTTTGTATCATCTCTTTTGGTATTTGTTGTCTTTTTCTGTTTGTCATTGGTCCGTTTTCGCTGCTTGGCGAGGCGGATGCCGGTCTTCTGGCAAGGGGCGCCTGACGCCTGCTGCGGACGGGCGGGGCGTTAAAGCTCTTCGTCTATGAGATAGTGGTTGCGGTCTGCCGAGTTCCGGTTTATCAGCTCTCCGAGGAAACCCGCCAGGAAGAGCATGACGCCCAGAACGACGGCCAGCAGGCAGAGGTGGAACAGCGGCTGGTCGGTGACGGCGCGGAATACCATGTCGTGCGACTGGCGATAGAGCTTCTGGGCGATTATCACGATGACGGCCACGCCCCCGAAGAGGAACATCAGCGTGCCCAGTCCGCCGAAAAAGTACATCGGACTGCGCCCGAAGCGCGACAGGAACATGACCGTGACGAGGTCGAGGTAGCCTTTGACGGCGCGTTCCCAGCCGAATTTGCTGTGGCCGTACTTGCGTGCACGGTGGTGTACTTCCTTCTCCCCGATGCGGGTGAACCCTGCGTTCTTGGCCAGGATAGGGATGTAGCGGTGCATCTCTCCGTACACCTCGATGCTCTTGACGACTTTCTTCCGGTACGCCTTGAGGCCGCAGTTGAAGTCGTGGAGCCGGATGCCGGAGGTCGCCCGTGCCGTAGCGTTGAAGAGTTTGCTCGGCCACCGTTTCCCTATCGGGTCGTGGCGCCGGCGCTTCCATCCCGAGACGAGGTCGTAGCCCTCCTCTGTTATCATGCGGTAAAGCTCCGGTATCTCGTCGGGGGAGTCTTGCAGGTCGGCGTCCATTGTGATGACGACTTCGCCCCGGGCCGCCTCGAATCCGCAGTAGAGTGCGGCGCTCTTGCCGTAGTTGCGCCGGAAGCGGATGCCGCGTACCGAGGGATTGGTCGCCGAGAGGCTGCGTATCACGTTCCACGAGCTGTCGCTGCTGCCGTCGTCGATGAAGATGGCTTCGTACCGGAAACGGTTTGCGGTCATTACCCGGTCTATCCATGCGGCGAGCTCCGGAAGCGATTCGCTTTCGTTCAGCAGGGGGATGACCACCGATATGTCGGGTGTCTCACTCATGGCCAGTTCCGTTGTCGTCGCGGTCATCGTTCCCGGCGAGCGGGTCGGGCTGGCGCTGTGCCATGGCGCTCGTAAAGAGGCCGATGATGCCTCCCTGTATGAAATAACCTATTACGTAGCAGATGACGAGCACGAGCGGGTTGAACATGGCCGAATAGAGCGCGTCGTAAACCATGTCGAACTGAGCCTGTGGCAGGAGGTCCTGCATGGTGGCCATCTGCAGGTCGATTGCTCCGTGACCGCTTCCTTAATGAGGAAGTTGTTGATGAGTGCCGAGGCGAATCCGAAGATGACGCCCGTGAAGAGCATCATGGCAAGGACGAATCCCATGCACCGGCCGTAGGAGAACCCTTCCCGTGCATCGGCCATGCCGGCTATCCGGCGCGTGAAACCGTAGGTGAGCAGGATGAACAGGACGAGCGACAGGATGCTCATCCAGCCTCCCAGCGCGAGCGATACTCGTGTAAGCTGCAGAGCAGCCGCCACGAGTCCCATGACGGTGCCGCCTTTCATGGCCTCCGTCCAGAATATCTTTTTCGTTATCTCCATGTCGGAATCTTGTTTGTCTGCGTTGCGTTCACAAATATAACGCTTTTTGCCGCTTCCGGCAACTTTCGCCTCCGTGCCGAATCCGTTGTTCCGGTACCCGGAAGGGCACTGCGCCGATGCGTTCGCCTGTTCCGGTGCGGCGGAATGCGGCGTCTTGCGGAGAGTTTCCTTTCGGGCGCGGAGACCCGTCAGTATTTGCCTTTCCAGAGCGAGGCGATGCGGCGGGCTATCTCGGCCTCCTTCGGATTGTTGCCCGGTTCGTAGAAGCGCCGCCCCTCCAGACCGGCAGGCATGAACTCCTGTTCGGCGAAGTTGCCTTCGAAATCGTGGGCGTACTTGTAGTTCTTTCCATAGTCCAGCTCCTTCATCAGTTTGGTCGGAGCGTTGCGGATGTGCAGGGGGACGGGTCGGTTGTTGGTATCCTTCGCCGCCAGCCCCATGGCCCGGTCGATGGCCATGTAGGCCGAGTTGCTCTTGGGACTCGTGGCGAGGTAGATGGTGGCTCGGCCAAGGGAATGCGGGCCTCGGGCATGCCGATTTTGTGGACGGTGTCGAAACAGGCGTTGGCGAGCAGCAGTCCGTTCGGGTTGGCCAGTCCGATGTCTTCGGCGGCGAGGATGACGAGCCTGCGGGCAATGAATTTGGGGTCTTCCCCGGCATTGAGCATGCGGGCGAGGTAGTAGACGGCGGCGTTCGGGTCGCTGCCGCGTACGCTTTTGATGAAAGCGGAGATGATGTCGTAGTGCATCTCTCCGTTCTTGTCGTAGGTGGCGATGTTCTGTTGCAGGGCGTCGGTTACGGTGCGGTCGTCTATCACCAGGTCGCGTCCGAGGCTCCCGCGACAATGTCGAGAATGTTGAGCAGCTTGCGGGCGTCGCCTCCCGCGAAACCGAAGAGCGCGCCCGTTTCGCGTACCTCGATGTGCCGTTCACGGAGTATCGCATCCGTAGAGAGGGCGCGGTCGAGCAGTTCCTGCAGCTGTGCGTCGTCCATCGCCTTCAGTACATAGACCTGACAGCGTGACAGCAGCGGCGAGATGACCTCGAAGGAGGGATTCTCGGTCGTCGCGCCGACGAGGGTGATGTCGCCCTGTTCGACGGCCCCCAGCAACGAATCCTGCTGCGCCTTGTTGAAACGGTGGATTTCGTCGATGAAGAGGAACGGTGCGGGCGTGTTGAAGAATTTCTGTTTGCGTGCCTGTTCGATGACCTCACGCACGTCCTTGACGCCCGAGTTTATCGCCGACAGCGTGAACATCTTCCTGTCGAGGGCTCCGGCGACGAGCCGGGCCAGGGTCGTCTTGCCCACACCGGGCGGCCCCCAGAGGATGAAGGAGGGGACGTTGCCCGTTTCGATGAATTTGCGAAAAACGCCTCCGGGCCCCACGAGATGCTCCTGCCCGATGTAGTCGTCGAGCGTCCGCGGCCTGAGCCGTTCGGCCAGGGGAATGTTGCTTTGCTGTGCCATGTGTCGTGTCCTCCGGAATTTGCGGGTCGGATACCTCCGGCCGGGGAGCTTCCCGGCCGCATGCCTGCCCGGCAAAGGTAACGAAAAATCCCCGTTCCGCAGTATTCCCCGTCGTCTCCCGGTACAGGGGTCGCAAAAAAGGCGGCATGCACAATAAGGAGGGAGAAAGGTGCGTTCTAAATTAGTCACGAATGATTTAAGAAGTTAAGAAACAGAACGATATTCGCCTATGGTATGATTCGACGCGCTTTCCCGCAGCAGGCTGTCCGCACGGCGGCCGGGAAACAGGAGTTCAACTTATACTTTTTTATATATCGTTATGAACAGAAAATGGATGTTTGCGGGTCTCATCGCCGCAGCCCTGGCGGTTGGCAGCGGTGCGACCTACCTTATCACGAAGAACAGCCGGAGCGTGCAGCCGCAGGAGCGGGTGGTGGAGAAGGTTGTGGAGATAGAGAAGTCGCCGGCGGCTCACTTTACCGCCTACCAGGCGGCCGATTATCCCGACCTGACCTATGCCGCCGAGAATGCGGTAAATGCAGTGGTCAACATCGAGGTGACGCAGCAGGTGCAGATGCGCAATGTAGACCCCTTCCTCGAATTTTTCGGAATACCGCAGGGTTACTCCCGCGGCGGGGAGTATGTGCCTCGCGAATTCAAGGCGGGCGGTTCGGGCGTCATCATCTCGCAGGACGGTTATATCGTTACCAACCATCATGTCGTGGATAACGCCACCGAACTGAAAGTGAAACTTTACGACGGGCGTACCTTCCAGGCCAAGGTCGTCGGTACCGACCCGACCACCGAGGTGGCGCTTATCAAGATAGAGGGTGAGAACCTGCGACGCTGGCATTCGGAGATTCGGATGCGCTGCGGCTTGGTGAATGGGTGCTGGCTATCGGCAGCCCTTTCGACCTGCAGTCGACCATTACGGCGGGTATCGTGAGCGCCAAATCGCGTAACCTCGGAGCGATTCCCAACCAGTACCGCGTGGAGTCGTTCATCCAGACCGATGCAGCGGTAAACCCCGGCAACAGCGGCGGCGCACTGGTCAATACGCGCGGTGAGCTTGTGGGTATTAATACGCTGATTAAAAGTCAGACGGGAACCTATATGGCTATTCGTTCGCCATTCCAAGCGCGATAGTGAAGAAGGTGGTGGTGGACCTCAAGGAGTACGGCGTGGTGCAGCGTGCGCTGCTCGGCGTCAGCTACCGGGAGATTGACGAAGAGTTCGTCGAGGCGTTCGGCGAGGAGTACGGCATCCGCGAAACGGGCGGCGTCTATGTGGCCGATGTCTCGGAGGACGGTGCGGCCAAGGCGGCCGGTATCCGCAAGGGCGACGTAATCACCGCAATAGACGGCATCCGGCTCGGCAACAATACCAACCTGGCGGAAATCATGTCGCGTTATCGCCCGAACGACAAGGTGACTATTTCCGTAAAAAGGGACGGGAAAACGAAACAATTCGAGGTTGTGCTGCGTAATAAGCTGGTAAGGCCGAACTGCTCTCCCGCGACTATGTGGATGTGGCCGAGTCGCTCGGCGGACGTTTCGCGGAGATTAACGACAGAACCGCAGAGAGCTGAGGATAGAGAACGGCATACGGGTGACGGAGGTGCGTCCGGGCGGCGTGCTGGCCAGGGCCCGGGTGAAGGAGGGATTCGTGATAACCCATATCAACGACCGCCCCATCCGTTCGGTGGCCGACCTTGACCGGGTGACGGGTCCCGTGACATATATCGAAGGCGTATATCCCAACGGGCGCGCCATCAGTTACTCCCTTGTGCAGTAGGGAGCTGCCGAGAGGGACGATAAGAGAAAGATGGTCCCGGCCCACGCAGGAGTCGCATTGCGGGGCCGGGTCCGTTTTTAAAACGCCTGCCGGCGGGAAAGAGAGAAGAGACAACGTACTATTTATATTGCAACCAACAACATGAGGCAGTTAAAGATTACAAAATCCATCACGAACCGCGAAAGTGCATCGCTGGACAAATACCTTCAGGAGATAGGCAAGGAAGACCTTATCACCGTTGAGGAGGAAGTGGAGCTTGCGCAGCGCATCAAGAAGGGCGACCAGGAGGCGCTTGAAAAGCTGACGAAGGCCAACCTGCGTTTCGTGGTTTCAGTGGCCAAACAGTACCAGAACCAGGGGCTCAGCCTTCCCGACCTTATCAATGAAGGCAACCTGGGGCTCATCAAGGCTGCGGAGAAGTTCGATGAAACGCGCGGTTTCAAGTTCATCTCCTATGCCGTGTGGTGGATACGCCAGTCTATCCTGCAGGCCCTCGCCGAGCAGTCGCGCATCGTGCGTTTGCCGCTCAACCAGGTGGGGTCCCTCAATAAGATAAACAAGGCGTTCGCCCGTTTCGAGCAGGAGAACGAGCGTACCCCTTCGCCGGAGGAGCTTGCCAACGTGCTCGACCTGCCGAAGGAGAAGGTCTCCGATACGCTCCGTGTGTCGGGTCGTCACGTCTCGGTGGATGCCCCCTTCTCGGACGGAGAGGACAACAACCTGCTCGACGTGCTGGTCAATACCGATTCCCCGAATGCCGACCGCGGGTTGATAAACGAGTCGCTCTCCACCGAGGTGGAGCGTGCGCTCGCCACGCTGACCGACCGTGAGCGCGACATCATCCGTTACTTTTTCGGTATCGGCTGTCCGGAGATGACGCTCGAAGAGATTGGCGAGAAGTTCGGGCTGACGCGCGAACGTGTGCGTCAGATAAAGGAGAAGGCCATCCGCCGTCTCCGTCACAGCTCGCGCAACAAATTCCTGAAATCGTACCTCGGATAGTGCCCGGGGCGCCGGGGCGGTTGCCGCCCGCAGGAGGGGAATCCGCAGAGGGGTTCCCCTCCTGTTTTTGTCGCCGCCGCAGGTGTTTCTTCCCGGGAACAGGTACGGGAAACGGGACAATTGGGTATCTTTGCGCCGTTTGAAAAACATTCCGACCATGAAAGCGCTTTATACCGTTCTGTTGCTCGTATGTTCCAATACCTTCATGACGATAGCGTGGTACGGACACCTGAAGTTCAATGGCTCGAACAACGGCAGTCCCCTTCCGCTCTTCCTCGTCATTCTGGCCAGTTGGGGAGTCGCCTTTTTCGAATACTGTTTTCAGGTGCCGGCCAACCGGCTGGGGTTCGTCGAGAACGGAGGCCCCTTCTCGCTCATCCAGCTCAAAATCATACAGGAGGTCATCTCCTTGCTCGTGTTTACGGTTTTCACCATTCTGGTTTTCCGTACCGAGACTTTCCGCTGGAACATATCGCCGCTTTCGTGTGCATCGTTCTGGCCGTCTATTTCGTATTCAGAAAATAGTCCGTGACAGTGCCGTGCAACGTCCGGCCCTATGCGAACCGCCCGCAGGAAACTTCCTGCGGGCGGTTCGCATACGCGGTAACGCTGCCGTTAGAACAGCGTCCGGTTGTTCTCTTTCAGAACATTCACCGCATCGAACACCTTCTTCGATATCCTGGCCCGCTGGAGGGCATCGAGATAGGCATTGGAGTGCGTGTCGGTTCCCACGAAGGTGTATAACCCCTGCCGGAGCATCTGTTCGGCATATTTCTTCGCACCGCTGCCGTGGTATCCTGCCAGCGAGAGCAGGTTGAGCTGCAATTTGTACTGTTTTATCAGGTTGATGACCTTGTCCTTGCCGTTGGCCTGTACGAACGCATATCGTTCGGGGTGGGCGAGGATGATTTCATAACCCGAAAGGGTCGCTTCGAACAGCATGTCGAAAGCCCGGAGACTGTATCCGTTGATGGAGAACTCCACGAGAACGTGGCGGCAGTTCATGGTCAGGGGATTGCCTTCGAGGTGTTCCGGGAACTTGTCGTCGATGAAATACTCCGCGCCCAGCCGGATATCCAGCGGCCCCTGGTACCCGAAGTCGGCGAATCGCTGTCGGAGCTCCTCTTCGCCGCGGTTGTCGTAGGCTCCGTGAATGATGTGGGGCGTCATGTAGAGACCTTTTACCCCCATGCCCTGCATTCGCTCCAGCAGTCGAAGGCTGTGTTCCCGGTCGGGACTCCCGTCGTCCACGCCGGGAAGCAGATGGCAGTGGATGTCGTAAAAGTCGTCGAGCAGGTCGGCGAGATATATGTTCTTTGTATGGAAACTGAACATTTCTGCTTTAAATGATGTATAGTATCGGTTTATCGGATAATGCTTTCGAAGTAGGCGATGGTTCGCGCGAGCCCTTCGCGGAGCTGTATCTCCGGCCGCCATCCGCCGAGCAGTTCGCCTGCAAGCCCGATGTCGGGACGGCGCTGTCGCGGGTCGTCCGAAGGCAACGGACGGAAGACTATCCGCGAGGAGGAGCCCGTAAGCTCCCGGATAAGGGAGGCGAGTTCGAGGATGGTGAACTCGCCGGGATTGCCGATGTTTACCGGACCGGTCACTTCGTCCGGGGTATCCATCATGCGCACCATTCCTTCCACCAGGTCGCTGACGTATTGGAAACTGCGCGTCTGTGAGCCGTCGCCGTATATCGTGATGTCCTCTCCGCGCAGTGCCTGTACGATGAAGTTGGAGACCACGCGTCCGTCGTCCGGATTCATGCGCGGGCCGTAGGTGTTGAATATCCTCACGATTTTGATGCGGACGCCGTTCTGACGCCGGTAATCCATGAAGAGCGTCTCCGCGCAGCGTTTGCCTTCGTCGTAGCAGGAGCGGATGCCCACCGGGTTCACGCTTCCCCAATAGCTCTCCGGCTGCGGATGCACGTCCGGGTCGCCGTAAACTTCGGAGGTGGAGGCCTGCAAGATGCGTGCCTTGACGCGCTTGGCGAGCCCCAGCATGTTGATGGCCCCCATGACGGATGTCTTGGTGGTCTTGATGGGGTTGTATTGGTAATGTATCGGGGAGGCGGGGCAGGCGAGATTGTAGATTTCGTCCACCTCGGCGTAATAGGGAGCGGTGACGTCGTGGCGCACCATCTCGAAATTGCCGCACCCGGCCAGGTGCATCACGTTTCTCTTGCTGCCGGTAAAATAGTTGTCGAGGCAGATGACGTCGTGGCCTTCGCTTACCAGCCGTTCGCACAGGTGCGAACCTATGAATCCGGCTCCTCCGGTTACAAGCACTCTCTTCATCGTCAATCGTTCAGTGTCGCCGACGGTATGCGGAATACCGTATTTGTGGATGCAAATATAGCTTTTTTACCATCCCTTCGAACGCTTCCCTATTTTTATCCCTTCCGTTTCCGCGGTCGGACAATGAAACGGAGGCGATGCCGTTGTTTAGGAAGAGGGATTGCCGTGCGTGCGGTTTTGCGTGGATAGGTTTTTTGCCTATCTTTGTACATTAAACGGACGCGAGCCGTGTCCGAAGGAAAAAATTCGGCCTATGAAGGGTAAATGCTGGAGAATGTGCGCTGTTGCGGCCGTTGCGGTCGTGCTTGCGGTTTCGGCGTGCAACAAGAAGGGCGAGATATTCGAGCAGCAGATGGATACCATCCGTTCGTGGGTGGAGAGCAGGAATGAAAACGGTAGTGCCTATACCGAAATCATGTCGGGGGTGTTCCGCGACATCGTCTATCCGGAGGATGGCCGGGGAACTCCGCTCGCGGAGCGAGGCGACAGTCTCTATCTGATGTATGAGGTATATAAGTTTTCGACCTCTTTTTCCGAGACGAGTACCGGAGACCTCATCTATACCAACAGGCCGGAGCGGATGCCCGACCGGGTGGAGTGGAACCGCGATACGCTGCGGATAGTGCTGGGTGACGGAAAGCTGATGAAGGCGTGGAGGAGTCGTTGGCGGAGAGTGCGCCGGGCGACCTCGTCATGGTGGTAATGACCTCCGGTAATGCCTATGGCGACCATACGGTGCAGCAGCTTCCGCCCAACACGCCCGTAGCCTGGCGGGTGAATGTGGAAAAAGTGATTGAGAACCAATGAGAAGCATAGCGCCGAACAGTGATATATGATGAGACATGTTTTGAAACCTTTGGCGGTCGCCGTCGCCGCATGCGCCTGCTGCTCGTGCGCCAGGACCGAGAGCGAGAATTTCAACGAGATAGAGGACAAGGCGCTCGACATCTGGGTGAGCAGCAATGCTCCCGATGCCGAACCGCTCGGAGATACGGGGATGTATTATGAGGTAATCGAGCCTTGCCGACGGAAGTGCCACGAAGGTGGACGTCCGGGGCAGGTGGGTGGATGTGAAATATGTCATCCGTGACCTGAACGGCGACATCGTTTACAACCGTAACGAGGAAACGGCCCGGCTTCTCGGAACCTTCACCAAATATACGCATTACATCCCCGACAGGCTCTATATCGCCAGTCGGCAGGACCTGAGCGATATACCTTCGGGCATCTACCAGGCCATCACGGAAATCACGCCCGGAGAGACGTGGCGTGTCTATATCCCTTCGCGTCTGGCTTTCGCATCGTACGGTATTCAGACTTCGACCGGATACGGGGGGCAGCAGGCCCTTGAATCGGACGTGCCGGTCATTCTCGACAGCCTCCGCATCGTCAATATCGTGGATAATCCCCAGTCCGAAGGGCGGCAAGCGATAGAGGAGTTCGTCACCGCATCCCGGCCGGAAGGGTGGGGCAAACCGCTGAACGATACGGTGCGCGAGGACTGTATATGGATATACTCGCCCGACCCAATCCCGGTGATACGGTGCCGCTGAACCAGAGCGCCAATATCTACTACAGGTGCGGGTTTCTCGACGGGCATCTGATAGATTCCAATATCGATACCGTATTGTACAACCGGTTCGGTACGGTGCGCAGCAGCGACATTACGAGTCCGATAAGGGTGACGCGGATGTCCACCGACCCCAACAATGCCAACCAGATGCCGGCGAAGGTGTTCTATGCCATCCTGCCCGACCTCTGTTACGGCGACAGCGTGCGTATCGCCGTCCCGTCGGAGTACGGTTATTACCGTCAGTACATGTATCCGGACAAGAGCAGCTCCATGTGGTCTTCCTCGGCCACGTTCACGTTCGACTTTACGTATCAGTATAAGGACTATACGACGGAGGATACGGACTACTTTTTTGCCTCCTCTACCTATTATATGCCCTATTCCACCTCTTCGGGCACTACTGTACCGGTAGCGGAAATCAAGCCTTATACTCCGTTGATATACGAGTTCGTCGTGCAGAAGCCGGAGTCTTGACGGTCCGGCGGATGAACGACGCAGGAGGCTGTGCCAGATTGAATCGATACGGTTCAGAATGGCACAGCCTTTTTCGGTGTCGGAGTCGACAAGCTGAAAGATATTCGGGTACGGGAGGAGGACCGTGCAGGACTGAATCGATGCCGATGGTGATACGGCGGGTGGCGGTCGGAAGATACCGCCCTCTCTTTTCGCCGTAGTCGGGCTTGCCTGTCGGGGATGTATTTTCATGCCGTCTCGGTTGTACGTATGTGCCGAGCCGGGCGGCCGGTGGTTGGCGCAGCGGAAGGACGGGAAGAAACGGCGGGGATGCCGCCCGTGGCGGTCGGCGGATTCTTTCAAGTTTCAAGTCCGTATTTCGATGGAGTGAGAAGGATGCCTGTTGTCCGGTCTCCGTTCCCGGGATTGCCCGGGCCGAGGCATTTGCTGGAAGCCGACGAAAAAGGGGACGAATCGTTCCGTCCCCCTTTGCTTCTGTCTTCCGTCCCCCTGACTGTGCCCCTGCTGACTTATTTGTTTCCCATGAGGTCGTTGGAGGTGTCCTGATTCTCCATGAACGAACGCTGCGACTTGAGAAGGTTTCTCGACTGGAGTACCATGGTCTTCGTTTCGTTCAGGATAGTCAGGTAGAGCATGCTGGCTTTGGTGCTCGTGGCCTTGTTCTGTATCCTGCGGAGCTGGCTCTTCACCGCATCGTCAATCGTGACGAACAGCTCGTCGCGCATCTCCAGCACCACGTTCGTGTCGGAGTAGTCGTTGTCGTTGAGCATGACGTTGATGCGGGCGTATATCTCCGATACCTTGTCGTTGATTTTGAGGAGGTCTTCCACCTGTTCCTCGCTCATCCCCTTGTGGTTGTTGTCGATATGTTCGAAGCAGGGACGGGTGATGTGCACTAGCGCCTTGGACATCTCGCTGATGTAGTCCACGACCTGTACGTAGAAGTGTCCCGCTTCGATGTAGTTGTCCTGAAGTTTCTGGAGGGTGGGCAGCAGGGCGTATTTCTTTTCACGGGCGTTGTAGAAGAGGTCGTTCGATTCGCGCACCATTTCGCGCAGCGTCCTGCGGTCTTCGTTCAGCGTCGCCATGATGGTCTTGCTGTATATCTCGGTCGTTTTGGTCATGACACCGCTTATCTCGGCGATGAGATTGCGCATCACCTCCTGGGTGCTGTTGCCCGAAGCGGTGACGATTTCTTCGGTTTTATGTTCTTTGGCCTTGCGGCGCTTGTGGGTGATGGAACTCTGGATGAACATCCCTACGCAGAGCAGCGAGATGATGATGACGGCCCACGTACCGCCCCACAGCAGGGCGTAGGTCACGACGAGGGCGATGACGAAGGCGATGAGTGCCGTGACGAACCAGCCTGCGATGACCGTCACCACGCCCGTTATTCTGTAAACGGCGCTTTCTCGGCCCCACGCCTTGTCGGCGAGCGAACTACCCATGGCCACCATGAAAGTGACGTAGGTGGTCGAGAGGGGGAGTTTGAGCGAGGTGGCCGTGGCGATGAGGATGGAGGCGACGGTGAGGTTCACCGTGGCGCGTATCAGGTCGAAATGGGCGCTTCCGGCTTTGGGGCGCAGCGGAATGAACCGTTTGTTTATCGCCCGCTGGAAGGATTCGGGAGCGTGGTCCTCGTACCACCTGTTGACGGTGATGGCTCCCCGCACGATGGAACGGGAGAAGAGGGTGGAGCCGAAACGCTCCGTTCCCTCGTCCTGTTTGGCGAGGTTGATTTCCGTTTCGCTGACGCTCTGTGCCTTTTTGGATGTCCAGAGCGTCACGACCATGATGCACCCGGCTACGAGCAGCAGCAGGTGGTTGGCCACTACCGGTTCGCTGAGCTTGCCCATCATCATGCCGTCGTCGCCTCCGGCCGCAAGGGCTATCTTGTAGGAGTCGAGGCCGGCTATCGGTACGCCGATGAAGTTCACCAGGTCGTTGCCCGCGAAGGCGAGCGCCAGCGAGAAGGTGCCGGCGAGTATCGTAACCTTGAGGATGTTGATTTTGGCGAGCTGAAGCAGGAACATGACGAGCGAGCTGACCGCGAAGAAACCGAGCAGGATGGGGAACATGTGGGCCGAGAGCGTATCGAAAAAGGCCGGACTGAATATCCCGGAATCCTGCAGCCCCTTGAAGAGAGCG
>ENA-OQDW01000519-OQDW01000519.1-human-gut-metagenome-genome-assembly--contig:-NODE-519-length-15712-cov-1.833879_pt1 | contig 15712 bp, 26 predicted proteins | sample MGYA00242784_ERZ504613 | MGnify/ENA primary metagenome ERZ504613 (study PRJEB26092, sample SAMD00036330) | human gut metagenome | host: Homo sapiens | study: EMG produced TPA metagenomics assembly of... | reverse complement strand
AAGAGACTGTCTGGGATCTGTACTGCGGTATCGGAACGATTTCACTTTTTCTGGCGCAGAAGGCGAAAAAAGTTTACGGCGTGGAGATCGTGCCGGAGGCCATCGCAGATGCGAAAAACAATGCGAAAATCAATGGAATCGAAAATGCAGAGTTTTTTGTCGGAAAATCCGAGGAAGTACTGCCGGAATATTACGAAAAATATGCCAAAGAACATCCAGGCGAACATGCGCATGCCGATGTGATTGTAGTCGATCCGCCGCGGAAAGGATGCGAGGAAAATCTGCTCCGCACCATGGCCGATATGCAGCCGGATCGGATTGTGTATGTCTCGTGCGATTCTGCGACACTGGCAAGGGATCTGAAGATTCTTCAGGAGCTGGGGTATGAGGTGAAAAAGGTAAGAGGCGTGGACCAGTTTCCGATGACGGTGCACGTTGAAACTGTGTGTCTACTTTCTAGGAAATAAGCTGGTTTGCTGACTTGAAATGCGGAAGTTCAGTCGATTTGCCACCCATTTGCCACCCGCAAAAATAAAATAGACCGATTTTCAAGAAAAGCGGCTGAACACTCTGAACTAAAATGAGATGTTCAACCGCTTTTTTACTATGCTTTTTTGTGAATCGCATTCTCGAATACATCAACTGCCGTTTGCTGCATCAGCTCTGTGTTGAATGTGTATGTCTGCAATGTCGTTGTGATATCTTTATGTCCCAGCCGTTCCATAACTGTTTTGGGGTTCACACCGGCCTCGGCCAGAATAGTGCCATGCGTATGCCGCAGACAGTGCGAGTGAAACAATACATTGCCAAGCTCGTAATGAACAACCCGGGCACAATACTTGAAAGAGTCCGGCGTAAGTAGTTCGCCAGTATCCTTGACACACAGAGGGGTGATTTCCTTATAAGCAACCTGGATATCTGCCCTGATTTGAGTTATGGAATTATCCGGCATGACATAAGTGTTCAAATACGTCGCCGCCATATTTCAATTTGTTTAATTTTCTTTGATGTATGCCGTACTTCAATGCCTGCTCCAGAGTTTCTCCCATTTTGATTGTACGATAGGAGTCATATTTTGGTGGCTTTATGTACCAGGTCTTATTCCTTTTTTGCCACTGTCCTCTGATATGCAGTTCATGTTTCTGGAAATCTACGTCTTCGTTTAGGTCAATTGCAAATGTTTCGCTTATTCGGGTTCCGCAGTTGTATGGAACTACCAGGAAAGATGAAATAGTTTCGGGTGGAAACGCTGACAGGATTCGTTCGAATTCTTCAACAGGGCATACATATTCTGCGTGAGCTTTGGCATCCGGATCTATTGGCATTTGCCTACCTAACAGGAATGCATGGATTTGCCTGGATGTATTTCAGCGGTATAATCGCATAGTTCAGTGCACCCTGACAGGCAGGTCAAAGTATTTTGAATCATACGCTTTGACAATCCTTTTAATTTCATGTTGTCAACCCATTCCTGAACTTTGTCCGGAGCATATTGAAAGCTGCTTAATTTGTACATGCCGAACGCTGGCTTTAAATGTAAACGTATTTTGGATTCGTAGTCGCGGTATGTATTATAGCTGTATCCGTGATCAATATTCTTTTTGATTGCAGTCTCTAACCAATAGTCAAGATAATCGGAAACGCTGATTTCTTTTGGAGAAAATGTTCGACCGACATTATTATACTGCGCAATTGCGGCCGCGCGGGCATCTAAAGCCTCCTTTTGCGTCCGAAAACCGCCTTTCTCAATTTTCTTTCTCTCACCGTTTATCTTTGCAGTGTCAAAATAGTAAGACCATGTTTTTCCTCGTTTTCTAACTCCCTCAGCCATAATAGCCATCCTCCTTTGTATTTTTGATAGTTTACGCCTGAAAATAGGCAAAAAAGGGTACAAAAATAACACCGAACAAACTTTTTGGTTGTTCTGGTGTCCAGAAAATGGTATTATATATCCGGGTGATTGTCCATTTTCTGGATGATCAATTTCAACTGCCGTCCTGGTGTTGGCGCACCGGGGCGGTTTTTCTTTTTAATAAATTACTGGGAAATTGTTTGAATCTTTGAAATTATTGGTAACAAGCAATCTGAAAAGATCTAAAATAGCACCAATCAAAAATCCACCACAAGTAATTGAGAACAAAAAGTCCCTTTTTAAATTTTCCAACATAAAAATTACATTGCACCGGAATAATAAAGCAAAAAATCCGCCAAGCCCGATAAGAAAATCAATATTCGATTCACCGCCAATAATCATTACGATCATTGCAACGAACGGAATGAGGGTAAGTTTGATACAAGTTGATTTCTTTTTTGGACTTGCTACAGTATTTAAACCCTTCAGCCTTCTTTAATACCTTTTCCAAGTTCCGTTCCATATTCAATTGTTTTGGCGAATAGCCACAATGCGGACAAGTGGTAGCTGTATCAGAAAATTCTTTGCCGCATTCAGGACATTTGATTAATGCCATGATGATTCCTCCTTTTTCTTTTGTAGAATATATTTTTAGGATATAATATCCCAATTATATACGTATAAAATATCGAAAAATTACACTTAAAAATCTATTTCCAAAATTCCATTACTTGTAAAGATGGAACGAACCGGATTGCATAGTTATCTATTGTAACAAGGTTTTCCCCGTATTTTCTGTTGTAGCATTCCAGAGCTTCTTTTAAGTATTCTTCGGTCACCTGCAGATATTCTGCCATCTCATAGACAGAGCGGCAGTGATGCTTATAGCATTCAACGATGCCGATCAGACCGATCTGCATGTCATAGCCGCGGAGACGGGCACGGAGTTCCTGTTTTCTGTTCTGAACAATATCCTGATCCATAATATCACCGTAGTTTGTGTAATGATGTCCCAGTTCTTCGGCGAGGACGCAGGACTTTTCTGCCTGTGTACGTAAGGAACGGTTGATTGCGATCCTGTTTTTATAAACTCTGCCGCCATAGCCAGGTATATTTTTTTCTTTTACTATCAGATTTTCAGATTCTGATAGGATCAAGAGTTCTTCATAAGTCACAAAATCACTCCCATTCACTATCATCTTGCATAATATCATCAGCATGTTTCTTTTGCTCTGGGGTGGCACCAAAGTCATGGGCTGCATTCAGAAATACTTCATCTTCCATGCGTTGTGTAGTTAAAAGATTTTCTATATAGAAAGTCCTTTATCCTGATTCGACGGATTCAGTTTCCGGTATGACTGGAGCAAAGATTTCTCTTTTTCGGTGTTGCAGTAGAGCTTATTGGAAGAAATAACGGAACTTTGCCGCTCCATTGGAACATCAAAACCCATCAGCCAAGCTTCGTTTACATCAAGGGCGATAGAAAGAGCGTCAATATTGTTTTGACGCGGTTTGTACTTTCCAGATAAATAGGAACTGAGTTGCCCTTTATCGATATGTGCCTTTTCAGCCAATTCTGATTGCGTCAATTCGCGTAGTTCAAGAGCAAGCTTAATACGCTCTTTTATTTCTGCTTTTTTCAAAATGTATCCCTCCGTTTCTTAAAGAGTTCTTTAAAACGAATTATAAAGCAAGGTTGAGAAAATATCAATATATTTTTATAAAAATTGAGAAAAACTTAAAAAAACATATTGACACACGATCTCCGCGGTGCTATCCTAAATACAGTTGAGAAAAACTCAACCAGAAAGGAGGAAAGCGAATGCCACACTCTTATGATTACAGAAAATTAAGAGGAAGGATAAAGGAAAAATTTGGCACTCAAGCAGAATTTTCAAAACGATTGGGAATTTCTGAAGTGTCTGTGAGCAATAAGCTCAACAATGTGGTTGACTGGGGACAGGAAGAAATGGAACATGCGATTTCTGTGCTCGACATTCCAGAATCGGATATTCATGCTTATTTTTTTACTCACAAAGTTGAGAAAAACTCAACACAATAATAAAGAAGGAAGGTAAATTACATGGAGAAAATGTTGATTCCTATTAATTACGACACGGAGCAACCGACCGTGTCGGCAAGAGATCTGCATAACGGATTAGAAATCAATACAAGATTTAATGATTGGTTTTCTCGGATGACAGAATATGGTTTCGAAAGTGGAAAAGACTTTTACTCAAAAATGAGTAAAACCTCGGAAACAGGTGGCAGGCCAGCTATTGACTATCAGATTTCCGTGGACATGGCAAAACAGATCTGCATGATCCAGCGGTCTGAGAAAGGCAAGCAGTACCGTCAGTATTTCATTGATTTAGAGAAAGCTTGGAACACCCCGGAGCAGATTTTCGCCCGTGCCTTGAAAATGGCAGATCAGAAGATCGAGAAGCTGAAAGAGAGCAACGCCGGTCTGCTGGAAGATGTCGAGCGTATGAAGCCGAAGGAAATCTTTGCGGACGCGGTGAGCGCAAGCACCAGCTCCATCCTGATCGGCGACCTCGCGAAGCTCCTGCGTCAGAATGGCGTAGATACCGGACAGAAAAGATTGTTCGAACAGCTCCGCAACGAAGGGTACCTCATGAAGACTGGATCCAGTCGGAACATGCCGACGCAGCGATATGTAGCGGACGGTCTATTTCAGATCAAAGAAACCGTGATTTCCAATCCGGACGGCAGCGTGCGGATGACCAAAACTACAAAGGTAACTGGGAAAGGCCAGCAGTATTTTCTGAATAAGTACCTTAAAAAAGAAGAAGCGGTATAAAAAGAAAAAGTCCCACAGGAAGGACCAGTTCCCATGGGACACACAAACAAACCAGCTACATCGTAGCAGAAAGTGAGTAATAAGGCAATGAATTTTTCAGAAAAATTGAAAAAAGCTGCAAAAGAATTGAATCTTACGCAGGTGCAGATGGCAGGAATGACCGGAAAAAGCAAAGCATCAATCAGCCAGTACCTTGCCGGAAAGCAGATTCCGCCTGAGGAGCAGCAGCGTGATATCGCCGTTGCACTGGGATTGAAAGAGGACTACTTTTCCAAGGCGGATGACCGAATGCCGGCGCTTTCGACACAGAAAGCGAAAGATTGCATTATCCCGCGTCTGAGTGTCATGGATGCCGCGCGATGATGGGAATTAATCATCAGACCGTGCGCAAAGGGCTCCAGCAGGGGGTATTCCCATGGGGCTATGGAATCAAAACATCGGACCACTGGTATATTTCATTAACGCAAAACGTTTCTCGGAGATCGAGGGCATCAACGTGGAAGGAGTAACAGCAAATGAAAGCATCGGATAAAGTAGCGCTGGCGCTCGGCGCGGTTGGTACATGGATTTACATCGGCGGCGTGGATTCCGACCTGTGGGGACGCGCCGCCCTGGGAGCTGGAATGTTCCTTCTGGCGCTCGTGGCAAAGAAGATCGGCGATTACGTCGAAGAGTGCCGCGAGGAGCAGGAAGAGCGGGAAGAAGAGCGCCGGGACGAGGTGTTTGCGGCGTGGATCCGCTCAGGGTCGTTGAAAGAAGGGTGAGAATGATGCAGATTGTTGAATATACGGAGGCCGTGGATCTGACAATGCACGGCATGCATGATGATATCTACGTCATGCATCCGGTTGCCATCAGCAGTATGACCATGCAGGATGTGCGGGCGGCCGCAGAAGCCGGGGCTGTGTTTGCGGTCATGAAACAGCCACAGAAAGAGCCGGAAACGAAAGAAGAGGTAAAACCAACGCCCCCCCGAAAACCTGCTGGACAGGGCAGGAAAAGGAAGCTGGACACTGGAAAGATGACGGCGCTTCGAAACGCAGGATGGTCCTATGAAAAGATTGCAGACGAAATGGGCTGCAGTGCGGGGACGGTTTGGAATTACTTTAACAAAGACAAGGAGGATAAGAAAGATGTCAGTGAAAATCAATAAGCTTGAAATTGAAAATGTCAAGCGAATCAAAGCAGTGAAACTGGAACCGACGGCAAACGGCCTGACCGTCATTGGTGGCAGAAACAACCAGGGTAAGACTCGGTGCTGGATTCCATTGCGTGGGCATTGGGTGGCGAAAATTTCAGACCATCAGATGCAACGCGTGATGGATCCATCATCCCGCCAAACTTAAAAATAGTATTGAACAACGGTCTGATCGTTGAACGTAAAGGCAAGAACAGTGCGTTGAAGGTAACGGATCCAAGCGGTCAGAAGGCCGGACAGTCGTTGTTAAACACTTTTGTCGAGTCTCTGGCATTGAATCTTCCGAAGTTCATGGAGAGCTCCGGGAAGGAAAAAGCACAGACGTTGCTGCAGATCATCGGCGTTGGTAACCAGCTGGCGGAGTTAGAGAAAGAAGAAAAAGAGCTGTATCAGGATCGGCTGTACATCGGCCGGACTGCGGATCAGAAAGAAAAGTTCGCCAAAGAACAGCCGTATTATCCGGATGCTCCAAAGGATCTGGTTTCCCCATCTGCACTGATTCGGCAGCAGCAGGACATCCTCGCTCAGAACGGCGAGAATCAACGGAAAAGAGAACAGGCCGGAAAGATCCGGGAAGAGACCAAACGCGCCTACGACGAAGTGAAACGGTTGTCGGAACAGCTGGAGGCGGCAAAGCAGCATCATCTGCAGCTGGTAAAAGATCTGGAAACTGCTGAAAAGTCGGCCGCTGATCTGGTCGATCAGTCTACCAAGGAGCTGGAAGACAGCATTTCCAATATTGAGGAAATCAATCGAATGGTACGCGCAAATCTGGACAAGGAGAAGGCGGAGGATGATGCAAAAGAATACCGTCGTCAGTATGATCAACTTTCAGAGAAAATTACTTCTGTCCGGGAAAAGAAAGCAAACCTGCTTTCTTCTGCAGAGCTGCCTCTTCCAGATCTGTCTGTAAAGGAAGGTGAGCTGGTGTATAAAGGGCAGAAATGGGACAACATGTCCGGCTCTGAGCGGCTGATGGTATCTACAGCCATTGTCCGGAAATTAAATCCGGAGTGTGGCTTTGTTCTTCTGGACAAGCTGGAGCAGATGGATCTGCAGACACTGCAGGAGTTTGGTTCCTGGCTGGAGGGCGAAGGGCTGCAGGCGATCGCTACCAGGGTAAGTACCGGTGATGAGTGCAGCATCATAATCGAAGACGGTTATGTGGTTGGACAGGCGCAGGCTGAACAGCCACAGCAAAAATCATGGAAGGCAGGTGTATTTTAATGGAAATTATCAAAGGTGTAATTCCCTGTGCAAAAAAAGTTGTGGTTTATGGTCCGGAAGGAATTGGCAAATCTACGTTTGCCAGTAAATTCCCGGATCCGGTGTTCATTGATACTGAGGGTAGCACGAACTCAATGGATGTTGCCCGGTTGCCAAAAGCTACAAGCTGGCAGAACCTTCTTGACCAGGTGGACTACATCCGGACGCATCCGGACGTGTGTAAAACGCTTGTGGTTGACACGATCGACTGGGCGGAGTCTATGTGCATCCAGTTTATCTGCGATAAGCATCGGAAGTTTGGAATCGAGGATTTCGGGTATGGAAACGGCTATACCTATGTAAAAGAGGAGATTGGCCGGTTCCTGAATCGGCTTTCAGAAGTTGTGGAAGCGGGCGTCAACGTGGTTCTTACAGCACATGCGCAGATTAAAAAATTTGAACAGCCGGATGAGCTGGGAGCTTATGACCGATGGGAACTGAAGCTTGGAAAGAAAACAACATCCCAGACATCGCCGCTGATCAAGGAATGGGCGGACATGCTGCTGTTTGCCAACTACAAAACGTTTCCATTGCAGTTGATGACAAGGGAAAGAAGAGGAAAGCGCAGGGCGGTGAGCGTGTCATGTACACGTCACATAACGCCTGCTGGGATGCAAAGAACCGTTTCGGTCTGCCGGATGAGGTTCCGTTTGACTACAAAGTCATTCAGAGCATTATAGAACAGGGAAAAGCTTCCGCAGATATGAAACCGTACAAAGCTGCAGAAGTACCTAAAACGGCGTCAGCTCCTGAGCCCGTTCCGGAAGCTCCGAAGCCGACAACGCCAGAAGAAGTAACTGGGGAACAGATGAATCTTCCACTGGATGAGCCGCCTAAAACGCCGGATCCTGCAGGGGAGAACAGTCTGGATCCGGAAATCCCGAAGGCACTGCGAGACCTGATGGAAACTTATCACGTAGATGAATGGGACGTGGAGAACGTCGTAGAAGCGAAAGGGTATGTTCCGGTCGGCACAAAGATCAAAGATTACGATGTCGTAAATCCTGGCATTATCGAGGGGCTTCTGGTAGCCTGCTGGGACCAGGTCTATGCTGCAATCAAAGAAATGAAAGAAAAACAGGAAATTCCATTTAATTAAGGAGGAAAACGATTATGTCAGTAGAAGGAAGAGAACTTGGATGGGATGATTCTATTAAACAGGATTCCCAGAATTTTGATCCAATCCCGGAGGGGGATTACAACGTAACCATCGAGAAATATGACCGCAGCAGATCCAAAGGAGAAGGAAAGCTCCCGCCATGCAATATGGCAGTCGTGTACTTTATTGTACACGGGCCAGACCGTGAGATTACAATTCGTGAGAACTACATCTTACATAGCAGCCTGGAATGGAAACTGTCAGAGCTGTTCCGTGGCGTCGGTCTGAAAAAAGAGGGGGAAGAGCTTCGGATGGACTGGAATGCGCTTCCAGGAAAAACGGCAAGAGCGAAAATCGGCGTGAAGCCGGGAATCAAAGACCCAAGTAAGAAGTTCAACTACATTGAAAAGCTGTATCCGAAAGACTCGGATAAGCCAGCATTTACACCAGGGAGATTTTAAATGGAACTGAGACCGTATCAGAAAGAAGCAAAGGAAGCTATTTTTGAACAGTGGGACAGCGGGGTATCAAAAACCCTGCTGGTCCTTCCTACTGGATGTGGAAAGACGGTAGTCTTTGCCAAAGTAACAGAAGAGTGTGTCCGGCAGGGAGACCGTGTTCTGATCCTGGCACACAGAGGGGAGCTGCTGGAACAGGCCGCAGATAAACTGATGAAGACAACCGGTCTTGGTTGTGCGCTTGAAAAGGCAGAGAGTTCCTGCCAGGGGAGCTGGTTCCGCGTAGTAGTTGGTTCTGTGCAGACACTGATGAGAGAAAAACGTCTGAACAGCTTTGATCCTTTTTATTTTAATACAATCATTATTGATGAAGCCCATCACTGCATTTCGGACAGCTATCAGCGTGTGCTGCAGCATTTCCCGCATGCGCATGTATTGGGAGTAACAGCGACACCGGATCGCGGCGATATGCGGAACCTTGGGGCTTACTTTGAATCGCTGGCCTATGAATATACACTTCCGAAAGCAATCAAAGAAGGGTATCTGTCCCCAATCAAGGCACTGACTATTCCACTCAAAATTGATATGAGTAGTGTATCAGTGCAGGCTGGAGATTTTAAAGCAAGCGAAATCGGCACCGCACTGGATCCATATCTGCAGGGGATCGCAGAAGAAATGCAGAAATACTGCATGGATAAGAAAACAGTGGTATTCCTTCCGCTGGTAAAGACCAGCCAGAAATTCCGTGACTTGCTGAATCAGTATGGATTCCGGGCTGCAGAGGTAAATGGAGACAGCCAGGACAGAGCTGAAATTCTGAAAGATTTTGATGCCGGGAAGTATAACGTGCTGTGCAATTCGATGCTCCTGACAGAGGCTGGGATTGCCCGTCTGTGAATTGTATTGTGGTTCTCAGACCAACCAAGGTGCGGAGCCTGTATTGTCAGATGGTGGGGCGCGGTACCCGATTGTCTCCGGAAACAGGAAAAGACCATCTACTGTTGCTTGATTTTTTGTGGCACACAGAGCGGCATGAGTTGTGCCATCCGGCGAGCCTGATCTGCGAAAATGAAGAAGTAGCCCAGCAGATGACAGAAAATTTGGAAAAAGAAGCAGGCATGCCGGTTGATCTCGAAGAAGCGGAACAGAAAGCATCGGAGGATGTCGTAGCACAAAGAGAAGAAGCTTTAGCAAAGCAGCTTGCAGAAATGAAGAAGCGCAAAAAGAAACTGGTGGATCCGCTGCAGTTTGAGATGTCCATCCAGGCGGAAGACCTGTCCAGCTATGTTCCTCTTTTGGGTGGGAAATGGGACCGCCATCTGAGAAGCAGAAAAAGACACTGGAAAAGCTGGGCATTATGCCGGATGAAATCGAGAATGCAGGAAAAGCAGAAAAGATCTTGGATCGATTGAGTAAAAGACGCACGGAGGGGCTGACGACACCAAAACAGATCCGTTTTCTGGAAAGCAGGGGATTTGAGCATGTAGGAACCTGGCAGTTTGAAACAGCAAAGAATCTGATCGACAGGATCGCAGCGAATGGCTGGCGGATTCCAATGGATATCAACCCGAGAGAATATAAAGGAGCTTAAAGAGTATGGAACAGAGGACGAGCCTTACAGAAATTATAGAACATATCAATCCATCCGAGCTTACTTATCAGGAATGGTGTTCTGTTGGGATGGCTCTGAAACAGGAAGGGTATCCGGTATCTGTATGGGATGCCTGGAGCCAAAAAGATTACGGCAGATATCATGCAAATGAATGTGAGAAAAAATGGAGAACCTTTTCCGGCTCATCCTCACCGGTAACCGGCGGCACGATCGTACAGCTTGCCCTGGATCATGGATGGGTTCCGGAGAAGGGCCATGAACTGGATTGGAACGACAGTATCGCGGTGGACAGTGACCGTGTTGTTGTGGATAAAAACTGGTTGGAAGGGAAAGAGATACAGGAGCCTTCCAACTGGAATCCGGCGGAGCAGCTGATCACGTATCTGGAAACACTGTTTGAAGCAGGAGAAAACGTAGGTTATGTTACCGGAAGTTGGGAAAAGACAGATGAAAAAGGTACGCGCTGGCTGCCACAAAAAGGCAGCTGGGACCGTACTGCCGGACAGTTGATTGAATTGCTGAACGACTGTAAAGGGGACATTGGCGCAGTACTTGGTGACTACAATCCGGAAGCCGGAGCGTGGATCCGCTTCAATCCGTTGGACGGAAACGGCTGTAAAAATGAAAATGTAACAGAGTACCGGTATGCTTTAGTAGAGTCAGATCATATGGAGCTGGAACAGCAGAATGCTATCCTGCGGGAGCTAGAACTTCCGATCGCCTGCCTGGTATATTCCGGAAAAAGAGCCTGCATGCTATTGTGCGGGTAGATGCGGCAGATTACAACGAGTATCGAAAACGGTTGATTATCTGTATGAAGTCTGCCAGAAAAACGGAATCGACGTGGATACACAGAACCGGAATCCATCGAGACTTTCCAGAATGCCAGGAGTGCAGCGTGGTGAAAAGAAACAGTTCATCGTAGATACCAACATCGGAAAACAGTCCTGGAATGAATGGTACGAGTGGATTGAGGGTGTCAACGATGATCTGCCGGAACCGGAAGGCTGGAAAGCGTATGGGATAACCTCCCCGAGCTGTCGCCGTGTCTGATTGATGGGATCCTGAGAAAAGGGCATAAAATGCTTATTTCCGGTCCGTCTAAGGCAGGTAAGTCATTCCTGCAGATCGAACTGTGTATTGCCATTGCAGAAGGAAAGAAGTGGCTGCAGTGGCATTGCGCACAGGGACGTGTCATGTACGTCAATCTGGAGCTTGACCGGGCAAGCTGTCTGCACCGTTTTAAAGATGTATACGAAGCAATGGCTTTACACCGGATAATCTGCAGAACATTGATATCTGGAACTGCGTGGAAAGTCAGTCCCTATGGATAAGCTGGCACCAAAGCTGATCCGGCGTGCTGCGAAGAAGAACTATGTGGCTATTATCATTGACCCGATTTATAAGGTAATCACAGGAGATGAAAACAGCGCGGATCAGATGGCAAATTTCTGTAACCAGTTCGACAAAGTCTGCACGGAACTCGGATGCGCGGTGATTTATTGCCATCATCACAGCAAAGGAAATCAAGGAGGGAAGAAATCTATGGACCGTGCTTCTGGTTCCGGTGTATTTGCCCGTGATCCGGATGCTCTGCTGGATCTGATCGAGCTGGAGCCTACAGAAGCGCTGATGAAGCAGGAAGAAAATAAAGCGATCTGCAAGGCGTGTATGGACTATCTGGATGCGCATTTCAAGTGGGAGGATGATCTTTCACAGGACGATTTACTGAGCAGTGCGCAGATGATGAGCTACTGCGAGGCGCATCTGGACCGGTGGCAGAAGATAGCCCTGGATAAGCAGATCACCGAGACAAAAGCGGCAGTACAGGCCCATACGGCATGGAGAATCGAAGGGACACTTCGGGAATTTCCAAAGTTCGAACCGGTCAACATGTGGTTTGAGTATCCGGTTCACTGCCTGGATCAGATCGGCGTGCTGAAAGATCTTGAACTGGAAGCAGACAAACCGGCATGGCAGAAAGGTAGAGAAGCCAGAAAGAAACAAGGAGAGCAAGCGCGTAAAGCCAAAAAGGAAAAATATAAGATGGCGATAGAAAATTTCCGGTTTACGCATGAGGACAAATATCCGACGGTAAAGGAGCTGTATGAAGTCCTGAAATCGGATGCAGAAGCAACCGGCGAGAAATATCCGGAGGAAAAAACGGTTCGAAATTCATTAAAAGAAATCGGATTTATGGTAAATAAAGATACACGTTGTATTTGCCCGATACCTGAAACATTTTAGGTCATGGGCAAATGCCCGACACCTAAAACAACATAGGTAACGGGAATGCCCGCGATCATGGTAACGGGCATCGGGCAGAAAGTTGCCCGACACCATGTTTTTTAGGTGACAGGAATGCCCGCCCGGCACCTGTATATAAATATATACCCTAATCGGGCGGGAATGTGCGGGCATGCCCACCCTAAGTGTGGGGCGATTGAGTACCGCCCCACAACGGTTAGGAGCATACCCACCCAGCACAGACGCGCAGGAAAGGAATGATGAAAAATGACAGAGTTTTTATGGCGATGGAACCGCCAACAATAACACACCAGGAGCACAAGGTCACAATCGTGAATGGCAGACCTGTGTTCTATGATCCGCCGGAACTGAAAGCTGCTAAGGAGAAATTGATTGGCAACTTGTACAAGTATCGCATTATGGCACCGTACAGAACGGGCGTAAGGCTGATTACCAAGTGGTGTTTCCCGAAGAATGGACATAAGGACGGAGAGTACAGGATCACAAAGCCTGACACCGATAACCTGCAGAAGATGTTAAAAGACTGCATGACGTTGGTAGGCTTTTGGAAGGATGATGCGCTGGTGGCATCTGAAATTACTGAAAAGTTTTGGGCGGAGAAGCTGGTATCTATATCCGGATTGAGGAGCTACCATGATGAATTATTTTAAATTCTTTACAGAGGTCTGGCGATTTTTCAAGAAGTATTATAATCGGCCAGGAAAAGAACAGGACTATACTGAGAGCGTCCAGGAATGCTCTCAGCTTGCGAAATCATTCGGTAATGGGGATTTTGTAGACCGGGTATGCATTGCAGTCCTAGAAGAACTGGAACGCTGCTGGAAGGCAGAGAGGAGGAGTAGATGGCAGTGATTGGAATCATCGTGTTTTGCGGGGGGATCATCTGTGCGGTGGCGTGGCTGCTGAACCGGGCAGAGCGTCCGAAGGATCCGGAAGAGGACCGGGAGCAGGAAGAATATCTTACGGAATGGAGCAGGAATCATGGGAAGAATGAAAAAAGCAAAGTGGAAAAGTAGAGAAGAGCACAACGACTATATCCATGCTGAATGCTCTGGTTGTGGCTTTCAGGTTGAGAGTTATGATGCCGTTGAAACAGGAAGATCCAGTACAGAATATATCAAAGCAAAATGGAAGTTCTGCCCGAAGTGCGGAGCTAAAATGACAGTGTAGAACAAACAGAAAGGAGCCAGCCTCCGGCCGGGGCAAAAGAAAAAAATGAAAAATATCAAAGAAAACAATTTCTCGAAAAGAGGGTCAAACAATGAAGGATCTGATTATTGACTGCTTTGCTGGCGGGGGCGGCGCCTCCGTCGGCATCGAGATGGCACTGGGGAGACCGGTAGATATTGCGATTAATCACGATCCGGATGCCATCCTGATGCACAAAACGAATCATCCGAACACGCTGCATCTAACAGAAGATATTTTTAAGGTTGACTTGAAGAAATATGTAAAAGGCCGGCACGTGGCTCTGATGTGGGCGTCGCCGGACTGTACAAGCCATAGCAAGGCAAAAGGCGGTAAACCACGGGAGAAAGGATTGAGAATTCTTCCGTGGGCTGTTTACAAACACGCTAAAGCAATTCTGCCGGACGTGATCCTGATGGAAAACGTAGAGGAAATACAACAGTGGGGGCCGCTTGACAGTAATGGTCATCCGATTAAGGAACGTCGTGGAGAGGACTATCGAAAATTTATTATGGCAATGAAATCTCTTGGATATATGTTTGAGTGCAGAGAACTGATAGCAGCAGACTACGGAGCACCCACGACACGGAAACGCTGGTACGCAATCTTCCGGAGAGACGGACGTGAGATTGTATGGCCGGCACCGACTCACTTCAAGGATCGAGAGCACGGTGGAAAGCCTGTGGCGACTACATAGACTGGTCAGATTTTGGACGATCCATATTTGATAGGCCAAAGCCTCTGGCGGACGCGACTATGAAGCGTATCGCGAATGGAATCCGGAAATATATCGTGGAAAATCCGAATCCATATATCGTAAAAGATGGAGAAAAGCTGTTTTTGTCGTATCTGGATAAAGCATATGGTGGAAACTATAAAGGTTGTGGAAGTGACCTGCATTCTCCTTGCAGCACAATTACCACCGTAGATCACAATCGTCTGGTGACTGCTTTTCTCATCCAGTATCACGGCGAGACGAAAGCCGGAGATTCCCGGGGCCAGTTTCTAACGGAGCCGATCAAGACCATTGATACCAGTAACCGGTACGGGCTGGTGACAGCGTTTATTACCAAATATTACAAGACTGGTATCGGACAGGGTTGCGATGAGCCATTGCATACGATTACAACATCGCCGGGGCACTTCGGGCTGATATCCGCATTCCTGATTAAATATTACGGATCCGGCGGAAGCTGCCAAGCATTGACAGGCCACTGGATACGATCACCACGAAGGATCGTTTTGGTTTGGTTAATGTGGTGCTGGATATTCAGGGAGAAAAATACATTCTGAAGGATATCTTCCTGCGAATGCTGAAACCGGAAGACTGAAGCTGATGCAGGATTCCCGAAAGATTATATCATTGATCGGGATTACAACTGGAAACCGTACCCGATTGCAAAGCAGGTGGCGCGGATCGGGAACAGTGTGGTGCCGATTATGGCGGAAAAGTTAGTAGAAGCCAACTGCTCGTACTTAAAAGTAGGGGAGCGGGTGCCGAACCTTAACATCAATGACAGCCAGGAGCAGTTGAGATTTGCGTGAGGAGGTGATACCAATGGAGAAAAAGGTTCTGGAGCAGTACATAGACGCATGCGAGCTGATCAAAGAGACGGAAAAGGACATTAGACGGCTGAAAAAGAAGCGGCAGACCATCGTGCAGACGAACGTGTCCGGGAGCAATCCGGAATTTCCGTACAATCCGCAGCACTTTAAGATCGCTGGGACGGCGTTTACGTATGAGGAGGACTCGCGCCTGCGGTACGAGGAGAAAATCCTGGAAGAGCGCCGGGAAAACGCCCAGCGGTTGAAGGTAGAAGTGGAGCAGTGATGAACCACATTCCGCAGAGGATGCAGCGGATCATCAAGTACAGAGTCTTCGAGGAGATGAGCTGGAGCCAGGTGGCAAGTAAACTGGGGCGGAAAGCTACGGAGGGCAGTGTGAAAATG
>ENA-OQDW01000517-OQDW01000517.1-human-gut-metagenome-genome-assembly--contig:-NODE-517-length-15720-cov-2.665812_pt1 | contig 15720 bp, 18 predicted proteins | sample MGYA00242784_ERZ504613 | MGnify/ENA primary metagenome ERZ504613 (study PRJEB26092, sample SAMD00036330) | human gut metagenome | host: Homo sapiens | study: EMG produced TPA metagenomics assembly of... | reverse complement strand
TTTTCTCTATCAGGCAGTCTGCAATCTTCCGACAGATCTCATTTAATCGTTCATCCGGCGTTCTCACAAAGCATCCCAGCAGAACTTCCACCGCACATGGTTTATTGGTTGTCGATGTACAGAAAGGCATTGTGGATGAACGCTTATATGCGTTCGAGAAGTTTGTCAGTAATATCAGGAAGCTGATTGAGACCGCTCGAGAACATGGGTAGAAGTTTGCTATATTCAACACGATGATGGGCCGGGTACTGGGTTTTCCATCGGGGACGATGCGTTTGAGGTCTATTCTGAGTTTCAACCGATGCCCGCTGAAAAACGATTCGTCAAGACCGTAAGCAGTGCATTCAAGAAAGAGAGTGGTCTGCTGGAGTACCTGACAGCAAAGGGCGAAAAAGACGTGATGGTATGTGGCATTATGACCGACTTCTGCATCAATGCTACAGTAGAGGCCGGTTTTGAGCATGGACTGCACATGATCGTTCCTGCCTATGCAAATTCCACGTTGGACAATGAGTACATGACTGGGGAGCAGAGCTACCATTACTATAATGAGTTTCTCTGGCCAAAACGCTATGCGGATTGCGTATCCATGGATAGGGCATTGGCATTATTCAAAAAAGCGATAGAGGTATAGATATATGTTGATAAACTTTAATGATCGGCACGCTATTACAGTGTCTGGCATAAATAATTGCCCCAGCAAGGCCATCTGTGATGGAGATTTAGTTTTGTTTACTATGAAAAAAACAATCTTTCTGCTGGTACTGGTGTTAAGCATGGGAATTTATACCGGATGTGGTAAAGAGAATACAGAAATCGAAAATTCCCGCATGGAAGAACAAACTACACCTGAAAACAGTGAAAACGATGAGATTCATTTGGATGATGAACTGAATATAGATTTTACCTGCGATTATTCTGAGGATATTAAGGAAGATGTAGACGATGTAGTAGCGGCTTCCACATCTCTGCAGGAAGAGTTGACGAATATGGAGAAGGTCACACAAAAGTATACGCCATTAGCTGAGGCGGCACAAACGCAGGGCGAAATGAATGTAGCCGCTCATTGGCTCTATACGATATGGGATACGGAACTGAATAATCTCTGGAGCAGATTGAGTAGTTCAGCGGACCGGCAGACGAAGGAGAAGCTTCTGGCAGAGCAGAGAAACTGGATAGATCTGAAAGAAGAAGTGACTTTATTAAATATTGGTTCCAGAGAAGAAAATGGTAGTATGTATCCGCTTTTACAGGACTCTTATCTGGAGGAAATTACAAAAAACAGGGCGTATGTTCTTGCAAGAGAGCTGGCGAAGATAAAAGGGGAAGACTTTGCTATGCCGGAAGTTTCCGCAAAGTACGGAACCTTTGTAGATAATCAGGAAACCGGTGATATATACAGTTCTCTGATCACCAGACAGAATTGGGAAGGAACAGATGAAGCGGTGATCTCTATTTACAGACAGGGGGAAATGGAAGGAAGCTTTGTGGATCATGGAAATGGAGAACTGAGCTTTACATCAGAAGACGGAAGTGTAAAAGGAATGATCAAAATCGACGGATGGAATGGCGCAAGTTTTAAAGTTACGGAAACATACGGAGAATCTCCTTTTCCTGTAGGAGAAGAGGTCGAATTTCCTTTTGCCTTTTGATTTGTGATGCTCCGTGTCTTTCCAGGCGTTGAGCGCTCCGCGGGTGTGTCCGCAGAGTGTCAAAGTGTGGCAAGAGACATGGAATGAAATGGGGAGCGCGGCAGGAAGAAATTCCTGCCCCTTTTTCAATTACCGGTCTGGCTATGAACTTCCAGGCACACATCCTGCTGCCCGGAACTCCTCTGTGCGCCTACAGAAGCGGATGCTCTGCGCGCGCCTTAAGACGGGCGTAGCGCCGGTCGATCTCCTTCTGGATCTCCTCGGTCACGGAGCGGTACTCCTCCTTCAACAGATGCCTGGTGCGTCCCATCATGCCCAGCCATTCCGCGACAGGGATTTTCTTATTGCTCGAAGCAGGATCATAATTCAGCGCTGTGATGCCACGTTCGATTTCGTAGAGCGGAAAATAGCAGCAGTCCACGGCGGCGGCAATGACGCTCCGCTCCAGATTCGGCTTGTCGTTCCAGTTTAACGGACAGGCGGACAGCGCTTTGATATAGGCAGTGCCAAACTCCCTGGAATAGGCGGCTGCCTTTGCCGCTTTCCGGATAAAATCGGCCGGATTCGATTCTGCGACTGTTGCGACATAGGGAATGTGGGTCGCGGCCATCAGCTCCGGTGTGTCCTTGTGGAAGAAACTCTTGCCGTACTGCGTCTTTCCGACATGGGAAGTAGAACTCTTTGCGCCGAGCGGTGTGGAGTAGGAGAGCTGGTAGCCGGTATTCATGTAGCCGCCGTTATCGTACTCAAAAATGATCAGCTTATGACCGCGCAGGGCGGTGCCGAGTGCCGATCCCATACCGATATCCATGCCGCCGTCACCGCTCACCATCACAAAGGTAATCTCGCCGTCCGGATATTCCCCGCGCTTCTGGCGCTGGTGAAACGCCTCCACAACGCCGCTTAGGGTCGCCGCGCCGTTCTGAAACAGATTGTGCAGAAATGGAACGCGGAACGCGGTTTTGGGGTAGCCGGTTGTCACTACCATGCCGCAGCCGGTCTGAAACAGCAGGACGACATTTCCCTCGATGCCCTTTAACAGGAGGTTCACATTGATCGGAATGCCGCAGCCCGGGCAGGCGCCGTGTCCCGGTGCGACGCGCATCGGCATGGCGGTCGTATCTTTTACGGAGCCGCCGGAGACTTTCATTTTCCCGGTTGCGGGATCAAAGGTGCAGGTGGTGAGACCCGGTGAGGATTCTTCCTTTGTGACAGGCTTAAAATACTGCGGCTGCATCGCCGGAGCTGCCATCGACTGGTCAGCCTTGCCGGAAGTGCCCGAAGCCTGGTCCGCTATTGTGCGGTCAGCCCTGCCGGAGGCACTTGAAGTCATATCTTCGTTGATAGAGGCTGCCGGGTGTGAAGCCGCCGTCACCGCGTCTGTCCCGGAGAAAGATGTCCCTGCAGAATCTGCCGCATCCGATGCATCCGTGCCCGCAGTGACGCCGTAGTAATCGAACGCCGGGGCGTCCGGCGAGAGTGCCTCTTTAAAGAGGGCGAGGGCGTCCTCCACGAAAAAGTCCTTGCCGCCGAGACCGTAGATCCGGCTTAAAATGCGCGGCGGGTGCGGCAGGGAAGAGAGAGCGGCCTTTAATTCAAGCGACATGTTGCCGCCGCCGGCTCCGTAGCTGTCCTGCCGGTCTGCAACAAGAATCGTGGATGCATTGTGGCAGAGGACGCGAAGTTCCTTAGCGGGGAACGGGCGCAGAACGTAGAGGGTGATCACGCCTGCCGCTACGCCGTCTTTTCGCAGACGGTCAACCGCTTCCATGGCGGTATGGTAGGAGGAACCGAGCACGAAAAGCAGAACCTCGGCGTCCTCGTGCCGGTAGGCACCGCAGAAGGAAAGTTCCCTGCCGGAGAGGGCGGCATATTCTGTAAACAGCTTCGGCAGCTTGTTTCTCGCGGCTTCCATGGCGAGATGGAGCTGGTAGCGGTTATTGATGACATCCGGCTCGTTCATATAGGAACCGATGGAAACCGGATGCGCGAGATCTAAGACGCTGGCGTAAGGAAGCTCCCCGGCGGCGCCGCAGGTGCCGGTGCCGGCAAATGCGGAGACCTTCGGGTTGTCACAGGAAAGCTTTTCCCCGATATAGCGGGTGACGGTGTCATCATTCTCAAATACAAGGCACTTGCGCTTCTGATGGCTCGTAAAAAAGCCGTCGAACGCGACTGCGACCGGGAGACGGACAGCTCGGCAAGCTTTAGACCGAGCAGGTTAAAATCATAGACTTTCTGCGGTTCATCGGCAAAAAGAATGATCCAGCCTGTGTTGAGCAGATACATGACGTCGCTGTGATCGCCTTTGATGCACAAAGGGCCGGAAACCGTGCGGCATGCAACATTCATGACCATCGGCATGCGTGTGCCGGACTGCACCGGAAACTGTTCTAAGGCGTACAAAAGCCCGTTGGCGCTGGTGGCATTAAATACACGGCCTCCAGCGGCTGAGGCGCCGTAGCAGATGCCGGCGGCGCTGTGTTCTCCCTCGGCGGATCAGGCAATGTCGTGAAGCCCCTCCGCGCCCATGACATCCAGATTTTCCGCAATCTGTGTAGAGGCGTGATCGGATAATACCCCATGACGTGATAGTTGATCTGCTTTGCGGCAAATGCAGCAAGCTCATTGCCGCTGTCATACATAATTTTTTGTTTTTCCATATCATTCTCCATTCTGCAGACGCTGTGCGCCGGTACGATTCACGGGTGCTGCCTGCATTTATACGACGCCTCCGTCGACCCGCTTTTCGTCGGTAAAAGAATCGCTCGTGATCCAGGAATTCGCACCGACGGTCTGATAGCGGATGGCGTCGGGCAGCAGATGCTGATTCGGAAGAAAATGCGGTTTTTCCGGGTAATCTTTTTCGAGTGCCGTCACGAGCGCATTGGTGGGGCAGACTTCCACACAGCGCAGGCAGCCCTTGCAGTGATAGTAGTCAAGTCCCTGGTTGACCATGCAGTTTTTTCCGCGGTAGGTGCCGGGAGCAAACTGGAAGACCATATCCGGGCATGCCGTGTCACACAGTCCGCAGTTGATACATTTTTCCTGAATAAAAAGGGGAATGTACCCATCGCGCGAGGCGGTCAGATCGTTGGAGACGGTGCTTCCGATCCGCGGATTGACGCCGCCGATCGGAGCGTTGGCATAGCCCCAAGCATACCGGTCCGCCGGGGCGTCCGGCAGAGGGGCGAGGTTGCGGTCGCCCTGAGCATTTTGACATTTTCATATCCCAGGCGCAGACCCGCGAGATTGGCTTCGATGAGTGCGGGATATTTTTTCCCGATCGTATCGCGGCAGAGCGTTTCGGCAGCTTCCGGCGGGATAAATCCGCTGGCGCGCACCAGAGCACCGAGCATGACCATGTTGATGCGGGAATGACTTTCCATCGCAAGTGCGAGCGCATCCAGACAATAGAGTTCTCCGATGGAAATGTGGTACTTATCTGCCGCCTCGTCAGCGGACAAGGGGGTATTTAATACGATTTTGGTGTCTACGGTGACGCCGTCCAAGACCAGGTAGGTACCGATCAGTCCCCCGTGAAAGATGCCAAGCAGATGCGGCCGGGTCACGGGGCTGTTGACGCGCAGCGGGCGGTCGTCTGCGCACCAGCGGACATACGCCTTGACCGGTGAACCGCGCTTTTCGGAGCCGTAGCTGGAAAAGCTTAAGGAATTGAGCGAAAGCGACAGTGCGCCGAGCTCTCCGAGCATTTTTCCGCAGAGATTGGCGCCCAGCCCGCCGATGCTCTCCAGGCGGATCTCATAGGAGCCGTTTTCATTTGTGACAGGTAAGGATAATATATTTTTCACGTAAATCTCCATTCCTGCGCGGGCAGACGGGCAGTGGAAAATGACAGGCGCCGGCTGTGCGCATGTAGCGATAACAGGCTATCTTGTGGTAGTATGCCGCATTTTCAGAAAAAAATCCTATGCAAGTGCAAAAAAGAGAAGTAAAATAGGAAAGGAATTTTTACAATGAAACAGAAAAGATGATGGACAACATGTTGCAGAAGATCACAGATTTTATAAAAAAAGAAACGGTACTCACGATCGCCACAGCCTTCGCTGTGGCATCGGCATTCTGGGTGCACCCGGGTCCGCAGTACGTGGGCTACATTGACTGGCGCGTGCTCGGCATTTTGCTGTCGCTGATGCTGATTGTGGCAGGATTTCAGAGCAACGGACTGTTCGATGCGATCGGCAGCCGGCTTCTGGCAAAGACCAAAAATACCGCGCAGCTGATTGCTGGTGCTTGTTTTTTTGTGCTTTTTTTCCAGTATGTTTATCACAAACGACGTCGCACTTCTGACGTTTGTGCCGTTTGCGTGCACGATCCTGCAGAAATGCCACCAGGAGCGGCTGATTGTGACAACGTTTGTGCTGCAGACGCTTGCAGCGAATCTGGGGAGCATGCTGACGCCGGTCGGGAATCCGCAGAATCTGTATCTTTACAGCATCTCCGGTGCCGGGCTGGGGGAATTTATCGGATGGATGGCGCCGTATACGCTCGTGTCAGGTGTGCTTCTGCTGCTTGTCGTGTTCGTGCTCAGCGCGGGCAAGCGCCGGATCTCGCTGGAGACGGGGGCACTTTTGCAGACGTCCGGAGCAGCCGGCAGGAAGAAAAACGGGATTTATCTGGCGCTCTTTGTGCTAAGCCTGCTTTCGGTAGCGCGGGTGCTTCCGTGGGAGCTGATGCTCGCCGTGGTGCTCATTGTACTCATTTTTACGGATCGCGCGGTGTTTTTGCAGGTGGATTACTGTCTGCTGTTTACGTTTATCAGTTTCTTCATCTTCATCGGCAATATGGGGAATATCGAGGCGGTACGGTCTGTCCTGCAAAGTCTTGTGGCGGGCAGGGAACTGGCGGTCGCATCGGTGCGAGCCAGATCATCAGCAATGTTCCCGCGACCCTGCTTCTGGCAGATTTTACGCACAATCTGAAAAATCTTACGATCGGCGTGAATCTGGGCGGACTGGGAACGCTCATCGCTTCGATGGCGAGCCTGATCTCTTATAAGATCTACGCGCACAATTATAATAAGACCAAGGGGCGGTATCTCCTGTGGTTTACGATCGCGAATGTGTTATTTTTGGCAGTGCTCGTGCTGATCTATGTTTTCATTTCATAGGAAGTGGCAGAAAACCGGATGGGGGAATGGATATGAGTGATAAAAAATGAATATGGAAAGTCTGCGGGGAACGGTCTGCGTACTGCTATCGGCGGTCTGTTTCAGCACCGGAGGCGTTTTAATCAAGTCGATCCCGTGGTCGTCGGTGACGATCCAGGGAGCGCGCAGTATCTTCTCGGCGCTGGTTGTGGGATGTTACATGCTCCTGCGCCGCCAGAAGTTTGTGTGGAATAGGACGGTGCTCTTCGGTGCGGTGTGCAATACGGTGATGGCGTTTGCCTTTGTGGCGGCGACCAAGCTCACGACAGCCGCCAACGCGATTGTACTGCAGTTCACGGAGCCGGTGTTTGTCATTCTTCTGATGTGGCTGATCTTTCACAAAAAGCCGGGGCGGGATGCGGTGTTTGCCTGCGCGGGAGTCTTTGCCGGAATTCTCTGCTTTTTTTATACGTCGCTGGATGCCGGGGTCATGGCGGGGAATCTGCTCGCGATTCTCTCGGGTCTTGCCTATGCGCTTGTGATGATGCAGAAGAAATTCCGCGGAGCGGACTTTGAATCGTCGCTTCTGGTGTCCTGTGCGCTGAGCGCGGCGATCGGAATCCCGTTTTACGGGCAGGAGAGCGAGATGTCACTGCATATCTGGTTCTTCGTGCTGCTGCTCGGCGTGGTGCAGTTTGGTCTGTCCTATGTGTTCCTGTCGCGGGGACTGGATGCGGTCTCTCCGGTCACGGCGTCGCTGACCTCGACGATCGAGCCCATCTTAAATCCGATTCTGGTGGCTGTCTTTTATGGGGAGACAATCGGTGCAACTGCTGTCATCGGCGCCCTGCTGGTGGTCGGTTCGGCGACGGTCTACAATGTAAGGCAGGCAAAAAACGCATGATATCTTACAGACATTTTACATAGCCCTTTTAAATTTTACACAACATACCCGGGCAATTTTACAAACCTCCGATATGATAGAAGAAATGAGAAGCTATCATATCGGAGGTTTTTGTATACATGGAAAAACAGACACTGGTATGGGCGCACCGCGGTGCAAGCGGCTACGCGCCTGAAAATACACTGGAGGCATTTCAGAAAGCGGTTGAGATGGGCGCGGACGGCGTGGAGCTGGATGTACAGCTCACAAAGGATGGAGAGCTGGTCGTCATCCATGACGAGACAGTTGACCGCACCAGCGACGGCAGCGGATGGGTCAAAGATTTTACCTATGCGAGAATATCCAGATTTAACTTTAACCGGACACATCCAGAAGGATACGAGCGTGCGATGATCCCCACGCTCGAGGAAGTCTATGAGCTGTTAAAGCCGACGGGGCTTACGATCAATGTGGAATTAAAGACCGGCGTGGTCTTTTATCCGGAGATCGAAGAGCGCGTGCTTGATCTGACCGCCCGCATGGGTCTGGAGGAACGCGTGTGGTACTCGTCGTTTAACCACTACACGGTGCAGCGCATCAAGGAACTGAATCCGCAGGCGAAGACCGGCATGCTCTACTGTGACGGAATTGTCAATCCTGTCATCTACGGCGCGCTCGTCGTGGGCGCGGACGCCATGCACCCGGCGCTCTACAACCTGCAGTACCCGAATTACATGGAAGACTGTAAAAAGCACGGAAAGCGTGTGCATGTCTGGACGGTCAATGAGGAGCAGTACATGCGCATGGTCTGCGAGATGCAGGTGGACGCTATGATTACGAATTATCCGGATGTGGGCAGGCGGATTGCCGCAGAATACGTGGATGGAAAACTGACGCCGGAGCTTGTCCGCGTGATAAAGAAGCAGGGGAATCAGGCATGACGCCGGAAAGTAAAAAACGCGCGGGAGCGGAGGATGCAGGTTATGCCGCCTGGATGGCGGAGACGGTAGAGCCTTATCTGAAAGAGCACGGCGAGAAGGGCTATCTTAAGATGGAAGATGGCATGTCGATCGCTTACCGGTGCTATTCGCTGCCGGATGCGGGGAAATGTGTTGTGATTTCCCACGGATTTTGCGAATTCGCGGAAAAATATAACGAAGTCGCATACCGTTTTCTGCAGGAGGGATACTCGGTCTATGTGCCGGAGCATCGGGGACACGGCTATTCCGGGCGCGAGGTGGATGACCCGGAGCTGGTGCATGTGCAGAGCTATGACAGATATGTCACGGATTTTGCGCGGTTTGTGGAGACGGTCGTAAGCCCCAGAGAGGAACACCGGATCGTGTTTGCACATTCTATGGGAGGTGCCATTGCGATTCTTGCATTGGAGCAATCCCCGGAAATGTTCGAGGCGGCAATTCTCTCAGCACCGATGTGCGGCATGCAGACGGGAAAATATCCGCGTATTGTGGCGAAGCTTCTGGCGGGGAGCTGCTGTCTGACCGGAAAAAGAAAATGCTTTGCCAGACTGGCGGGGCAGCGGAGCTTTTCGGAGACGCCGCAGTTTGAGGGGAGCAGCTGTCTCTCAAGAGAGCGTTATGACTATATGTTTCAAAAGCGGCTTTTAGATGAACATTACCGTACCTATGGCGGAAGCTACGGTTGGGTTCTTGCGGGACTTCGCGCCAGCCGGAAATTGATGAGAAAAGAAAACTTGGCAAAGATCAAAACGCCGGTGCTGCTTTTTGCGGCAGGGTACGATCATATGGTAGACAATGATGTCATAGAGCGGTTTGCAGAACTTACCGACCGCACAGAGCTGATCTTCATGCCGGATTCCAGACATGAGATTTTTAATGCGGATGAGCGGACGCGTACGAAATATTATGATGAAATATTCCGCTTTATTAAGGAAGAAAAGGTAAAAGATTATGAAAACGAAAATGAGCAGACTCGAAAAATTCTGGGTACTGTATGATGTCGGAAATTCGGCGTTCACACTTCTGGTGTCGACGATTATACCGATCTACTACAAAAACATGGCGTCAGCAAACGGCATCAGCGCCTCGGATTCCACCGCATATTTAAGCTACGCCATCTCGATCTCAACGCTGATTGTGGCGGTTTTAGGACCGGTGCTCGGTGCGGTTGCCGACAATAAGAACCGCAAGAAGCCGCTGTTTACATTTTTCATGATGATGGGAGTGCTCGGCTGTGCGGCGCTTGCGATTCCGCGGACATGGATTCTGTTCCTTGCCATTTTTGTGATTGCAAAAGTCGGATTTTCCGGAAGTCTCATTTTCTATGATTCCATGCTTGTGGATGTCACGACGGATGAGCGGATGGACGAGGTGTCCTCCCAGGGATACGCGTGGGGATATATCGGAAGCTGCGTGCCGTTTGTGGCAAGTCTCGGTCTGATCCTCGGCGCGGACGCAATCGGTATTTCCGGCACGGTTGCGATGATGATTGCATTTTTTATCAACGCGGCATGGTGGGTGGCTGTGACACTCCCGCTGCTGCGGAACTACCAGCAGAAATACTATGTGGAAGCGGGCGGCACCAATGTGCGCGGGATTTTTTCCAGACTGGGAGAAGTTTTTGCAGAAATTCGGAATAACAAAAAGGTGCTGTGGTTTCTGATAGCGTTTTCTTCTATATTGATGGTGTGTATACCATCATCGAGATGGCGACTTCCTACGGAAAAGACGTCGGAATCAGCGACACCAGCCTTCTGATGGCATTGCTGCTCACACAGATCGTGGCATTTCCGTGCGCGATTCTGTTTGGAAAACTGACACAGCGTTTTGCATCGGCAAAACTCATTTCGGTATGCATCGGCGCTTACTTTGCGGTTGCGGTCTATGCACTCTGGCTGGATGCGGCGTGGAAATTCTGGACGATGGCAACGTTTGTCGGTGTATTTCAGGGAGCGATCCAGGCGCTCTCCCGTTCCTACTACGCCAGGATCATCCCAAAGGAAAAGTCGACGGAGTATTTCGGTATCTTCGATATTTTCGGAAAAGGAGCGTCTTTTATGGGAACAATGCTGATGGGAATCACCACGCAGCTGTTTGATACATCAAGAGCTGGTGTGGCAGCGATCGCCGCCATGTTTGTTGTGGGATTTATCTGCTTTCAGATGCAGCGCCGGTGCATGGCGGGGGTGACATCACAGAGCGGTGCGATAGGAGGCGCAGCGGGTTTTGCCAAAGAATGATTCTAAAAAGAAAAAGAAACGAATAGAAATAAAGGAAAAACAAAACGGAGAACAAAAATTGCCGAATGAGGACCTGTTGAGTGAGAAACTGTTACAGCCGATGGTGCAGCTATCCTATGCTGCGCCATGGATCTCGTACAGGCACGATTAAGACTGATCAATGCTGACCTGACGGAACAATGCCACCGCCAGGTCATTCGCAATATGTCCTGCCGCATCAAGACGCCGGACAGCGTCACCAAAAAACTCAAAAAGAAAGGGCGGGAAGTCTCCTTTGAGGAGGCGGTGCAGACTCTCAATGACATCGCCGGCATCCGGGTCGTGTGCTTTTTTTGCGACGACATCTACCGGATTGCGGATGCCATCAAGAAGCAGAAGGATTTTCATATTATCAAGGAAAAGGATTATGTAAAAAATCCCAAGAAAAGCGGCTATCAGAGTATTCATGTGATTGCGGGCGTTCCGGTGACGTACAACGATGCAGTCACAGAGATCCGTGTGGAGATCCAGATCCGCTCGTTTGCAATGGATTACTGGGCGGAGCTGGACACACAGATGTGTTATAAGAAGGATGCCGGACAGATCGCCAATGTGGAGCGCGAGACGCGCGGCTACTCGGATGTGATCGCAAAGGTGGACAATAAGATGTTAGAGCTGCGCCAGCAGATCGAAATGATGTGACAGGATTTTTACACAGGTTTTACATAAGTGCTCTTCTGCATTTTACATTCCTCCCGTAAAGTAAACCATGTTCTAAGAAACGAGGTAAAAGAAAAAACGGAGAAGAAATTCCGTAAAATTGAATGGAGGATTCAAAATGAAGAAGAAAGCAATGTGTATGTTATTGACAGGTGTTATGGCAGCGGGCATGTTCGCAGGATGCGGCAGCAGTGATACAGCAGACACCACCAAAGATGCAGCAGCAACCACAGATGCAGCAGCCACCGCAGACGCAGCAGATACCACAAGCGAAGCTGCACCGGCAGAGAATGCAGATTTCGATCATACATCAGCAATCGCCGTATATTCCCGTGAGGATGGTTCCGGCACAAGAGGAGCATTCATCGAGCTGTTCGGTGTGGAAGAAAAAGATGAGAGCGGCGAGAAAGTGGATAACACCACAGAGGAAGCGATCATCACCAACAGCACGGACGTTATGCTCACATCGGTAGCAGGTGACACCTACGCAATCGGTTATGTATCCCTCGGTTCCTTAAATGACACGGTAAAGGCAGTAAAAATCGACGGGGCAGAGGCTACCGTAGAGAACATCAAGAGCGGTACCTACAAGATCGCAAGACCGTTCAATATTGCAACAAAGGGCGAGGTCAGCGAGGCTGCACAGGATTTCATCAACTACATCATGAGCGGTGACGGACAGAAAGTAATCTCCGACAACGGTTATATCGGAGATGATTCCGCAGCAGCATTCGAGTCCAACGGAGCAGAAGGCAAAGTCGTAGTCGGCGGTTCCTCTTCCGTATCTCCGGTAATGGAGAAACTGATCGAGGCTTACAAGGCAGTCAATGCAAACGTGGAGATCGAGCTTCAGACAAGTGATTCTACCACAGGTATGACCGGAGCAGCAGACGGCACACTCGACATCGGTATGGCTTCCCGCGAGTTAAAGGATTCCGAGACTGAGGAAGGGCTTACCGCAACAAAGATCGCTATGGACGGTATCGCAGTGATCGTAAACCAGGAGAACCCGGTAGAGGATCTCTCCTCTGACACCGTAAAGGGTATTTTCACAGGCGGGACAACAACCTGGGATGCAGCAAACTAGGATGGACAGCAGAAATAGCATAGCAGGACGGACCGGGGGAACAGAATGTTCTTCCGGTCCTTTCGTGGAACATACACATTATTTAGGAAAAACCTGTAAATGGAGGTTCTGATGAAAAAAGAGAGAAGATCATGGAATATGTATTTCTGCTGGCTGCGGTCATCTCCATCGTGGCGGTGGCGCTGATCTGCATATTCCTGTTTGCAAACGGAATTCCGGCAATGAAGAAAATCGGATTTGTGGAATTTCTGACCGGAACCAAGTGGAAGCCGGGAAACAATAAATTCGGTATCTTCCCGATGATACTGGGAAGTATCTACGTCACCGGAGGCGCGCTGATCATCGGTGTGCCGGTCGGTGTACTCACATCTGTTTTTATGGCAAGATTCTGTCCGGAAGGACTGTACAAGCTCTTAAAGCCGGTCGTGAATCTGCTCGCGGGCATTCCGTCTATTGTATACGGATTTTTCGGACTGGTTGTGCTCGTGCCGTTTATCCGGGAACATTTTAAGAACAGCAACGGACAGAGTATTCTCTGTGCGTCGATTCTTCTGGGAATCATGATCCTGCCGACCATCATCGGAGCGTCTGAACCGACGATCCGCGCAGTGGAACAGAGTTACTACGAAGGAGCGCTGGCACTCGGGGCAACGCATGAGCGAAGCGTTTTTACCGTTGTGGTACCGGCGGCAAAATCCGGTATTCTGGCGGCGGTCATCCTCGGTGTCGGACGTGCACTCGGGGAGACGATGGCGGTCATGATGGTTGTGGGTAACCAGCCGCGTGTCCCGAACAGTATTCTGCAGGGCGTCCGCACACTGACGACAAACATTGTCATGGAGATGGGCTATGCGACGGATCTGCACCGGGAGGCGCTGATCGCTACCGGTGTGGTGCTGTTCGCGTTTATCCTGATCATCAATCTGTGCTTCTCGGCAATCAAGCGAAGCGGAAAGGAGTAGGGGATGGAGCAGATAAATCCAATCAACAAAGTTACATTGAAAGATAAAATGAAATCCTATACCAGACATCCCGGCTCTTTGATCCTGCTGCTTCTGGTTTTGATTGCAGCCGCGCTCACGGTGGTGACGCTGCTTTTCCTGGTGGGCTACATTCTCATCAGCGGCATTCCGTACTTAAAGCCGAGCCTGTTTGCGTTACATTATAATTCGGACAACGTGTCCATGCTCCCCGCCATCATCAACACGGTGGAGATGGTTGTGGTCTCGCTGCTGTTTTCCGTGCCATTTGGTGTGGGGGCGGCAATCTACATGATCGAATATGCCAGAAAGGGCAATAAATTCGTGGAGGTTGTCCGTCTGACCGCGGAGACGCTGACCGGTATTCCTTCCATTATCTATGGTCTGTTCGGTATGCTGTTTTTCAACATTGCACTGCACTGGCGCTATTCCATGCTCTCCGGAGCGGCGACGCTCGCCATCATGGTGCTGCCGACGATTATGAGAACCACGGAGGAGGCGCTTTTGTGTGTGCCGGATTCCTACAGAGAGGGAAGCTTCGGGCTGGGCGCCGGAAAACTGCGACGATTTTTAAGATTGTGCTTCCGGCGGCAATCCCGGGAATTCTATCCGGTATCATTCTCTCGATCGGACGTATCGTCGGAGAGACCGCGGCGCTCATTTACACGGCGGGTACCGTGACCGGTGTGGCGGGACTCATGGATTCCGGGCGTACGCTCGCCATCCACATGTATGTGCTTTCTAATGAAGGTTTACATAAAAATGAAGCAAATGCGACTGCAGTGGTGCTGCTTGTTATTGTCCTTCTGATAAATGGAGTCTCATCCCTGATCGCGAAGCGGTTTGAGGCAGTGAAAGAATAGCGCACAGCGCGGAAATGAGGAAAACATGGGAGAAAAGTTTAATATATCGAATCTGAATCTGTATTACGGCGATTTCCACGCGCTCAAGGACGTGGATCTGTCCATTAACGAAAAAGAAATTACCGCATTTATCGGTCCGTCCGGCTGTGGAAAATCCACCTTTTTAAAATGCCTGAACCGCATGAACGATCTGGTGGAAAACTGCCGTATCACGGGCGACATCATGCTCGATGGTCAGGATATCTACAAGAACTGTGACGTCAATCTGCTGCGCCGCCGTGTCGGCATGGTATTCCAGAAGCCGAACCCGTTCCCGATGTCGATTTATGATAACATCGCCTACGGTCCGCGCACGCACGGCATTAAGAGCCGTGTGCAGCTTGACGAGATCGTTGAAACCTCGCTCAAGCGTGCCGCTATCTGGGAGGAGACCAAGGATAACCTCAAAAAATCCGCGCTGTCCATGTCCGGCGGTCAGCAGCAGCGTATCTGCATCGCGCGTGCGCTTGCCGCAGACCCGGAGGTGCTGCTGATGGACGAGCCGACCTCTGCGCTTGATCCGATCTCCACCGCGAAGATCGAGGACCTTGTGCTCGAGCTCAAAAAGGATTATACTATCGTTATGGTAACGCATAATATGCAGCAGGCCACCCGTGTTTCGGATACGACTGCGTTCTTCCTGCTTGGAGACATGATCGAAGTGGATGACACCGAAAAGCTGTTCTCCATGCCGTCGGACAAGCGCACGGAAGACTACATTACGGGGAGGTTCGGCTAATGAGAAACCGTTTTGATAATCAGCTTGCGGAGATGAACAATGAGCTGATCTCGATGGGAGCACTGTGCGAAAACGCAATCGCCAGTGCGGTAAAGGCTCTGCTTGAGGGCGATATCAAGCTGGCGGCTGCCGCCATCCGCATTGATCAGGAGATTGACCGCAAGGAACGCGAAATCGAGTCCATGTGCCTCAAGCTGCTGCTGCAGCAGCAGCCGGTGGCAAGCGATCTGCGTCTGATCTCCTCCGTGCTGAAAATGATCACGGATATCGAGCGCATCGGTGATCAGGCAAGCGATATTGCGGAGATTGTAACGTATCTGTCCGGTGCGTGCGGTCACAACACGCATATCGACCAGATGGCGCAGGCAACCATTAAAATGGTGACCGACAGCTGGACGCGTTTGTCCGCCGTGACCTGACCCTTGCATGGAGCGTTATTGAATATGAT
>ENA-OQDW01000516-OQDW01000516.1-human-gut-metagenome-genome-assembly--contig:-NODE-516-length-15744-cov-2.532881_pt1 | contig 15744 bp, 20 predicted proteins | sample MGYA00242784_ERZ504613 | MGnify/ENA primary metagenome ERZ504613 (study PRJEB26092, sample SAMD00036330) | human gut metagenome | host: Homo sapiens | study: EMG produced TPA metagenomics assembly of... | reverse complement strand
TTGCATGATTGCCGGATTCTTCATGGCGAGATTCAAAATGCATCCGTTTATCTCTACCATGGCGAACATGCTGATCATCTTCGGTCTGGTTACCTATGCGACCAAGGGTGTATCCTTCGGTGCGATTGATTCTGCCATCCCGAATACTTTCATTCCGCAGATCGGAAAATTCCCGACCATCATTCTGTGGGCTGTTGCAGCAGTTGCCATTGTATGGTTTATCTGGAACAAAACAACTTTTGGCAAAAACCTGTATGCGGTAGGTGGAAACCCGGAAGCGGCAGCAGTATCCGGTATCTCTGTATTTAAAGTAACAATGGGAGCATTTATGCTGGCAGGTATCCTGTATGGCTTCGGTTCCTGGCTGGAATGTAACCGTATGGTTGGTTCCGGTAGTGCAGCTTACGGACAGGGATGGGATATGGATGCCATCGCAGCCTGCGTAGTTGGTGGTGTATCCTTTACCGGTGGTATCGGTAAGATCTCCGGAGTTGTAACCGGTGTACTGATCTTTACCTCCCTGACATATGCCCTGACGATTCTGGGTATTGATACCAACCTTCAGTTCATCTTCGAAGGTATCATTATTCTGGCAGCCGTAACACTTGACTGTCTGAAATATGTACAGAAAAAATAATGAGACATTCATAAAGATACCAGGAGTGCAAAGCACGTAAGCAATCTGGTATCAAAGGGGTCAGAAAAACTTTTGATTCCAACATCTTCATAAACAGATAGAATATAAGACAGCCCGGTCGTCCGATGGATGACCAGGCGGTCTTTTGTTCTGTTCTGGCAAAATTTGTAACTATTCAGAGCCATGCGAAATGGAAGAAAAATCGCGAATCATGTTTACATGAATGAGCTATTTTTCTGGAATTTCATATGGCGAGATGGGGCTCTGAATAGTTACAAAATATTATACCCTATAAATGCTTCAATGGTAAACTTTCATTTTGCCGCATAAAAAATGCGCACCGCAGTTTTCATCAAAATCATGAGTATGCGGCACGCAGTTTTTATTTTGCTTTTTCTTCTCTCTTTTCACAAAAAGACAGACACATGCAACAACAAAAACAGCCGTTGCAGCGATCAGTACCGGCCATACCGGCAGTGGACAGACGCTTGCGCTGATCAGTTTCAGTCCCTGGTAAAGTGTGTATACACCGAAAATTGAAAAGATGACAAACGCCAGTGTATTCAGCAGCCCATCCGGTGTCTTGCTCTTTAAGAGATAGCCGACCAGCATTCCGAGAATATCCGCTGCGAACAGTCCGAGAGAACATCCGATCCATACAACGAATGCGGATCCCATCCCTTCATTTGCACCAAAGGTGATTGCGGTAAGCTGTGTTTTGTCTCCGAGCTCTGCTACGAAGAACGTACAGAAAACGGCGAGCGGTGCGAACCGAATTTTGGATTTGCCGCCTTCTTCCTCTTCCTCGTCATCATCACCGGAAATGGTGGATGCTGCGAAGTAAAGAAATGCGAGTGCTGCAATCGTCTTAATCAGCCAGTCCGGAATGAATTCGCTGACGAGGCCGCCTGCGAGAACCGCCATTCCATTCAGTACCAGAATCGCGGCTGCGGTTCCCAGGATAATGTCTTTCAGCTTGTACTTCGAAGTAAGCGCAATCAGCATGAGCTGCGTCTTATCGCCCATCTCTGCGATGAACTCGGTAAGAAACACCTTTAGAAATAACACCATTTTCCATTCCCCTTATCTTATAATGATATAAATGGCATATGCGGCATAAAATGCGACCATACAGAAACCTTCGACTCTTCCGATTTTCTTTTTGGTTCCTGCAAAAATCCATACACATACCGTGAATACGATCAATACACACAAATCAATTATATTTTCCGTAATGATGGCCATCGGGCTGATTGCGGATGCAATGCCAAGTACCATAAGAATGTTGAAGATATTAGAACCGATCGCGTTGCCAAGTGCCATATCAACTTCATTCTTTCTCGCAGCAACGATAGAAGTTACGAGTTCCGGAAGGGAAGTTCCGATAGAAACAATGGTCAGTCCGATCAGAGTCTGGCTCATTCCGAGATCGCCCGCGATTCTCGCTGCGGCATCTACGGTCACATCTCCGCCGACTGCAATGGCGACTGCTCCGCCGACGATGAACACGATACTCTTCGGAACGGAAAGCAGCTTGATATCCTCGTCGGAACCGCCTTCAATTTCGACTTTTTTTCCTTCCCTGTTTGCCTTTAACGCAATCTGAACCATGTAGACAATATAGCCTGCGAAAAAACCAATTAAGATCACGCCGTCCAGGTGACCGAGCATCATACCGGATTTATCGCCGAGTCCGCTAATCCCCAAAACCATTAAAAGTCCGGCGCAGATCAGGGACAGCGGGATGTCTCTTTTGATGGTTTCCTTTGCAACTTCTACAGTAGTCAGTACGGCACAGACACCGATGACAACCATCAGGTTAAAGATATTGGAACCAATGACATTACTGACGGCAAGCTCGTTGTTGCCGGTAAGTGAAGCTGATACACTGACCGCGGTCTCCGGAAGTGATGTTCCCATGGCAACAATGGTCAGTCCGATGATGATCGACGGAACGTGCAGTCTCTTTGCTGCGCTTGAGCTTCCTTCTACGAAAAAGTCCGCACCTTTGATCAGCAGGACAAAACCGATGACGAGACAGACAAGCACAAGAGCAAACGGGGCGTTGTTGATGAAATTTTCCATGTTTTCCTCCTTTGTTTTCCAAGCATATATTCCAAAATAGTATCGTTAACAGAAGCAGGTTTTACTCATTATCCGCAAAAAAGACTCATGTATATCAAGGAACATCCGATATGCGATACACCGGTGATTCATCGATATACATGAGTCTCATTATTTAAGATTTGCCAGATTATACTCTTTTCTTATAATCAGAATGTTGACAAATCACACATTCGTGCTAACTACTCCCTCATGGAATATTACATTACTTGATAAATACTATCAAATGTCTTCGGGGTTGTCAACAAAATTTGACTTTTTTATCCGAAAGATTTCAGCCCCGCTTACGAATGCATACCAGTCATGGGTGCAGAATACTTTACAAAATATAACAAACCGAATATCCTAAAACGAGAAAAACTTCATTTTCATGATAGTCCATTTTTAGACTGATCTATCTTTTCTATGGTACTCACCTCTCTATTCGTCCTGTGTTTCCATCTCTTCGAGTTCCAGTTCCGTTTCCATCATGCGTTCCAGCAGGGATTCCTGTGTCTGATTTTCTTCGTCTATTTTCGTCTGAAGCTCCATCAGCCGTTCGTAATCTGCGGAAAGTTCCGGGTCCATCATTTCCAGTTGAAGTTCTGACATTCTGCTCTCACTCTCCGCAAGCTGCTCCTCGTATTTTTCGAGCTGCCGTTTTAAGCGGGACAGAATTTTTCCCGGGTTATAATATTTCTTTTTGTCAAACACATCATCCAGCGTCGGAACGTCGGCCGGTTTTCGTACAGCTCCTCCCGCATTTCCCGTTTCTCTGCCCGGCGTCTGCCGTTTGATTTCTTCGAGATACTGTGCATAATTCATTTCGTAAAATTGTACGTCGCTCTCGCCGAACTCCAGAATACCGGTTGCCACCTGGTTGATGAAATAACGGTCGTGCGATACGAACAAAACGGTTCCCTCGTAGCTGGTCAGCATTTTTTCCAGCGCTTCTTTTCCCGCCAGATCCATGTGATTCGTCGGCTCGTCCAGGATCAGGAAATTCGGTTTCGTATAGAAAATCCGGCAGAGCTCCAGCCGCACTTTTTCACCGCCGGAGAGCTGCCCCATTTTCTTTTCGACATCCTCACCGGAAAACAGAAAGGCTCCCAGTGCGCTTCGGACATCGTTGCGAAGCAGGTTCGGATAAAGACTCCAGAAATAGTCGAGCACCGTCTGCTCCGGGTCGAATTTCTGGTTGACTGCTTTGTGCTGATCGAAGTAGGCAAAATCCACGCGGTTTCCAAATTGATAACTTCCGCCCAGTGGATTGATTTCGCCCACAACGGTTTTCAGAAGCGTCGATTTTCCTTTTCCGTTTTCTCCGATGATCACAATCCGTTCTGCTTTTTTGATGACGGCCGAAACCTCGCTCAGGACGGTATCGTATCCGATTTTCAGTTTCTTCATCGTGAGCACATCCGTATAGCTTTCGCGTACCGGATGGAATAAGGCGTGGAATGTCCTCGTGTCAAACCGCCGCGGTTTCTCAATTTTTACCATGTGCTCGATCGCCATTCGTTTCGAACGGGTGGCCGCAACTTTTGTCGGTGTGTTTTTCCATTTTTCAATCCACGCCGTCAGACGCTCGATTTCCTTCTGCTGCGCTTCATAGTCTTTTTCCTGTTTGATCTGTGCTTCTTCTTTTTGTTTCACAAATGCCGAATAATTTCCCGGATACCGTTTGATGTCACCGTATTCGATTTCATACGTCACATCAATCACGCGGTCCAGAAACATGCGGTCATGTGATACAATGATAACGGCATTTTCGTAGCTTTTCAGATAATTTTCCAACCACTCCACTGCAGCGATGTCGAGGTGGTTGGTCGGCTCGTCCAGAAGCAGGATGTCCGGGCGCTGTAAGAGGAGCTGAATTAGGGCAATTTTTGTCTGCTGTCCGCCCGAAAATTCACCGATCGGTTTTTCCAGATCTTCGAGCGCAAAACCAAATTTCTGGAACATCGTTTCCATATCTTTTTTCCAGCTGTACCCGTGCAGACTCTCGATTCTCCGCTCCAGAAAATCGTACTCCGCCAGCAGCTTTTTGTGATCTTCCGTCTCGGCGAGCAGCTTTTCGATTTCCTTTTTTCGTGCCTCGCACGCAAAGACTTCTGAGAAAGCCTTCTCCAGCTCCTCTTTTACCGGCACATCTCCATCGGTAAAATTAATCTGGCGCAGAAAACCGATGTTCTGTTTCCGCTCATTGTAATCCCGCAGGTCTCGTCGCTGTCCAGATTACTCATCTCAATATCCCCGGCAATCAGCCGCAGCAGCGTCGTTTTTCCACAGCCGTTTCTACCGACAATTGCAATTTTTTCTGTATCGTGAATTTCGAAATTCACACTGTTTAAAATCGTATCCGCGCCAAACTGTACTTTTGCATTTCTGATCTGATATCTCATGTTTTATACCTTTTCTGTTGTGTGAACCTCACAGTCGGTATTTTCACGGAGTCTGACATGTCGAAAATAGTTCGACTGTGACTTACCTCATGTCAGTGGAGGATACCGATTTCTCTCCGCCCGCCACTGCCGTTATGTTTCTTTTAACAATTCATCCCACCGCTTTAGAAGCGGGGGACTTCTTGTCTACTGATGTTAAAATTCTGCTTCCATTATACCGTCTCCGCCCTTCGTTCTCAATGCCAAAAATTTTTCGAATCAAATTTGGTACGCCTGCGGCATAAAAATATCTCTGTTTTACTGATTTGCTCCAGTAAACAGAGATATTTAACTTCCTATATATTCCGAAAGTCCCTTACGCAAAAATACTACTCATGAGTAGTATATAATATTCTTCTCTTTTTTTCAATGCTGTCTCTTAACAGATTTTCCCAACCAGCACTACAATCCCAGCTGTCACAAGTGCAATGATCAGATACAGAATCGTCGCCAGGCCTCGTTTTGTCAGCACGGTTTTCCATGGTTTTATGTACGGAATCCCTTCCATTCCTTTGATCTCCCATATTTTACTGTGTCCAACCCACACCCGGTCAAGCATAATTCCGTCGAACCAGTTCATCACCACAAGGAAGAGGTAGGATTGGAGATATGCCGTCTTGAAATCGGTGACTTTATTCCAGACAAAAATGATCGCGATCAGCACCACGAACAAAATGATGCAAAATGGAATCATAACCTGCTTTCCTTTTTCATGACCGCATCTTTGTCGATCAGTCCACGTTTATCGGCTTCTTCTATATATTCCTTTGGATAAAAATAAACACAGTTCATTCCATCATTTCTTACCAGACACTTTACCATCAGAATAAACAGAAGACAGTATAATATGTTTTGCAACAACAGCATCTCACATTCCTCCTCAGACTACCGTTTATGTTTCTTATAGCTTCATGTTAGTTCAGGCTAATCACATTGTCAAGAGGACTTGCTGTTTTTACATTAACACTGCCGCAATGGATAAATTATAATCGTTTATAAAGCAAAAAAAGAAACGAGCAAGTCCTGTCAGGCATAAACCTTACCCAGTGAAAACCCATTTCTTTTTTAGACAATGTCAAAGATACCATACTTCTTTCTCCCATCGAACTTTCTTTACACTCGTCCCTCATTTATTTTACAATTTCTATTTCAGATTGCAAAACTCATCCGCCGTCAGCTCATAGTCGACAGAAGATTCCATTTCCCCCAGCTGATTTTTCCAGGAATTGTAATGGACTGCTGTTTTGCGGAAGCCGAGTTTTTCGTAGACATGCTGTGCTCTTGTGTTTTTGAGGTTGGTATCAAGAAAAATAACGTTGGCTCCCATGCGGAACAATTCTTCTATGAGCATGCTCAGTACAACTCTTCCAATGCCTTTTTCCTGGTAATCGGATTCGCAGATTTTGATTCCGATTTCATATCGATGATTTTCGAATACATAGAAACTCATTTCGCCGATTCGCACATCGTTGTATTCTATGATGAGTCTTCGTCTTGTTTCATCGCTGTCGTCGGCAATCTGTTTTTCAATTTCCGCTGCGCTTGTCCCAAGCCCGTTTGGAAATCCGGCGTGGGCCATGACGGTTCCATCGTTCCACCAGACGGCTAATTGTTCACAATCTTTCTTTTCGGCATTTCTAATGCACAGCTGATTGTATTTTATGTTCATTTCTTCTCTCTTTCTCTGCAATCACTTACAGCTTAGACTCATACCATTCCTCCGCCGTTTTCTCAAATCCGACCGACTGGAACATGCGCTGGCTTTGTCCATTAAAAGAATAAATATTGGCTTTTACCCGCTCCATTCCCTTTTCTCTTGCAAGCTTCAGCATCTCCAGAACGCACCGTCTTCCAATATGCTGATTCTGGTATTCTTTTACAGACAACGACAGCGATTTCACTATTCTCTCTCAGCGAAACATCTCCCACCAGCACGCCCTTATATTCTATATAATAGCAGTCACCGTGCGCGGTAAGATAATCATACATCCGATGCAACAGCTCCACATCATACGGCTTCTCCCGGTTGTCCACCTGCCTACACACGTCCAGATCCTGATACCACGGAAGAGAGGCCTCGTCATTCCTGTAATATGGGATCAGCCGGAGTTCATTGTCTATGATTCGTTCGGTCATTTTGGTTTGGCTCCTTGTTTTTTGATCTTAAAGTGCTGCAATTTCCTCTGTAATTTCACAGACACTCTTATTACTCGTATCAATTTTTACCGTATCAAGTACCTGATACATCTGAATTCGTGCAATGCTTTTGTCCATAATCTCTTCCGTACGAATCTTATTTGCGATGTCGGATAATAACCGCTTCCGCAAATTTGCTTCATCCACGATCAGCGAAATTTTAATCACTCTGCATTCTTCCGTGTCCAGCTTACTGACGATTTCATCAACAATACTCTGCTCATGCATCACCCAGCAGAAAATAACGTTTTCATAAGCGCTGCAATGCAGAAAGTTATTCAGCAGATAACAGATGTTGTCCATCACCATCTCTTTCGTCTCATCCGTCACCTGAAACGGATCGGCGTCCCAGCACCAGTCGCCGTCAAGAAAAACGCTGTTCGCCAGATCTTTTTTCAGCTGCTGACTTACCGTCGTCTTGCCAACGCCCATCGTTCCGCCGATCAAATATAATGTTTTCATTTTTCTCTCCCCATAACACGAATATCCGAAAAAATATCGTTTTCAAAAAGGATTTCAAATCCATCTGCCGGCTGAAATCTGCCATTCAGGATTTCTTTTCCATGGAAGGATATTTTTCTTGCTTTGTTCGCCGCATCTTTCACCTCGATCTCACAATACGAAAGCAAATATGCGCAGATTGCCGTTGCATGAGAAACCACGAGTGCTGTTTCTCCTTCTTTCATCTGTCCGACGATAGAATCGATCGCGGTTTTCATCCGCACCTTCACTTGATTTAACGATTCCCCGCCCGGATTGCGAAAATCGTGATCTTCATACTGTTTCAGCCAGAAATCCTCCCTGGCATCCCCGATCGTTCTTTCATGCAGCTCCTTCACAATGACCGGGTGATCTGCGATGAATTCAGCCGTTTCCATTGCTCTCCGATAAGGTGAAGAAAAGCATCTGTCCACATTTGAAAATATATTTCTTTTTGATACAGCAAGCGCTTTTCCCTCTTCCGATAGAGGAATCTGCTCATTCGGCATATCCCCTTTTTCCGGGATGGAATGCCTCATTAAAAATATTTTTTTCATTTCACTCTCCCCTGCTGTTATTCCTAAAGTTTTTTAATCAAAAACATCTCCATCGGCTTTTTTCCATATCCTTTTTCTGATGTTCCCCAGCGATAAAAAGCATGGTGCAAAACGGAGTATTATCCCAGAAAAGATTATATTGCAGCAATCAAATGTTTCCAGCGGACCTGCTCTTGTGGATATTCTTGATAAACTGATACGAATGGATGTTGTTGCAAAAGAAGCTCCTATTAACGATGAAAATGATGTGTCGCACGGACGGAAGCTTCCCACAGTTCCACCAGCGTTTCCATCCGCGGCATTCTCTCCTGTACTTCATATATTGTTATCTTACTCATCTTCCTTCCACAGCTTTCCTTCTTTATAATGTTTCCTGCAAAGCGCCACATAACTCTCGTTCGATCCAAGGAAAATCTGCGCGCCTTCCCGAACGATTTTTCCGTCTGCGTATCTCGTATTGCACTGCGCCCGTCTTCCGCACCAGCAGACCGTTGGGACTTCCTCGATGATGTCAGCGATTTCCATCAATCTTCTCGAACCCGGAAACAGATGTGTCTGGAAGTCCGCACGCAGACCGTAGCAGAGAACCGGAATCCCATAAAAATCCACGATGTCCGAAAGCGTATCAACTTCCTCCGGAGAAAGAAACTGCGCCTCGTCGATAAGAACCGCATCCACTTTCTTTCCGTGATACCGGTATTCCCCGCTGTCTGCACTCCAGGTCTCTGAAATTTCTTTTAAAAATTCATCCACATATTCCGCCGGTGCCTCCAGCCGATGCGGGACTTGATTTCATGTTCTCCGTCGCGGTTGTCCGTCCGCGGCTTCAACAGGACAGCATACTGCCCGCGCTCCTCATAATTATAGCGAACCATCAAAATATTAGCAGATTTCGAACTGCCCATCGCGCCGTAGCGGAAATATAATTTTGCCATTGTTTTTCGTCCTTTTGTCTTTTCTTATTCTTTCAGTTCTTTCCGTAAAAACGACTCCTCATCAAGCTCTGCGTTTTCAAAGCTGTGATAAAATTTATCTGCATTTGGATTTGTCGCCCGAATCAGATAATATTGGTTAATCCCATGTTTCCTGCAGTCTTTTTCCATCTCCTGAAACAGCCCCTGCGCAACGCCTTTATGTCTGGCTTCCGGCAGCACATAAACCCAGTCCACATACGCCATCCGGTAACCGTCCTGCATACATCCGTAAAAATGATACTCAATCCGCCCAAGAACCTGATCATTCTCCATAGCAAGAATGGATATTGTATTCTGATAGAAGGGATCTTTTACTCTTCTTCGCAGCCCTTCCCGATCCACCGCTTCCACATGCATCATCTCCGGCTCTGCCCCATTTCTTTTCTATAACAGAAAACTACCGACAAACCTGCTTTTATCGATAGTTTCTTCAATTTTTATTATAACCGATCCCGCTCTGTTTTCCAATTAAAAAGGCAGAAGAAATGAAACCTTTTATCCCGTTTCCATTTCCTCTGCCTTTCTTACATTTCTTTCCTCTTCTGATTCCTCTTCTTCCGCAGGTTCTCTTTCTTCTGCCGGATTTCCCTCGCCTCCTGTTCGCTGCTGATGCGGATGGTTTTCACGACGAAGAGTTTTCCTTCGTCCGAATGTTTCATGCGGGCTTTGCCTTTCAAATATCCGTGCTCCGGGCACCAGGCTACGCAGTAGTAGTTTTTCCCGCCGGCCGAAAACCAGCGTAAGCGTTTTCTTGCCGTTTTCCCGCAGATGCAGCAGTGCGTGCTGCAGACCTCGCGGTCGTGCATGGCTTCTTCTTTTGTGTCGAATTCGCGGGAGATGAATTTCGTGTAGCCATTATAGACGGCGTGGATCTCCTCTTTTTTCGATTTCGGGTTCTGATATACGTCGATCGAGTCGTACGCCAGCACAACATCCATATCGATGCGCGCAAAAATGTCGGCCGTATATTTTGCATCCGAAAGCGCCTGATGAAAATGCTCGTCCTTCGGGAGATGGAGGAAGTCGGCGGCGTACTCGAGCGCCCGGCGGCTCTTCATCGTTTCGTACTGGATCGCGAACAGTTTCTGTACATCGTAAAAATGAATCGGCCCGCGGATCAGCGACAGGAGGTTATAAAATTTCATGTTCCGCTGGAGCTCCGTCAGGTCTCCCGTCCCCAGGTGCCGAACATGCACGCACCGCCGGAGAATGCAAAAAATTCCTGCACGGCCTGCGCAAATGGGATTCCGTTCTGCAGATCCTCTTCTGTCAGTCCGACGACCTCGCGCGTCCGGTGATGGAGATGCTGGTAGACCACCGGTTTTACAATCCGGTGAAACGTTCCCACCACATTCCGCTCACCATCCATCTTCACCGCGCCGATCTCAATAATCTCAAACGGCAGCTTCGGGTTCTCTTTTCCTTTTCCATAGGGACACTGGTTCCATTCCAGGTCAAAAATCACATAGTCCATTGTATTGTCAATCCTTCATTCTGTGTCGTCTGTCCCTATTATAAATGATTTTGATATAATGAGCAACTATCTGGCAATTCCATTCTCTGCCCATTCTGGCAATTTTCTTCCTGTGCATTACATTTCCCATTCATTTCATCCTGTTCTCTTTCAAACTTAACGCTTCTTTTATTGAAATCCCAGGGTAAATCCGATATAATATTTTTAACTCCAGCCTTCGTTTTTACTCAAAAAAATCACCTGAAAAAGCCGGAAATATTACAAATTTAGATGAGCATCCGATATGAAAACAAAATTAACGCAAAAACAGATTCGATTTCAGGCGCTTCTGCTGTTTTTTATTACATTTTTTCTTGCCGAGCTCTGCGCCGTTTTTCTGTATCAGAATCAGTTAAAGGAAGCAAAGCTGAAAGCTGACTATACCGCACAGACGACCATCGGCCGCGTGAAATCGCAGTTAAACCATTATCTTGCCGAATCCAATCTGATGAAACACATGATTGAAGCCGGTTATACCGTCGATGACGAAGAGTTTTCCGTCCTCTCCTCGCTGATGCAGGACGACCAGAATGTCATCAAAGCACATGAGCTTGCAAAGGACGGCATTGTCACACTGATTTATCCGATGCGTGGAAACGAAGCCGCTCTCGGACTCAATACGCTCGAAAATCCTGCCAGACGGCAGGAGGCCACTCTTGCCAAAGAGAGCGGTGAGTACACCATCGCAGGACCATTTGAACTGCAGCAGGGCGGCATCGGCGCACTGCTTTTTGACCCGATCTACACAACCGATGACAGTGGAAACAAGACCTTCTGGGGCTTTTCGCTTCTCGTTCTCGACTGGGAATCCTTCTGGATGAAATCGAACTGAATACGCTGGAAGAAGCCGGCTATACCTACGAAATCTGGAAAATTTCTCCGGCCACCGGCGAACACGTTTCCATCGCACACTCCGGTAATTCCCGGCGTTCCGATGCCATGGAAGTTCTCTGCACCGTGCCGAACGACACCTGGCATTTTGAAATTGTACCGAAAAACGGCTGGCTCAGTCTGCTGCAGGTTTTTGTTTTCTTTGCACTCGGCTCATCCTTTCCCTGCTTGCCTCTATTGGTTTTCTGCAGTTCCAGATGCGCCGCTATAAAGACGAGATTCACGCAGCAGAACTGGAAAAAGCCGTACAGGAAGCACAGTCTGCCAACGAAGCAAAAACACGTTTTCTGTTCAACATGAGCCACGACATCCGAACCCCGATGAATGCCATCATCGGTTTCTCGGATCTGCTGGAAAAGCACATCGACGAGAAGGACCGCGCGGTCGACTACATTGCAAAAATCAAGTCCTCCAGCAGTTTTCTGCTCTCCCTGATCAACTACGTGCTTGAGATGGCGCGCATTGAGAGCGGTAAAGCCTCGCTGAAAATCGAGCTCGGCAGCTACAGCGAGCTGATCAATTCCCTGAATGCAGTGTTTGAGCCTTCGTTAAAAAGCAAAAATCTTTCCTATCTCTGTTACAACACGGTGGAACACGATGCCATCCTCTGCGACCGGACAAAAATACGGGAGATTCTGCTGAATATCATCAGCAACTCCATCAAGTATACGCCGGAGGGCGGAAAAATTTCCGTAAAAATCGAAGAGACACCGGCACCAAGGAAGGGCTTTGCCTCCTACCGCATCACCGTGAAGGACAACGGCATCGGCATGAGCAAAGAGTATCTGCCGCATATTTTTGAAGAATTTACAAGAGAACATTCCTCCACCGAAAGCCACATCACCGGAACCGGCCTCGGCCTTCCGATCGTCAAATCCCTCGTGAATCTGATGGGCGGAACGATCGATGTGGAAAGCGAACTCGGTGTCGGAACAATAACTACGGTCTGCCTCACGTTTGGACTTCCGACCGAAGAACAGCTTGCGGCTCACCAGCATAAAGACGAGATTCTCGGGCAGTCCCTGCAGACGCTTTCCGAAAAACGCGTGCTGCTTGCCGAGGATAATGACCTGAATGCAGAAATTGTACTCACCGTTCTGGAAGAAAACGGCATTCACGCCAAGCACGTAAAAGACGGCGCCCTCTGCTTAAAAGCAGTCCAGAACGCACCAGAAGATTATTACGATGTTATTCTGATGGATATTCAGATGCCGAACATGAACGGCTATCAGGCCGCAGAAGCGATCCGTGCACTCCCGGGAAAACGCGGGGAAATCCCGATTGTCGCCATGACGGCAAACGCGTTTGAAGAGGACCGCCGAAAAGCACTGGAATCCGGCATGAACGCCATATCGCGAAACCCGTTGACGTTTCGGTTTCTTCTCGAAACACTTTCCAGGTTTTCATAACCTTTACAGATCTGGAGTGCATATGAATACAGATAAAATGATGAAAGTAGCGGAGCATTCTTCCGCAGAAAAAACAAACTTCTGGCGCAGGATCTCCCGGACTTGTTAAATTCTGATCGCGCGGTATACCAAAAACAAATAATATACATGAAAAAGGAGCGTTCCCGTAAAGAGAACAGCTCCTTTTTTCATGCGCCGCAGCGGACGCTTTTATTTCTCGTTTTTCAGCAGCTCCAGGTTTTTGGAGATCAGCTCGCATCTCTGTTTTACGCAGTCCGGGGATCTGTGCGGATCCTGCGGTGTGTTGAACAGATAGTCCTCGAGTTTGTCGATTGTGGTGGTTGCTACATGCATTCTTGTATCGCAGGATGCATAGTAGATGTAAACCTCTCCGTTCTCACGCGCAATCGCGCCGTTTGTAAATACAACGTTGGAAACGTCTCCGACTCTCTCTTTTCCAAGCGGAACCAGGAATACACCGGACGGCTCTGCAATGACTTTGGACGGATCGTTCAGATCGGTACCGAAGACATACAGAACGTAGCGAAGGCCTGCTGCTGTATTTCTTACACCGTGTGCAATGTTGATCCAGCATTTCTTACCGCGGATCGGCACTGCTCCGGCACCGTTTTTGGACTCGGTCAGGGTATGATAAATACGTTTGCTGATGATCTTCTCCTCGTCGATGACAGCGTGTGTGATATCATCGCAGAGTCCGAAGCCGATTCCTCCGCCGCTTCCGGTCTCAATGAAACCATCCATCGGACGGGTGTAGAAGGCATATTTTCCGTCTACGAACTCCGGATGCAGAACAACGTTTCTCTGCTGCGGAGAACGTAAGGTTTTCAGGTTGTCCAGACGCTCCCAGGTCTTCAGGTCTTTCGTTCTTACGATACCAGCCTCAGCAACAGCCGCGGACAGATCCGGATCGTTTTTGTCCTTGCTCTCAGAGCAGAACACTCCGTAAATCCAGCCGTCCTCGTGCTGGGTCAGACGCATGTCATAAACGTTGGTTTCCTCTGCGCAGGTATCCGGCAGCACAACCGGGTAATCCCAGAAATGGAAGCCGTCGATACCAGTATCACTCTCTGCAACAGCAAAGAAAGATTTTCTGTCATTGCCCTCCACGCGGACAACGAGATAATACTTTCCATTCAAATAAATCGCGCCGGAGTTCATCACAGCGTTGATGCCGAGACGCTCCATAAAGTACGGATTCGTCTCCTCATCCAGATCATATCTCCAGTGAACCGGAGCGAACTCTCTTGTCAGCACCGGATACTCATAGCGGTCATAAATACCGTTGTAAAAATCTGCTTTTGTGTTCTTTCTTGCCACAAGGCGGTCTACCTTGGCTTTTTCCACATAATACTGTTTATTCAGCATCTTTTAACCTCCCAATTACTTCCATACACATCCGTCCATTGTGATACGGGCATTTCCACGGTTCTACAATCGCTCATGGATCGGGCTTCCGTCTGCATTCACGCACCAGAACCACTCAGACCCCTCTCGTTTATCGATCACATATTCCTTGATGTAGCCCCAGATGTCTTTTGCCGCATCGAGATACTTTGTTTCCTCCGGTTTTTTCTGCCATGCATTTAAAAATCCAACGACAGCTTCTGCCTGTACCCACCAGACTCTTGTGGTATCATCCACACCGCGCTCGCACTCATTCATCAGCGAATGATTTTTGTATGCCGTATTGTAGATATTTTCCGCAATCTCTCCGGTGATCGGCAGCAGTTTTTCCCGGTAAGCCGGATCGCCGAGCACTTCTGTACCCCGGTCGATCAGCCAGGAAGTCTCGATATCATGGCCATAAGAATACAGATCAATCAGCGTATTCCATGTCCGGTCGAAAAATACTTCCTGACGGCCTTTTTCCTTGTTGTATACTTTATCCGCGAAGAGATCCATCATAAAGCGGAGACGGTCACCGGTAAACGGATCCTTTGTCACGCGGTACAGCTCGGTATATGCTTCGAAAACATGCAGCAGCGTATTCATGGTCTTCTCTGCCATGACGCCGTTCTCCGAGAGCTTTTCATTGCTCTCCGGCTTGAAATCGCGGGTAAATGCCTCGAGATAACCGTACTCGTCGGTGCAGTGTGTCTCGATGATCTGCTGCAGCGATTTTGCCAGCTCCAGCGCCTCGGTGTCGCCCGTCGCATCAAAATACGTAGACAGCGCATAAATTGCAAATGCCTGATTGTACGTATGCTTTGTCGTATCGAGCGGCTTTCCGTCGTAGGTGACAGACAGAACACGCCACCGTACTCGCGGTCCACACACGCCTGTTTCATAAAGCGGTACGCATGCTCCGCATCGGCGCGCAGCTTCTCGTCCTTTAAGGTCAGGTACGCATTCGAGAAAACCAGAGAATTCTGCTGTTTAAGATGCAGCCCTTCTCATACGTTTTCTGCACGTTCAGATCAAAGTCCTGATAGCCGTAAAATCCGCCGTATTCCTCATCTCTTAAGCCCTCCCAGAACGGAACGATCCGTCCAGTAAGCTCCTGCTTTACTTCCTTTGCC
>ENA-OQDW01000515-OQDW01000515.1-human-gut-metagenome-genome-assembly--contig:-NODE-515-length-15783-cov-1.964870_pt1 | contig 15783 bp, 21 predicted proteins | sample MGYA00242784_ERZ504613 | MGnify/ENA primary metagenome ERZ504613 (study PRJEB26092, sample SAMD00036330) | human gut metagenome | host: Homo sapiens | study: EMG produced TPA metagenomics assembly of... | reverse complement strand
GTTTTCGGGCACGCCGCCGGAGCCGGACTGGGCCAGCGCGCCTGCATCGCCGGCAACACCTGCATTGTCAACCGTCACCCCCGGCCTGCGCCGCCGCTTCCTCGGCCTGCCGCAGATTGTCGGCGGTGATACGCCAGTAATCGGTGTCCTTGCCGTAACATTCCTCGATCACGGCCAGCGCATGCCGGTATCCAGTAACCGCATCCGCATACCGTCTCTCGGCAAAGCACACCTGCGCGAAGCCCGCCAGTGCGGAGGCATAATGCGCGGAATGTTCCAGATGGCCGGTGCGATAGATTTCCAGCGCCTTGGCTGCATGCCAATGCGCGTCCTCCAACTTGTGTTCGGTCAGCAGGGTCAACGCCAGATTCGTGTGCGAGCTGGACACGTCGATATCCGCGTCCGGGTTCACGCTCGAGGCTTCGATAATGCGCAGCGCTTCACGCAACTCCAGTTCCGCCTTGTCGGGCCGATTCGTCTCGCTGTAGAGCATCGACAGATTGTTGTGCAGTGCTGCGAGCCTACGGTCGGTGGGTGCCAGCGAATGCCGGCAGACACTCTGCGCCTGATGATACAAATCCTCGGCTGATCGTATTGTTTGGCCGCGCGCATCGAGGTGGCGCAATTGATTAGCGTGGTGGCCCACGCCTCGGATGTGCCGGTGGTCAAGCCCATACGAGCGGCCAGTTCCAGCGCTCGCTGCACAATCCACTGATTCTCCTTGTGCCGACCTTGCGAGCGATAGAAGCCCATCGTTTCGTTGAGCACGGTGAGCAGTCCGGCCTCGTCGCCGGCGTTTTCCGCGTCCACCATCGCCTGTTCCAAGTACGGGCCGGCTTCGGTGGCGGCCGTGTGGCGATCGAAAATCGCGTCCAGTCCGTTCAGGAATTGTTGGGTATCAAAGGTTGCGGGCGATTGATCGGCATCGTCCGCAACCTGGTTCGCCGTGGAATCGGCACCTTGTGCTGCGGCCGCCGCATCGGTGTCGTCGGCATCGTCTGGACCATGCGCGAATTGCGCGGCGAATTGTTTGAGCAGTGCTTCCTCATCCATACCGCCAGACCTCCCTGAATCGTGTCTGATTTCAGTCTATTAATACTGTGAACAAACACGTCAGGGAGTTTGCTGTGAGCTTGGTCTCAGTCCACCTTGGTTTCGCGCAAGCGGTGAATGGCGTCGGTATCGGTTTCGCAGCGCCACGAGTAGAAGGCCAGCAGCCCTACGGCAAGCAGAGCCAGCGGCATACCGCCCAGGCCGGTATAGCGATAGTTCATCGAGAAGGTGGTGAGCATCGCGCCGCGACAATCGAGCCGATGGCATTGCCGAAGTTAAACGCCACCTGTACAGCCGCGCCGGCGATCAGCTCGCCGCCGCCCTGGCCGGCTTCGGTCATCAGCAATTGCTGTGGAGCGGAAGTAAAGAACAATCCGATGGCGATCCAGAACGTCAGTACAGCGGTCATCGGCTGATTACCCGGAGTGATAAGCACCAGCAACAAGCCGAGGCAGGAGATGGACTGACCTATTGCGGCCGCGCCGGCATGCCTCCAATGGTCGGTCAGACGACCTCCAAGCAGACCGCCGATGACCATACCAAAGCCGGCAAGCATCATCAGCATCGGCACCAGGGAAGACGACCATCCGCCGGTTTTCTGCAGCCAAGGGGAGACGTAGCTCCACCAGCAGAACACACCGGCATTGCCGGTGAACACGGCGGCCAAAATCACCCACGGGCCACGGCGGGTGAGGAACTTGAACTGACCGGCGATGCCTGCGTCCTTGATCGGTGCAACGTACGGAATCCACGCCGACGCCAGCACAATCGTCATTGCCGCCCAAGCGGCCAAAATGCCGAAGGCAAGACGCCAGGAAAGGAACTCGGCCATCAAGGTGCCCGCCGGTACGCCGAGCATATTGGCCACGGTCTGTCCGGTGACCATCACGGATACGGCCTGCGCTCCTTGCCTTCCTCCGCCAGAGTCTTGGCGATGAGTGTGGCTGTGCCGAAGAATGCGCCGTGCGGCAGGCCGGCGACGAATCGTGCGACGACCAGCATGGCGGCATTGACGGAGAATGCGGAAGCCAGATTGCCCACCAAGGCAATCACCATAAACAATATGATGAGGTCCTTCGGCGGCACCTTGCGGCCGAATACCAGAATCAGTGTGCCGAAGCACACGCCGATCGCATACGCGGAAATGTAATGGCCTGCGGTGGGGATGTCCACGCCGGTGGCGGCCGCGGCCTGCGGCAGAATGCCCATCATCACGAACTCGGCGGCACCGAGAATGAACGCGCCCGAAGCCAGTGCAAGCAGACTCTTCTTCATGGTTCCTCTAATTACTTCAGTATTACTTACAAAAACAGTGCGGCAATCGATTGATTCGAGCGATATATTACGGTGGTCCGCCAACAAATACGGGGGCTTGCCGTGATGTGGTTTGTCGCTGTGTGCGGCGGGTTGTTTACCGCTGTTCGATCGCTTGGTTTGATTGTTGGGACAGGAAACGAAAAACCGGATTGCTGATTTCTCAACAATCCGGTCCAGTTGTCGGGCTGGCGGGATTTGAACCCGCGGCCTCTTCGTCCCGAACGAAGCGCGCTACCAAGCTGCGCTACAGCCCGTTTGGCAACAGATGTAGATATTACATTGTGGTGGTGGACAATGCAAATCGGCATGTCGCGAGTGTTGCGTGATGGTGGATTCGCCATGTGTACAGGTCTCTCAAGCCTTGTGCAGGGCCGGTTTTGCGTCATGTGAGCGGGTGTTCAGATGGCCGTGCGGTCTGCCGGGCTCATAATCGCCGGCCTTGCGTACACTGATGAATCATGGCTGAAGTTGTCGAAAATACCGAAAACACTGAGAATGAAACCCCGGCCGTCCCGCAGATGAGCACCGTCGAACGTGCGGAAATGCTGCTCAAGCAGGACGCCACCATCCGCGAGAAGATCAAGTCCGGTGCCACGCTGGACGAAGCCGTGGACCCCTCCAACAAGGAGTTCGGCCGCTGGCCCACCCGAGCAGGTGCAGATGCGCGTGGCCAAGCGCGCGATGATGCTTGAGGCCGGCATCGCCCCTACCCGGTGCACTTGGACGTCACCGACACCATCGAGGCGGTCCGCGCCAAGTATGACGGCAAGCTCGAGGCTGGCGAAGAGACCGAAGACATGGTCGGCATTGCTGGCCGCGTGCTGTTCCTGCGCAACGCGGGCGGCCTGTGCTTCGTGCAGCTGTCCGCCGGTGACGGCACCAAGATTCAGCATGATCTCCAAGAAGGAGATTGGCGCCGATTCGCTCAAGCAGTTCAAGCAGCTCGTCGACCTTGGCGATCACCTGTACCTCAAGGGCCGCGTCATCGCCTCCAAGACCGGCGAGCTGTCCGTATTCGCCACTGAGTGGGCTATCGCCTCTAAGGCCCTGCAGCCGCTGCCGGCCCTGCACAAGGACCTGAACGAAGACACCCGCACCCGCAAGCCGTACATCGGCATGATCGCGGACGAGAACATCCGCAACATGGTGCGCAACCGCTCCAAGGCCGTGGCCTCCCTGCGCCGCACCTTTGACGACCACGACTTCCTCGAGGTCGAAACCCCGATGCTGCAGACCCTGCACGGTGGCGCGGCCGCCCGCCCGTTCACCACGCACATGAACGCCTTCGACCTTGACCTGTACCTTCGCATCGCCCCGGAACTGTTCCTCAAGCGCTGCCTGGTCGGCGGCATCGATCGCGTGTTCGAAATCAACCGTGACTTCCGCAATGAGGCGTCGACGCCACGCACGCCCCCGAATTCACCATGGTCGAGGCCTACCAGCCTATGGCACCTATGATTCCATCGGCCAGCTGGTCAAGGAGCTCGTGCAGAAGACCGCCATGGACGTCTACGGCTCGCACAAGGTCACCCTGCTCGACGGCACCGAATACGACTTCGGCGGCGAATGGAAGACCATCAGCATGTACGACTCCCTGTCCGAATCGTTGGGCGAGGAGATTGTGCCGAACGGCGGCCCGGACGCCCCCGGCACCTCCGTTGAGCATTTGGGCGCCATCGCCGACAAGCTCGGCGTGGAGCGCGACGACGTGGAGAACCACGGCAAGCTCGTCGAACACCTGTGGGAGCACTTCTACGAGGACAAGCTTTACGAGCCCACCTTCGTGCGTGACTTCCCGGTCGAAACCTCCCCGCTGGTCAAGGGCCCACCGCACCAAGCCCGGCGTGGTGGAGAAGTGGGATCTCTACGTGCGCGGCTTCGAGCTGGCTACCGGCTACTCCGAGCTCAACGACCCGATCGTGCAGCGTGAGCGTTTCGTGGCCCAGGCCAAGGACGCACTCGCCGGCGACGAAGAGGCCTGCGACATCGATGAGGACTTCCTCGAGGCTCTCGGCGTGGGCATGCCTCCGGCCGGCGGTATGGGTATGGGCATTGATCGACTGCTTATCGCCTTGACCGGTGCCACGATTCGCGAGACCATCACCTTCCCGCTGGTCAAGCCGCTCGTTGGCTGATTAGGCATACTCTGGCTCCCCTCAGAGAGGGGAGCCAGAGTTATATATGAAAGGGATTGCTTATGTCTATCGGCTTATGGGTTCGGGGCGCGCGTCCCAAGACCTTGGTCACTTCCATCGCGTCGGTGATGGTTGGGGCGGTGATGGCGTACGTGCATATCGAGCGGTCGGGCACCTGCATCGCAATATATCCAGAACCGGCCTCCTGCGCCACGGCCCGTGAACAGCAGACCCTGCTGATGGACCGATTCTGCCGGTGACCATCCTGTGCCTGCTAGTCGCGCTGTTCCTGCAAATCGCCGTCAACTATGCGAACGACTATTCCGACGGCATCCGCGGCACTGACGCCGGGCGTGACATGGACGAATCGAAATCAGGCAAACCCCAGCGACTGACCGCATCCGGACTGGTACCGGCCAAGCATGTACTGTTCGCGGCGATGATTTGCGCCGCCATCGCCTGCATATGCGGTGTTGTGGCGGTCGTGCTCGCCCAAGCATGGTGGTTGCTGGCCGTGGGCGCGGCCTCCTTGCTGGCCGGCTGGTTCTACACCGGTGGCAAGCATCCGTATGGATACGTCGGGCTGGGAGAAGTCGGCGTGTTCCTGTTCTTCGGCTTGGCTGCGGTATTGGGCACCGAATACGCGCTGTGCGGCACGGTGGACGTCGGCGGACTATTGGGTGCTGTGGCGGCTGGCCTGTTCTCCTGCCTGATCATTATGGTGAACAATATCCGTGACATCGACGAGGATCGTGAGCATGGCAAACACACGCTGGCCGTACGGCTGGGGGGAGTCCGGCGCGCGTACGTTGCTGATTGTGTGCTGCGTCATCGCATGGATCATCGCCCTGCTGATGTGCGGTACATTATGGTGGCCGTGGGGTGCGGTGCTGTTGCTCTCGGGCACCGGAATACCTGTGCGCATGGTCTCCAGCGTGAATAAACGTCAATTCCGCCCGGCTCTGCCCGCCGCCAGCTTCCAGACCTTGCTGTTTGCGGTGGTGCTGGCGGTTGCCGTGGCGCTATGAGAGCGAAATAATAAGACGAATACTCGTGTTTGGGCGCACGCGGCTGTAGACTGAACCGTATGACTTATAAACTAGTACTGCTCCGTCATGGACAGAGCGCATAGAATAAAACCAACCAGTTCACCGGCTGGGTCGACGTACCGCTGACCGAGCAGGGTGAAGCCGAAGCCAAGCGTGGCGGCGAGCTGCTCAAGGAGAAGAACGTCCTTCCGGACATCGTGTTCACCTCCCTGCTGCGTCGCGCCATCAACACCGCCAACATCGCTCTGGATGCCGCAGATCGTCTGTGGATTCCGGTTCAGCGTGACTGGCGTCTCAACGAGCGTCACTACGGCGCTCTGCAGGGCAAGAACAAGACCGAGATCCGCGAAGAGTACGGCGACGAGAAGTTCATGCTGTGGCGCCGTTCTTACGCCACCCCGCCGCCCGAGATCGACCCGAACGACCAGTACGCCCAGAACAACGACCCGCGCTACGCCGGCGATCCGGTTCCGGAAGCCGAGTGCCTGGCCAACGTTGTTGAGCGTGTGAAGCCGTACTTCGAGTCCGCTATCGAGCCGGAGCTCAAGGCCGGCAAGACCGTGCTGATTGCTGCCCACGGCAACTCCCTCCGCGCCATCGTCAAGATGCTGGACAACCTGTCTGAGGAAGAGATCGCCAAGGTCAACATCCCGACCGCCATCCCGCTGCTCTACGAGCTGGACGAGAACTTCAAGCCGATCAAGCCGCGTGGCGAGTACCTGGACCCGGAGGCTGCTGCTGCCGGTGCCGCCGCTGTCGCCGCTCAGGGCCAGAAGTGAGCCTAAGCCGCTAACACGGTACAAGCTGTAAGGGGAGTCGCACATAACGTGCGGCTCCCCTTTGCTATGCCTGCCAAATCCCCCCATGGGGCGGTGATTACCCCATGGGGCGGTAAAACCCTCATGGGGCGGTATGCCAGAATGGCTTAATTCCGCGGTTTCACATATCCTTCAAACCGCCCCATGGGCAAGTTACCGCCCTATGGGTGTTTTGCCGCCCCATGGATACGCCGGTGTACCGCCCAAAAGCAACAAAAAACGGCGTCCAGCCGTAGCCGGATCGCCGCTTTCGGGCATCCTCCTCAAACCATAGGAGGACAAGTGTTCAGTTATTCGCCCAATGTGAGAACAAGTCCCAATCAGTCGATGTCGGTGCCCTCGTCGCGGGTCGGCTCCTTAGTGGGGTCGAAGCCGGAGACGATGTACACCACACGGCGGGCGGCGGACACGGCGTGATCGCCGAGACGCTCCAGGAAGCGGCCCAGCAGCACGATATCCACGGTCTGCTGACGGGTGATGTCATCGGACAGCGCTAGATCGAAGGTCTGGTGGTGCAGATTGTCCAGCTTGTCGTCAGCCAGGATGATGGCCTCGGCGGTCTTGGCATCGCGATCGAAGAGCATGGCCACCAGCTGGTCAGCGGTGTTGTCCAGGAAGTCGATCATCTCGGCGAACACCGGTTGAGCGGATTCAGGAATCGCGGCGGCCGGATAGGTGCGGCGAGCGGCCTCGGCCACGTGGCGGGCAAGATCGCCCATACGCTCGAACGTGGAAGCCAGACGCATGGTGGAAACGACCACACGCAGATCGGTGGCCACCGGATTCTGCTTGGCGAGCAACTTGACGCACTGGTCAATCACAGAGGACTCCAGGGCATCGATTTCGATGTCGCCGTCAATCACAGTCTGTGCGGCTTCAACGTCCTGATTCAGCAGGGCTTCCCCAGCTCCTTTGATCGCCTTGCGTACGTTCTGCGCCATACGGTCGAGGTCGTCAGCAACCTGCTTCAGCTCCTCGTTGAAAATAACGCGCATTTCTCTAGCCTTTCATGCTTGCTTATTGCAACCTGTACCAGTGTATTATTCCAGTACTTGTTCCCCACTTCAACGTAGGTAATGGCAACCTCAAGTTGTTCTACTGTTCATTGGGTTGTTCACCTGAAATTCATGTTACCGGCGTGCCGGCAAACCGCAATCCCGGCGTGTGGTGTGAAAGAATGGGGGCATGACACAGATGCCGCTCGTCGCCGCGATTGCTCTTATTGTCACGGCTGTTTTATTTGTGGTAGGAATCATCACGCTCATCGTGGGATTTGCGACACATCGAGTGTCCATGGAATCGCCGCTGGCCGATGATGACGACAATGACGATCTGTCCGACGACACCGCCACGCTGCTGTCCATGCTGCCAGGTGCGTCCGTGGTGGTCGACGAGCACGACGAGGTGGTCCGCTGCAATCCCGCCGCCTACCGCCTGGGTGTGGTGTCAGATGACGCCATTGCCCAGCAGCATGTGCTGGATGCCATTCACGAGGCGCGCAAGTCCGGTGGCAAGCGCCAGTTCGACTTGACCACCGATACTCCGGAGCGGTACGTCGCAGACAGAACAAGGGCGATCACGTCGCCACGCAGTCCGTCCACCGCCCCAACTGGCTGAAGGTGACTGTAGGGCGTATCAACGAGCAGTTCGTCATCGTGTTGATTACCGATGTCAGTGATGTGATTCGTTTCGCTCAAGTGCGTGACTCGTTTATTACCAATGTGTCCGAGCAATTGTTGGGCCCCACTGAGGCTCTGGCCAAACTCGCCGATTCGCTGGAGTCCGGCAATCTGGACGAACAGCAGGTGGCTGCCGACGCTCGCCGGGTGCGTTCCAGCTGCAGCAAGCTCAACCACATGGTGTCTGATTTGCTGCTGCTCATACGCGCGCAGGAGCCGATTACGCCGTCTTCCGCCAACCGACTGAACGTTATGGAACAGCTCAGGGCCACGGCGGCGCGACTGGAGCCGCAGGCAGCCGAGGCTGGCGTGCAGCTGAACATCAAGGGCGACGATGATCTAGTCATCAATGGTGAGGCGGACCAGATCGACAGCGCCGTGACCAAGCTCATCGAAAACGCCATCGGCTATTCCAAGGAAAATGGCGTGGTCAGCGTGTCCGCATCCAAAGACAAGGATGGCGACCGCGCGGTGATTCGCGTGATTGACCAAGGCACGGGCATCGCTAAGAAGGACCAGGCGCGCATCTTCGAGCGGTTCTACCGGGGCGTGGAACAGAGCAATCGCACGGCGGATGGCGTGGGCCTAGGCTTGGCCATCGTCAAGCATGTGGCGCTGACCCATCATGGCGATGTGACCGTATGGAGCGCGCCCGGGCAAGGCAGTACGTTCAGCCTTACGTTGCCGTTGGCGCAGTGAGGTAAGGAATTGGTGGCATGCCTTGCATGCCACCAATGCTGTTTGATGAGCGACCTGCGGCCGCGGTCTCTCCCTCAATCAGCTACGCTGACAGCTCCCGTCATCAGAGGGAGCTTGTGTTGCGTTACTGTCCGAGGCGGCGGTAGTCCCAGCGGTCGAAGTATTCCCAGACCAGCAGTAGCAAGCCAATAATGACGCCGGCCACGCACATAATCACCAACGGCATTACGCTGTAGCCACGGCCAGCAGAATCAGCACGACAATCAACGCCACAATCCATAGACCGGTACCGATGGCAAACACCTTACGCAGATCCACCCGTACGGGCTTGGGTGCGGGTTTGCGGACGGCAGGGTCAATGAGAGGCGCGAACTTCATACTCATGCACTGTAGTAAGAGTAGGGAGGGGCGTCAAACATCCCTCCCTACGATTTATTCAATCGGCATCAGTTGAGACCGATCAATGTGCATGGCATATATGGTCGGCAATGCGGGGCATATATGCCATCACAGGTGCTCGACCACGTAGTCGACGCACTTGGTGAAGGCCATGACATCAGCCGGTTCCACCGAGGGGAACACGCCAACGCGCAGCTGGTTGCGGCCCAGCTTGCGGTAGCCGGCGGCGTCCACAATGCCGTTCTCGCGCAGGATGGACAGTACCTGAGAGGCCTGGACTCGCTCGTCCAGATCAATGGTGACCACGGCGTTCGAGCGTGCGTCCGCATCGACGACGAACGGAGCGGCGTATTCGGAGCGCTCGGCCCACGAGTACAGGATGGATGCGGACTTGGCGCAACGTGTGGTGGCCCAGGCGAGGCCGCCGTTGTTGTTGAGCCAGCGAATCTGGTTTTCCATCATGATCAGGGTGGCCACGGCGGGCGTATTCAGGGTCTGATCCTTGCGGGAGTTGTTCAGTGCCGTGGTCAGCGAGAGGAACGGCGGCACCCAGCGATGTGCGCCTTCCAGATGAGCGCTTGATTCGACGCCTGCCGCACGATCGATAGCTTCGGGGGAGAGGATGGCGACCCACAGACCGCCATCGGCACCGAAGGCCTTCTGCGGTGAGAAGTAGTAGACGTCGGTCTGGCTGATGTCCACAGGCAAAGCGCCGGCTGCGCTGGTGCCGTCGATGACGGTCAAGGCACCAGCTTCACGACTTCCGGCCACGCGGCGAATCGGGGCGGCCACACCAGTGGAGGTCTCGTTGTGAGCCCAGCAATATGTGTCCACGCCCTCGGTGAGCTCAGGCAGACGGTAAGTGCCCGGCTCGCCGGGGAACAGCACCGGGTCTTCAAGGAAGGGTGCGTTCGCGGCGGACGCGGCGAACTTGGCACTGAACGAGCCATACGTGCCGAATGCGGCGCGACGGGTGATCAGCGAAGCGCAGGCAATCTCCCAGAACGCGCTGGCGCCACCGTTGCCAAGCGCCACCTCATACCCTTCAGGCAGGTGGAAGAACTCGCGCAGACCTTCACGAATCGAAGCGACCAGTTGCTTGACTGGTGCCTGGCGATGTGATGTGCCAAGCAGGGTGGTGGCGCCGGCGTCGAGCGCGGCGATCTGTTCGGGGCGGATTTTGCTGGGGCCGGAGCCGAAGCGACCATCTTCGGGCTTCAGCGACTCGGGAATACTCAGTGTGATAGTCATGGTTTCAAGGGTAGACCAGTGTTGGGGAATATCGCGGATAATGCTCGGTGTGCGGGATTACTGCGGGGTTACTGCGGAATTCCGGGGTGCCGGGCGGCAGTGGTGGCAATGCGGAATGCAGTGCAGAATGTACGCAGCACATCATGGTTACGGTGTGTCGGAATGACATGAGTTAGTGATTCTTCCGATAACCGGATAGTGAGGTTCGTGAACGGGCGGAAACAAGGCAGTTTTTTCACCCGGCCGCACGGTTACGTAAATCGTTTGACACACCCGGATGGTGGGGGATCGCATTGAGGATTGACCTCTGTTCGTTGTACAGTACTCAATTGTGACGGTCATACGAGGTCATCGAAATGACCCCGCCGAACCCATCCAAGGAGTTAACGTAGTATGAAGCATGCTTCGCATAAAGCGACCACGGTCTCGCGCCAGAAGTTCAGCTTAGCGAAGGCATTGTTTGCCTCCGGCAAGGGTTCTCATTCCGTTCGTGCTGTGCGTGCGGTGCAATCCGCTGGTAGCGACGCCGTTGTTTTGGGGCTTGATCCGGCCATTGCCGAGAAGATCAACGAAATCGCTCCCCAGACCCGCCGTTCCATTCGTGAGGCCGCTCGTGCCGCTGAACGCCGTAGCCATATTCTTGCCTCGGCCTCACTGGCCGCTCTGGTCGGCACGGCCGCAGGTGCTCTCGCGTTTTCCAACAATGAAGACGCCACGAACTCGTTCGTGGCTGATCCGGCCACGACGACCACGCAGATTAAGCGCATCAGCGATGTGACTGCGGCTTCTCGTTCCGAAGCGCGTACTGATTTGAGTTCATCCTCCGTTACCGCACAGTCCACCAATGAAGGCGGCTGGGGGCTGAGCAATTCAGACAGCACCTTGGACGCCAAGCTGATGAATCGCAATAATGCGAACAATCCTGTGGTGTCGGCTCTCGTGGATGCCGATGGCGATGCTGTGCCGGCTGGCTTCAACCCGAACCATGCCGTTGGCACCAACTCCAACAACTATCCGTGGGGTCAGTGCACGTGGTACGCGTACCAGCGTCGTGCCGAACTGGGCCTGCCTTCCAGCGGCAACTTCGGCAATGGTGGCGCGTGGGCGGCGTCAGCTTCCGCTCTGGGCTATTGGGTGGACAACACTCCTCGCCATGTCGGTGATGCTGTGGTGTTCGCTCCTGGCCAGGCCGATGCCGATGGCGCGTACGGCCATGTTGCCGTTCTGGAAAAGATCAATGCCGACGGCTCCATTGAGATCTCCGAATCCAATGCCAAGGGATTGGGTGTGATTTCGACCCGTACGTTCAGCGCCGCCGAAGCCGGTAAGTTCCAGTACGTTCACTACTGATTCATTTCATTGGCTTACATTCGGTGATTACTGTTCGGATGTGACGTCGCCCTATCGGCAATCGTTCGCGCGAAATGACATTTCAAGTGTTGCGGCCGCGTATTAGTCCGAACTGACCTGTGCCGACACGCCGATATATCCCAATAGCTCCGGGGTGTTTTATTTCTTCCATCCTGTACGAGTTAATGCGCACCGTGTAGGGTGATGGTTCTATGAAGACCAAAACTGTAGCTTCTTCCATTGTTGCCGCGATTGTCTCCTGTGCCTGCTTGTTTATGTTTGTTCCTACAGCAACTGCAGCTGAGGGTGTTACTGTGACTTCCACCAAGTCCTTCCCCTCGTACACCCAGGTGCGCAAAGATCTGACGACTGAAGCCACTGCCACGAGCGTTGAGGACAATGCTGATTGGGGCGGCATTGAGAACCTCGATGTGCCGCAGACGGAATCTCAGGCGGAAAAGGATGCCGCAGCGGCCAAGAAGGCTGCCGAAGAGGAGGCCGAGAAGCAGGCGGAGGTCGAGGCTCAGGCGACCCAGGAGCAGGCCAACGCCGCGAGCCGTAATGAGTCTCGCTCTTCTGTTACTTATTCCGATGCCAGTGGTTCGGTTTCCGCTGGTGCCGGTGCCTCTATCGACCGTGCGTATTCTTTGATCGGACAGAGCATGGACTGCACCGCATTGGTCAGTCAAGCGTTGGCGGCCCGTGGCATTAACTTCCACGGTTGGCTGAAGAGTACGTCAATGTTCCTGGTGGCCACGTAGTCACAGACGGATCCCTGCAGCCGGGCGATATTCTGATTTATGCCAACACCGGTGATGGAACGGTGGTGCACACTACGATCATGTGGCGTTGTATGTCGGCAACGGTCAGGCGGTCCATGGTGGATGGAATGGCTATAGCGTGGCTCTCGCTAGTGCCATGACCGAAAAGCTCACCATCGTGGTGCGTATCCCGTGATGCAGTCTTATTGATTGATTTATTGCAGGCCTCGGATGCCGATCGGTATCCGAGGCTGTTGCGTTCTCCTGCCGAATGATGCACCCGCGACATCATCTTCGAAATGCTATTCCTGTTATGAAATCGACCCATGTGTGCTAGTGTATGGCGTTGATGATGAGCGTTAAGACTATTATTTCCACATCAGTGGCGATTATCGCCACGGGTGCCATGTTTGCGTGCGTAGCCCCGTTTGCCTCTGCCGATTCCGCGCAGACGAGTGCTGTGGTGTCCTCACGTTCTTTCCCGAAGCGAGTTCGGTGAAGAAGAATTTGTTCGCCGAATCCACCTCCACCTCGGTTGATGAGAACTCTAAATGGGGTGGCATCGAGACTCTTGATGTGCCACAGACCGAGTCTCAGGGCGAGAAGGAAGCTGCTGCAGCGGCGGCGGCTCAGAAAGCCGCTGATGAAGCTGCTGCAGCCCAGTCCGCTGCTGCTGCGGCAGCCAGCCGCTCTGAACAGCGTGCGTCGATTCCACAGGTTGACTTGGGTAAAATGACTGGCACTGGCACTGGCGCTGAGCTTGCTAGCTTCTCACTGAAGTTCCAAGGCTATCCGTATGTTGCCGGCGGCAACACTCCGGCAGGATGGGATTGCTCCGGTTTTGTGCAGTACGTCTTCTCCCAGTTTGGCATCTCCCTGCCTCGTACCTCTGGTGCTCAAGCCACCGTGGGTACTCCGGTCGCAAGCTTGGCGGATGCCAAGCCGGGTGACATTCTTGCGAATGGTACTCATGCGGCCATTTACATCGGTAACGGACAGGTGATGAATGCTATGAACCCGGTGCAGGGAACGGCAGTAAGCGACGTTTCCGTATTCGGTGGAGCTGGATATTCCATTCGCCGCGTGATGTGACAAGAATTATGCGGTAAGCGAATTCGTATTAAGGCACGTCCTTTGGGGTGTGCCTTTTTCGTATACGCGGATTTCTTTTTGAGCGGAGGATACCGGCCAAACCGAGTGTCGCGGGGTATTGTTGAGATACGCGGTATTCGTGCCGCAATAACTTCAAGGAGGTCGTCATGATTAACGACAAGGCTATTCTCGTCGGCGTTGACGGGTCGCATGCCAGTTACAAGGCAACATGGTGGGCCGCGAATTATGCAAAGCACGCGGGGCTGACGCTGCAGATTGTCTGCGCATATTCCCTGCCGAGCTATGCCGCCGTTTCGTTCGATGCCACTTACACGGCGATGGGGGACGATAACGCCGCGCATTCCGATGCTCAGGAGATTCTGTCCAAGGCCAAGGCCATCGCAGACGAGCAGGGCGTCGAAGCCGCCACACTGATTGTTACCGGAGATCCGGCATCGGTGTTCGTCGAATTGTCTCGTAACTACAATCTGATCGTCATTGGCAACCGTGGCAAGGGCGGTCTGGCCGAGCGCCTGCTGGGCACTACGTCCTCATCGCTGCCGGCATATGCTTACTGCCCGATTGTGGTGGTGCCGTACACCGATGATGACGGTAACCTGATGCACCTGAACAACACGATCACCAAGGTGGCCGTCGGCTCCGACGAATCCAAGTGGGGTCTGAAGGCGCTGGACATTGCCGCCGACTTCGCCACGTGCTGGGGTGCGGAACTGGACGTGATTTCCGCTGTGCCGAACCTGAAGGGTGTGGACGGCGAGGACGCCGTCATGGAGTCCTACAAGGACGATCTTGAGGTGCGCATCAAGCCGTTGCAGGAATCGCATCCTGATCTGAAGATCAACAAGCAGATCGTTTCCGGCCCGGCCGTGAGCGCCCTGACCAAGGCCAGCTACGATCACGATGTGGTTGTTGTCGGCTCCCGTGGTCGCGGCGGCTTCACTGGCTTGCTGCTGGGCTCCACCAGCCAGGGCCTGCTGCAGCATGCGGTCGGCCCGGTGTACGTGGTGCCACGCAAGTATGTTGAGGCCGCGGAATCGCGTCTCGACACCGTGCCGAGCTCGCCCGCCGAAGTGCCTACCAAGTCGCTGGAGGAGATTGCCGGCGTCGAGGAGATTCCGGTGTCCGCAGCCGAGCCCGAAGTCGCCCAGCAGATCGAAAAGACCATCGATCCCGATCGCCAGTAAAGTCCGAATATACGGAAAGAGGCTCCCGCCAGGGAGCCTCTTCGATTTATATCCCGTCTCAGTGCTTGACGGTGACGTTCATGCGCACCGGGGTCTCCTGCACGTAGGTGTGCTTGACCGTGCAACCCTTGTCGATATGGCGGGTGACGCGCTCCTTGAGCTTGTCGGCATCCTCCTCGGACAGACCGGCGTCGGAAGCATCAATCACCACCTGCTCCTCGAAACCGGTGTAGGCGTCGTTCTCAGGGTCGTACGTGCATCACACAATCTTGGCACCCTTGCCCTCACCCAGCCGTATGTTCGATGGCGAACTGGCTGGACAGCGCGGCGCAACCGGCCAGCGCGACCTTCATCAGATCGCCCGGCGTGAACTGGCCACGATCCTTGCCGAACTTAATGTGTGCGCCATCGTCGCTGAACGCATCCCACGAACCGTCCTTGTTACGCTCAACCCACAGTCGCTTACCCATAGCTGCTCCTTTATTTTCAGCCGCCGGCGATCTGGCCCATCGCCATGCCAGCGGGGGAGCGCGGCACCTGGCCGCTCTCCCGCATCAGTGGACTTCTCTATTATGCCCCTAAGCTACACTGGTGCACATGGCTTTGACCGAAGAACAACTCGCAGATATTCGCTCCCGTATCCCCGCACGTCCCGAAACGGACATTCCGATGCCCTATGAGGACCTGGTGCGCAAGATCCTGACCGAAGGCACGCTGAAGTCCGATCGCACCGGCACCGGCACGATTTCCCTGTTCGGCCAGCAGATGCGCTTTGACCTGTCGAAGTACTTCCCGTTGCTGACCACCAAGACCGTGTTCTTCAAAGGCCTGGCCTATGAGCTGCTGTGGTTTTTGAAGGGTTCCTCCAACATCAACTGGCTGCTGGAGCACAACGTGCATATTTGGGATGAGTGGGCGGACGAGAACGGCGATCTGGGCCCGGTCTATGGCGTGCAGTGGCGTTCCTGGCCCGCG
>ENA-OQDW01000513-OQDW01000513.1-human-gut-metagenome-genome-assembly--contig:-NODE-513-length-15818-cov-1.920783_pt1 | contig 15818 bp, 17 predicted proteins | sample MGYA00242784_ERZ504613 | MGnify/ENA primary metagenome ERZ504613 (study PRJEB26092, sample SAMD00036330) | human gut metagenome | host: Homo sapiens | study: EMG produced TPA metagenomics assembly of... | reverse complement strand
CCACGATTGGCGCATGCCGCCGCTCTTGCGCCGTCCGCACTGCCAGCCCGTCAGCCGCGATTGACGATTTGCATGGCGCGGCCATCGTCCATCAGGTGGAAGCCATGCTTCTGGTAGAACGGTGCGTTTTTGCTTTCCTCAGGCATGACTTCCAGCAAGAAGTAGTCGCGATACTTAGCCTTGACCAGTTCAACGAGATGGCTGCCGATATGCTGCCCGTGATATGCCGGATCTACCAGCACCCAATGCATATAGGCCACCATTTCGGTATCGTCGAGCACGCGAACCAAGCCGACCAAATGGCCGCCATCCCATGCGCTGATCACCGTATCCGAATGCTGCAATGCCTTGAACAACCGTTCCGGCCACTGCGCCGATTCCCAACCTACCGACTTGAACAGCGCCTCAACCTGCTCAACAGTAAACCGCTTCTCTTCCGTGTATTCGATAGCCATGGACCTCACGACAACCGTGAAGCCCCACATGTCTTTGCATAGTTTCACACGACGGGATGATGGATAGTGGAACCTATACGTTTACACATGCCTAATGCCCATGGCTCATCACCGATGAATAGAGGCTGAGATACCGTCATGTTTCCGAAGCCAAGTGCCCGAGATCGGATTCGAACCGACGACACCCGCTTTAGGAGAGCGGTGCTCTATCCACTGAGCTACTCGGGCAACGACGTTTCATTGTACACGGCCACACGCCCAGTCGCATCATGTTCGCGTGGCAGCTTGCGCAAGCCATCCGGCAACCTGAGCAAGCCACATGGAGGAACCCGACATCAGGTCATGGCCCGGTCTTTCGTGCCAGTTTGGTGCGAACTGCTCTTGCGCACGGCGAAAAGACACTGAAAGACAAGCCGTACACGGTACAGTGGCAAATCGCACGAAAAGCAAAGTAACAGTAAACAAGCCGGAGGAAAGGGCAGCATGGCAAAGGCACGGAGTACTACCACAGGCGCAAGCGTACGAGCTCGCGCCGCTGCCAAGCCACGCTCTGCCAGAGCCACGGCACGCCCAGTATCCAAGTCTGCCGTGAAGCCACACAAACGGCATCGTCTGCTTGGTTTTCTCGCCACGATGTTCGCGCTTCTTGCCCTTGCCGGCGCTGCCGCCCGCGCGCTGCCTGCCGATTTACAGGAACTGCCATTTGCGCCGATTGTGGTATCGGCAACGCCATGGTTCACGTTGCTTGGCTTGATTGCCCTGCTGTTGGCCATCGTGTCGCGGCGTATCCTTGCCGCACTAATCGCCATCGCCGCAATCGCATGCAATGGCTATTGGCAATATCCGTTCTTCTACTCGACCGATCCACTCCCCCAAGCCGCGCAGAACGCCGTGGCCGCAGCCTCCCCCAACACCAGCGATGCCTACGCGCGCGTCATGACCTTCAATGTGTATAAGGGGCAGGCCGACCCGCAAGCCATCGTCGAGCTGGTTCGCGATCAGCGCGTCGAAGTGCTTGCTTTGCAGGAGACCACCGAGGATTTCGTCAAAAACTCAATGAGGCTGGTATTGAGCATTATCTGCCGTATGCGCAGGTCTCATCGTCTGACGGCGTATTCGGTAACGGCCTCTGGTCGGCCACGCCACTTGCCGATCCGACCGACGATGACGTGAATTCCAGCGCCTCATTCATGCCCGGCGGCACGGTGGATATGGGTGGCCAGCAGATTCGATTCGTATCCGTGCACACCACCGCTCCCGTACCCGGCTACTGGCGGCAGTGGAAGCGATCGCTGGATGAGTTGGGTCTGATGCGCGAGCATACGGATACACGGTATATTTTCATGGGCGATTTCAACGCCACTTACGATCACACGCCATTCCGTGATTTTCTTGGCGACCGGTTCGTGGATGCCGCACGTGAATCCGGACATGGGTTTACGTTCTCATGGCCCACGAACCGTGCGGCTGTGCCAATGTTCGCCGGTATTGACACGTGGTGCTTGATCAGGCATGAAGGCCGGACAATGCAAGGTGGTCAAAGTCGAGGGCTCTGATCATGCGGCATTGTTGGCTACCGTGGCGGTTGGGTGATTCCCCTCAATAGGACTAGAAACCGAGGCGGGTGCGGCCGAATTGGTCGAGCCAGCGCAAAATCGCGCCTTCACGCAGCGCCCACGGGCAGATCTCGACTTCCTGAATATTCAGGGCCTTCATGATCTCGTCGGCCACCACGCCGCCGCCCACAATCTGCATCGTGCGTTCAGGCGTGATGCCGGGCAAAGCCACGCGCTGCTCAGGCGCGATCGCCGCCAAACGAGGAATCCAGTCTTCCAACTGCTCACGAGTCATAATCCATGAATCTTCGCGGCCCGGCGCACGCATCACCGCACCGCACAGGCGAGCCAGCGAGCGGAAGGTCTTGGAGGTGCCAACTGCATGATTCGGGTGCTTGGATTGCGGGAAAACCTTGACCATCGGCTCCAGAATCTTGCGCACGTTCTTACGCACGTCTTCCAACTCGTCGGGCGTGGCCATGCCGGAAGGCAGAAATTCAGTGGTGACGCAGCCCGCGCCAGCCGGGGCGGAAAGCGCTACGGTCGGCTCTTCGTCGGAGCCCATCGCCACTTCGAGCGAACCGCCGCCGATGTCCAGCACCAGCAGTCGGCCGGCATCCCAACCATACCAACGGCGGGCGGCCAGGAAGGTCAGGCGAGCCTCATCCGTGCCAGACAGCACAGTGACGCCCTGACCAATCAGTTCCTCGATCTTGTGAATCACTTTGTTGCCGTTCGGCGCCTCGCGCAGGGCGGAGGTGGCCATAACCAGCAGCTGGGTGATTTCGTATTCCTCGGCCAGCCGCATGCACTGGGACACGGCTTCCAGAATCGCCTCGATGCCGGACTTCTTGATTGAGCCGTCGTCCTTTAAATACTTCATCAGGCGCACTGTGGATTTGGTGCTGGCCTCGGGGTCAGGGCGAGCGCCGGGGGCGGCGTCGACGATAAGCATGTGGATAGTGTTCGAACCGATATCAAGCACACCAAGTCGCGTGGTATGCGAACGCAGATTGACCATGATTCCTATTCCTGACCTTACCTAACCCGTGATGGCCGAACAACGGGCCGACCATCGCAATCAGCCAGCCGTGCGCCACCATGGCGAGTCGTTCGGCCGGCAACCAACACCGTGAGGCCAGCCGAACATCACACAAACTCGACTACTGTACAACAATCACACCGGCTGCCGCGCCGTTCACAGCGATTCGACGAACGTTCCGAGACGTTCCAGCCCCTCGGTCAGGGCCTCACGTGAGGCGGCATAGCTCAGGCGCACATGCGTATCCGCCGTGGCCGCGCCGAAGTCGCGGCCAGGAGTCAGAGCCACATGGGCTTCATCCAGCGCGCGTTCGCAGAACGTCCAGGCATCCAGACCAGTGCGGGAGATGTCGAAGTAGGCGTAGAACGCGCCATTCGGCTCCACCTCAACCGGCAAACCGATGCGCTTGAGCCCGTCAATCACAATGCGGCGACGGGCCAGCAATTCCTGACGACGAGCTTCGCATTCCGCCAAGCTTTCCGGCGTGAAGCAGGCGAGCGCCGCATGTTGCGTGGGCGTGTGGGCGCACAGGTAGTAGTTGGTGGCCAGATCGTCAACCGCTTCCAGCACAGTGGCTCGTCCGGCAGAATCGCCCAGCCGAGGCGCCAGCCGGTCATGCCGAAGAACTTGGAGAAGCTGTTGCATACGATGGCATCGGGGTCGCAGGCCAGCACGGATTTGACTTCGGTACCGTCCGGCTCCCGGTCAGCCAAGTCGAGGTAGGTTTCGTCCACGATGCGCCATGCGCCGCGGCTGGCGGCCAACTTGCACACCTCGTCCAATACGTTGAAGTCGATGGTGGTGCCGGTGGGGTTGGACGGCGACGTGATCATTACGGCCTTGGTCTTGCTCGTCCAGTACTGGCTGCACAGGTCGGCGGTCAGGTGGAAGCGGGTGGCGGCCGAGGTCGCACATCGATGACCCGGCCTTCAAACGACCGCACAAGTTCGCGGTTGCATGGGTAGGAGGGGTCGCCACAATCACATCGTCACCGGGGTCCACGGTCAGCGCGGTGGCCAACAGCAGAGCGGCCGAACCGCCGGCGGTCACGCAGATACGCTTGGGGTCGATGTCAAGGTCATGACGCTCGCGGTAGAAGTCGGCGATGGCCTGACGCAGTTCAGGTAGGCCCATGGCGGCGGTGTACGGCAGGGCCCGGCCGTCGTACTGTTCGCGCATGGCGTCGCGTACGGCGGGCGGCGCGCCGAAATCGGGCTCGCCAAGGCTTAATTTGATGACGCTGATACCTTGGGCGATCATCTTGTCTGCTTGTTCGCCGAATACCATGGCACGGAAGGGATTGGCCTCACGCGCTCGGCGGGACATGACTGGAGACGCGGCCGGAGATTGGGGCTGCTGCGCTGCTTCGTTTTCCATATTTCGGTTCTATCCGCCTCACGGGACAAGGTTTCTTCTTCTATAATCACTGTAGGTCGATTGAGTGCACCAACCCGTATTCAAGGAGAAATAATGAGTCGATTCAATGGCAAACGCGCCGAGTTCGAGGCCAGCGGCGAAAAGATCAACGTCGCGATTCTGGGTGCGGGCCGCATAGCTCACACCATGGCCGACACCCTGACCCAGATGGCTGAAGGTTCACTGTATTCCTCATGGATTCACCCGTATGCGGTAGCGGCCCGTGATATTACGCGCGCGCAGGCTTTTGCCGACCAATGGCATTTTGACAAGGCTTATGGATCGTATGAGGAGTTGACGGCGGACCCGGATGTGGATCTGGTGTATATCGCCACCCCGCACAGTCTGCACGCCGAACAGGCGATCCTGTGTATGAAAGCCGGCAAGAACGTGCTGGTGGAGAAGTCGTTCACCGCGAACGCCGGGCAGGCACGTGAGGCGCTGGCCGTGGCCGAGGAAACCGGCATGCTGTGCACGGAGGCCATCTGGACGCGCTACATGCCCAGCCGCAAGCTCATCAACGAAGTTATCGAGTCCGGCGAGATCGGCGAGGTGAAAGCGGCGAGCGCCAACCTGTGCTATCCGGTGTCCGGCAAGGCACGTATGACCGATCCGGCCTGTGCCGGTGGCGCGCTGCTCGATGTGGGCGTGTATCCGCTGAACTTCCTGGATATGGCGATCGGTGCCGACCATGGCCGCACGCTGGATCATTTCGATACGTCGATGATGGCCGCCGAAACCGGTGTGGATGCACAGAATTCCACCACGTTGTATTACGATGATGGAACGATGGCCGTGTCCACCAGTTCGATGCTGGTTTCCTCCGATCGCGGCGGCTACGTGTGGGGCACCGAAGGGTATTTGGTGGTCACCAATATCAACAATCCCGAGTCCATCGATATCTACAACAACGATCACAAGCCCGTGCGCAGTGTTGCGGTGCCGTCGCAGTTGACCGGTTATGAGTATGAGGTGGCCGATGCAGCCAACGCGCTGCTGGATGGCAAGATCGAATGCGAGGCGATGCCGCACGCCGACACCATCCGCATCATGGAGCTGATGGATGCGATTCGCGACCGTTGGGGCCTGAAGTTCCCGTTTGAGGTCTGATTTCAGCTCCCCTCCAGAGGGGAGCTGAAATTATTCCGCTGAATCTGCATCTCCTTCAACAATCTGCTCATACAGCCGTGCGAGGCGTTCGTCACGCACGGCTTTCGTTAATTCGCACTCCCATACGGTAATTACACGCCAGCCGGCGGCTCCAGTTCAGCCCGCTGCGCGATGTCTCGATTGTGATTGCGCAGTAGCTTCGTCTGCCAGAATTCCACATTCGATTTCGGCATCGAATGTTTGGAACAGCCTTCATGCATGTGCCAGAAACAGCCGTTGATGAACACGATGGTGTGGTATTTCGGCAGTACTACATCCGGGTGGCCGGGGTAACGCTTGTCGTTCTTGCGGAATCGCAAACCCTTGCGAAACAGATAGCTGCGTACCAGCACCTCGATTTTGGTGTCTTTGCCACGAATATGCGACATCGTGTACGAACGGGTGCCCCGCTCATACTTCTCCACTGGCTGTTTCTTGCGATTCACGCACTCCAGACTACCGTGACGTTGCGGCGAGAATGAGAGCCTGAACGAACGATCACCCATCTTGCCCGTCCGTGTCTCTTATCGCGGGCAACAATCATCTGCCGGTCGAGACTGCCCGATTAGACTGAGTTCAATGGATGACATGACGATTCGTAGGGCCACGGCGGCCGATATTCCCCAGATCGACGAACTGCTGCGGCAGGTGCTCGAAGTGCATCATGCCGGCCGACCGGATCTGTTCAAAGGCGGTGTCAAGAAATACACGGACGAGGAATTGAAGCGATTCTGGCCAACGATCAGACCCCTGTGTTCGTGGCGGTTGCGCCATCTGCCAATGACGGCAATGACGCCGAACATAACGCCGACTCCCCCGCCACCGACCAAGTGCTTGGCTACGCATTCTGCGTGTTCCAGCAGCACCTCAACAGCAATATCCTGACCGATATCAAAACCCTGTACATCGATGATCTATGCGTTGACGAGCGGTCCCGCGGCCACCATGTAGGCTCCACCTTGTATCGCTACGTGCTCGACTTCGCCCGTCAATCCGGCTGCCACAACGTAACGCTCAACGTCTGGGCCTGCAACCCCAAAGCCCAAGCCTTCTACGAACGCATGGGACTCATTCCATATTACATCGGCATGGAGCAGGTGCTGTAGCGCCGCCGTTTCAGCAGCACGATGATGGCGATGATCGCAGCGAGCTGCATAGGCCACGCCATATACAAAGCCCGGAGTTCCGAAATTCATGAGGCAGATTGTGATGTTACCGGTAGTGGTTACCGAAAACACGACGATAAGCGCGACGATACGAATCATATCCAGCAGTCCAGCTGCTTGAGCCAACAGACGCTCCGGTACCACCAATTTGGCCGCCGTGCACAGCAAAGTCGCCTGAACGGCGAGCAGAATCGCCCATTCCCAGAACATGGACGGTTCTTTAAGCAACGTGGTCTCCGGAAACATAGACACCACCTCATTGATAAACCACGGCGCCACAACAATCTCCACATATGCGAGCCCAATACAACACACGACAAGCACCACGGCAATGGCATAGCGCCAAGCGACGTCTGTTTTGCGAGATTTACGAGAAATGAATGCGATACCAGCGTTCATGCTATGCTCCTTAATCCAATATCAATATCAATGGATGAACCTGCACTGCACCGTATGCCACCATCATAATATATCGAATATCGATATAAAAATATCGAAAAACACTTTCACCATTCACCTACACATCCGCAAACCCATGAATACACATGTTCTTAATCGGGATGGGGAGTGCACAAAGAAGCTCTGTCACCCCAGCAGATTGAGGAGATCGTCCTTGGTGAGGGTGGCGATGGAGGCGGGGGCTTCGGTGAGGGCGCTGGCGCCGGTGCCGGCTTCGTCGGCAAGCAAGGAAGCGTCGGTGAACTGGCGGGCGAGCTCGCTCTTAGTATGCTGAAGCTCCAAGATACGTTCTTCGATGGTGTCTTTGGCCACCACCTGATACACGTTGACGTCTTCGGTCTGGCCGATACGATGTGCTCGGTCGGTGGCCTGATCCTGTGCGGCGGCGTTCCACCATGGGTCGGCGTGGATGACCACGCTGGCACCGGTCAGGTTCAGTCCGGTGTTGCCGGCCTTCAGGGAAATCAGGAAGGCAGGCGTATCGTCCGCATTGAACTGGTCGACGAGTTCGAGACGCTTCTTCTTGGGCGTGGAGCCGGTGATGGTGTAGTAGCGCAGGCCTTGCGCGTCGAAACGTTCGGCGATCAGATCAAGGAAGCTGGTGAACTGGGAGAAGATCAGCGCCTTCTTGCCTTCGTTCACACAGGTTTCCACCAGTTCGGTGATGGCGGCAAGCTTGGCCGATTGATCTTGGCATCGGCGTACAGCAGCCTCGGGTCGCAGCAGATCTGGCGCAACTTGGTCAACTCGGCGAGAATGCGAATCTTCGACGTGTTGAAATCGGCTTCTTCGCTGTGTTCGAGCTGCATTCTGAGCCGCTGCTCGTGAGCCGCATACAGTTTGCGCTGTTCGCCGGCAAGCCGCACGGTCAGCGTGGTCTCTAGCTTGTCCGGCAAATCGGTCAACACCTGGGATTTCAGCCTGCGCTTGATGAACACGCCCACCAACGACTGCAATTGGCGAGATACCCGAGCGGCCTCAGGATTGACTTGTGCGGCGGCCCGACCTTCAGCCGTGCTGCCATCCGCGGCCCGGGCATTGGAGATGGGCAACTCATAACGCTCATGGAATCGCTTATATGAGCCGAGCAGCCCCGGCATCAGGAAGTCGAAAATGCTCCAAAGTTCGGAGAGTCGGTTTTCGATCGGCGTGCCGGTCAAGGCGAAACGATGGTCGGCGGCCACGGCCTTGACCGCTTTGGCTATTTTCGTGGTGTGATTCTTGATGTACTGGGCTTCATCCAATGCCATGACATTGAAACGTTGCTCATTGGCGGTGTAATCATCGACATCTCGGCGCAGCAGGTCGTATGAGGTGATGAGCACGGTGGGTTCATCCGCCCGGAACGCACGGCCGATGGCGGTACGGCGCTCGGCTTTGGTACCGGCCACCACCACGGCATTGAAGCTCGGGGCGAACTTGGTGAATTCGGCACCCCAGTTGTACACCAAGGACGCCGGGCACACGATCAGCGATGGGCCAAGGCTGCCGTTGCCCATCTCGCCGGTATTCCGCTGATATCGAGACAGGAGCAACGCCGATAAGCTGCGCGGAATTACCCAGTCCCAATCTCACTCGGCCACGAATGCCGCCAAACCCTTGTCGCACAACGTGTTCAGCCATTGGAAGCCTTCGACCTGATAAGGGCGCAGAATATGCTTGAGACTATCCGGCACTTCATACGACTTAGGGTCGATGATCTTGAGATCGTCGATGTATTCGGTGAACGAAGCGTCCTTGACTACATCGGAGCCGTCATCCGGCAGCTCACCATCCAGTAGGAATGCTCGACCGCCCGGCAACTCGATCAGTCCGGAGTTGAGCTGCTGCTCGCTCAGATCGAGGTCACTGGCCAATCGGTCCAACGTGCTGAGATTCGCGCCGCTGAGTTTGACAAGCGTTCCGTCCTTCAACTGATGGAATCGTTGACGCCGACGGTACGAAGATAGCAAGGCACCCACTTCGTCCGGCGGCACTTCATCAGCGAGGGGTGATATCTCCACCAAGTTGCCTTTGATGGACAATCCGACTTTGACGCTTGGTGGCTTGGGCGCGATCAGCCGGTCAAAAGCCGGTGTGGTGAAGACCTCCCCCACTTCCTTTAGTGCCGGCAATCCCTCGTCAAAGAGACGAACGATCTGCGTGGTGTCATCGCGATCGATAGTGGCCGCATCAGACACGAATTTTTTGGTGGCCTTTCGCGCGGCCGGCGTTCGGAACCCATTCACCGTCTGATGAGTGGCGGCCGCAACGCGCTTGCGCTGGTCAGGCATGGTAAAGAATTCACGCACTACATCAATCGCAAGATGCTCAGCGTCGAAATCACGCCCAATCACGCCCCGAGACAAGGGGATGGAACGCTCGCCCTCAGCATGCACCGTCGGGCCATCGGGTAGCAACGGGACAATGGCATCGCCGTAGCGTGCCTTGACCTCGCATTGCACACCATGCTCATCACGATCCAGATAAAACTGGAGGCTGCATTCCGTAGGACTTAATTCAGCCAGCTCGCGAGGAATCTCACTGGCCTCCAACAGTCCAGCACCAACCAGCTGAGGCAATAGCGTGCGTGCGAATAGAGCGATGTCATCGCCGGCAATGACCTGCCCCTCGCCATCGGGTTCAAACAGGTCTCCCAATAGTCCTCGCAACGGAATCAATCGTTTCGGGCAACGGACGAATCGGCATCCTGCTGCGCTTTTACGCTGAGAGCCCGCCACCATGGCGGATACCGCACCGGCCGGATTAGTGGAGGCGAGCAACAGCCATACATTCTTGCCGCCGTCAATCACGGTTTCCACCGCTGGCACTCCGGTAAGCAGGTATCCGGCATCCGGACCATACGTATTGAAATCACGCCGCGCAATGCGCATGAGAAAATCTGGCTCGCCACCATCAACTGGCACCGATGCAGGCTGCCCGGAGAACCATGTGTTCAGCACGAGCTGTACGCCTCTGCCCTCACGTACGGACAGCAACCGGGCCACTTCCGGTGCTGAAAGCGTCAGATGACGGTCGATGGCGATATGCCCGTAATACCTGTCCTGCTGCTCGGCCGCACGACGCACGGCCATCGCATCATCAAGACGTCCAGCAGTGGGCGCGAATCATCATCAAGCATATCCGGCGTATGAGTAAAGGCAAGCTTCTGCCCATAATCCGCATAGTCGCCGTTCGCCATGGCAAGCACAAATTGCGGAATCGATTTCAGCACATAGCTGGACCCATTGGAAGCCGAGCCGATCTTGAACTCCACGCTCCACACGCCGTCGATGAAACTCAATATCGGGACAAGCTGCACCTGCCCCAAGCCCACAGTCTCGCTGTCACCCTGATACCCGCCGCCTCGGGTGCCGGCACGAGAGCCGTATCCGCTTTTTGTACGCCGAGCATTTGCACCGTTTTTCCCTTGCGTGGCATCAAACCGACGCATAACCGCATTGCGACGACGAATTTTGGCTTGAGCGTCTTGCCTATCGGCGTGCTCCATATAGTCAATCAGCGTCCGAGACGGCCTCACAGCCCCGGCACGGTAGCCTTCAAAACGCTGCGGATCATCGCAGAATATGAAGGCGAGCGCAATCATGTGCTTGCACATGCCATAGCCACGGCCGTAAGCCGGGCATGAGCACTTGCCGCCGACCTCCTCCCCCGTATCGAGGTCGAATTGCACGCTGGTGCGATACCTACTTGATGGCTGGTGGTGCCACGTAGAATACCGTCAAGTTCGGCATACCCGGTTCGATGATTTTCGCTGTATACCGGATTGATAACCATGGTGGCCGCTTTGCGCGCAATGCTACGGGCACGAGCGAGCACGGCATTCGACGATGACGATTCCACATCGTTGCGTAACGCAAGGATAGGGACGGCATGGGCTTCGGCACGCTTCGCAGACCCGGCGAAATGGCCTTCGTCCTCATCGTCGAACCATACGGAACGTCCTTGCCTGAGACGATAGGGCATCACCGCATCGGCGGCGGACAAACTGTCCGTTCCGCCAAACGTTACGTCTCTGCTGCCGGCCGCGCCTGAGCTACCAAGTATTCCACCCGTCTCACCAGAAATGCCGCCTACTCCGCCGTTTTTACCGGCATAGATGCCCCTGCCCCCATTAGTGTCATCAGTGTCATCTATGTCATACCGACCGTCGTCGTAATCGGCATCTTCGTCGTCTCCCCTTTTCCAAGGATTGCGACGACGCAACGCATGGCCCCAGGAAACGCCGGAATCATCATCCTCATAAGGCAGGAGGCCATCGTCATCCGCATTATCGGGAACATGGCCAAACACACCATACCCTTTGCTCATGGGCGAGCTCCTTTCCAGCGAATGTATTTCAACCCAACGTTCCATCCTAGACGAAGCGCGCGGTAGCCTTAACGTATGGATGCAGACAAGCCGGCGCAACGCAAATCCTATGCAGGGAACACCACCCTCGAAATCTTCGAGGTGCTGTGGCGTCACAGCTACTTTGGGCATGGCCTGACCGTGCGGCAAATACTCGATGAACTTGCCCGTAAACACCAGCTGGAAGATCCAAGCGAGCTGCCGACCGAGAAGACCATACGAAATCAGCTCAAAAAGCTTACCGCCACGGAATTTCTCGGCAGACATATCGGGCATCTCGCCGAAAGTGATCTTGCCGGCATCGAATGCAAGAATCCACAACCCGGCTGGTATCTTGATGCATTCCTGTCCACCGCCGAAATGCGACTGCTGCTAGACAGTCTTACCCTATCTCGCATCAGCCTCGACACCATGGACGACCTCATCGGTAAAATCCGCGAGCTCGCAGGCGCCGCCGGGCAGGCAGTAGGCTACCTGGACCATGTGGCCACCTACACGCATATCAACGGTGAGTTCCTATCCACTATCGACCAGCTGAATCAAGCCATCGAAGAAGGCCATGGCGTAACCTTCCAATACCGTGATTACGGCCCGGATGGCACCTTGATACCACATAAAAGCCGTACGGGTGCAGGCCGAATTACCTACACCGCCGACCCGTACCAGATGGTGTACAAGAACGGACGCTATTACCTCATCTGCACCTGCATGGCGAAGACAACCTCCGCATTTTCGTGGTCAACCGAATCGCCAACGTCAGCGCCAAAGGCAGGAACGGCACAGTGCCACTGGAAAAACCAGCACCAGCTGATTTTGACGCAGTGAACTTCATGCGCCACCGTCCATACCCCGTAGCCGATGCCCCGATTCGCATCCGCATGGCCGTACGAGACGAATCCATGCTCAACAACGTGTTCGAATGGTTCGACGACCCTCAAATCAAACATTCACCGGACGGCACACAGTTCGAAGTCATCGTCGATGCTCCCGAACGCGCTGTGTTCTGGTGGGCATTGCAGTATTCCTGGGATGGCCGCGTAGTGATTCTTGAGCCCGATTCGCTCAAGCGCAAACTCTATGATGCCGGGCGTCGCATGGCCACAGCCTATGCTCCCGAATGATGCAACATCACATCGCACACCTCCTTGTCGAGTTGTTCACCAGCGAATTTCACCGGAGAACCTATCATCCCATCGCCAATCACACTCGGTAATTTTTTACCGGGAAATACGATTTCAAGCCATTTCGCGGGCATCGTCCCTCACCTAGGCGCACATAAGGCTAAGGTGGGAATCATTAATCGCATCGCGCGTCCACAAGCGTGCACTAGCGCGTACAACAATAAGGAGCAACTATGAGCGAAGAGCGTACCGCATGGGGCTGGGGTCTGGCCAGCGTAGACGCCGCCGGCACCACCCTGGACGTCTGGTACCCCGAACTGAATCTCGGTGAGGCACCGGCCGAGTCCGATCGCCCGAACCACAATTTCGGTACTTTGGCTCACGATGAGGCCGACGCCCGCGGCATTCGCCGCGTGCCGGTATTCGTCGTCAGCCAGTTGGACGAGCCGATCAGTAATGCCGCGGACGCTTACCTGAAGCTCCATTTGATGAGCATGCGCATGGCCAAGCCGAACACGCTGAACCTCGACGGCATCTTCGCCCAGCTCGCCAATGTGGTGTGGACCAACTACGGCCCCTTCGCCGTTGAAGACTTCACGCTGCGCAAGGCCGACGTCGAACGCGCCTCCACCGAAGCCGCTCTCGCTTTCGCCTCCCAGGCCGGGCTGCCTGCCGCAGCTCCTGCCGCCACTGTCAACGTGTTCGGTGTGGATAAGTTCCCGCGTATGATCGATTACGTAGTGCCCACCGCGTGCGTATCGGCGACGCCGACCGCGTGCGCCTCGGCGCTTACTTGTCTTCCGGCACCACCGTGATGCACGCCGGATTCGTGAACTTCAATGCCGGCACGCTCGGCGTCTCCATGGTCGAAGGCCGTGTTTCGCAAGGCGTGGTCGTGGGTGACGGTTCCGACATCGGCGGCGGTGCTCCATCATGGGCACCTTGTCCGGTGGCGGCAAGCTGCGCAATTCCATCGGCGAGCACTCGCTGCTCGGCGCCAACGCCGGTATCGGCATCTCTCTGGGCGATAACTGCACCGTCGAAGCCGGTCTGTACATCACCGCCGGCACTAAGATCACCATCTGGACAAGGCCAAGGCCGCCGCTGGCGAACCGCTGGAAGTGGTCAAGGGTGCTGAGCTCTCCGGCAAAGACAACATTCTGTTTATCCGCAACTCGGTGAACGGCCGCATCGAAGCCCGCTACCGCAAGGTGGGAATTGAGCTCAACGCCAAGCTGCACAAGAACTGAAATTGAAATAATGGAGCGTTATCTTCGTTGCCCCTCGGTCGACGTACCTTCGTACGCCTTCCCTCGGTGCGCCTCGATACCGCACACATTATTTCAATTTCAGAACTAGCCCTGCTAGTTCTTATGCAGCCGTCGCAGCATAGCTGGTTTGCGCTGTTACATATAGAAAGCGCCTCAACTGGAATCTCCAGCGAAGCGCTTTCTCAAACCAACAATCACCGCTCGTCCATCGGCACGAAATCGCGCTCGACCGGACCGGTGTAGACCTGGCGTGGGCGGCCGATCTTGGTATTCGGGTCGGCCAACATCTCACGGTACTGCGCAATCCAACCGGGAATGCGGCCCAGCGCGAACAGCGTGGTGAACATGGCCGGATCGAAGCCGATCGCCCGATAAATCAAGCCCGTGTAGAAGTCGACGTTCGGATACAGGTTGCGCGATACGAAATATTCGTCATTCAGCGCAATATCTTCAAGCTCGGTGGCCACGGCGAACAGCGCGCGCTCGTCAGACGGCAGCTTCTGCGTATCTTCGCGCTCCATGATCTTTTCCAGATACTTCCTGGCAATCGCCGCGCGCGGATCATACGACTTGTATACACGGTGGCCAAGGCCGGAAATCTTCTGGCCATTCTCCTTGGCATCACGCACGAACTCGGCCACAGACTTGCCGGAATCACGAATCGCCTTCAATTGGCGCAGTACGGCCTCATTCGCACCACCATGCAACGGACCAGACAGCGCATTGACGCCAGCGGCCACCGCCGAATACAGGTTGGCGTGGGCGGAACCGGCGATACGCACCACCGAGGTCGAGCAGTTCTGCTCATGGTCGGCATGAATAATCAACAAACGACCCAAAGCATGCACATACAGCGGGTCGGATTCAAACGGCTCGTACGGCACAGCGAAGCACATGCGCAGGAAGTCGTCCACATAGCCGCGCGCGTAATCGGGGTACAGCATCGGCTCATCGCGACGACGGCGGAAGATGTACGACACAATCGTACGGGCCTTGGCCATGATGATCTTGGCGGCCTCATCAAGCTGGTCGTTGTCAGAAATATCGGTGGTGTCCGGGTAGAACGTGGCCAGCGCATTGATGGCGGAGGCAAGCACGCTCATCGGGTGAGCGGAGCGCGGGAACGAACCCATGAAGGTACGGAAGTCTTCGCCAACCATCGTCTTGTGATTGATGTCCGCACAGAACTGCTCATACTCAGCCCTGCTCGGCAGCTCGCCGTGGCGCAGCAGCCACGCCACCTCCAGAAAATCGGAGTTCTCGCACAGTTGCTCGATGGGGTAACCGCAGTAGCGCAAAATCGAATGCTTGCCGTCGATGTAGGTGATTTTCGATTCGCACTGCGCGGTGGTGAGGAATCCGGGATCAAGCGTTACCCAGCCATCGTTGCGCAGTTTGGAAACGACGATGCCATCCGGCCCTGCACTAGCCTTAACCACGGGCAGGTTGAACTTGTTCGAATCGACATCAAGTTGTGCCGTTGCCATTCGCGCACCTTCCTCTTCATGAACCACTTACCCCAAACATTAACGTTCACGCGTTCGCGAACACTAGTGTTCGGTACTCTATGTCTTCTGTGTTACCGCTGGCGAATGCCGGTCGATACACGAAAGCCGAAGTGCGCTCATGCTATCAAAGCAAACGCACTTCGGCTTGTTACGTCTCGAATTCGCGGGAAAACCGCGAACAGACGGACGGCTAATGAGACGCTGATCGCCCATCACAGGCCAATCAGGCACCTACCATACGCCAAACGCCGATCAGAGGTTGGTGCGATCGGTGAAGACGATCGGGCCGTTCTCGGTGATGGCGATGGTGTGCTCGGAGTGGGCG
>ENA-OQDW01000512-OQDW01000512.1-human-gut-metagenome-genome-assembly--contig:-NODE-512-length-15819-cov-6.899375_pt1 | contig 15819 bp, 20 predicted proteins | sample MGYA00242784_ERZ504613 | MGnify/ENA primary metagenome ERZ504613 (study PRJEB26092, sample SAMD00036330) | human gut metagenome | host: Homo sapiens | study: EMG produced TPA metagenomics assembly of... | reverse complement strand
TTAAAATGAATAAAAACAGAAAGTTTTTCATATATTTTTTTGTTCTTTCTGAATATTGATGTAAATTTGCAGAATGTTTTTTTATACAGGCTTTAAACGAAATAAAACTTAGCGAGATAATGAAACAATACGAAGCTGTAATAGAGACCTTGAAGAGGTTGGGTGGATGTGCTACATTCGGTCAGCTGAATCAGGAGGTGTTCAAGATTGAGGATTGCACATGGAATACCAAGACTCCATTTGCATCCATACGTCGTATTGTGCAAGACCGCAAGGAAATCTTTCGCATTCGTCCGGGATTATGGGCTTTGGAGGAATATAGAAGCCTCTTGGCGGATAGGGGGATTGTGGCACAAGATGTGACGAATTCGGATTCTGAGCAGGTGCAGGAATTCAATCATTCCTATTATCAGGGACTTCTGCTGTATATCGGTAACATGAAGAAACTTGAAACCTATGTCCCTGCACAGGATAAGAACAGGAGATGTATCAATGTGAAGCTGGGCGAAATCTCCACATTGCCGAAAGTTCCGCCATTCTCCTATCAGGAATTCGTGAATAGGAGCAGCACGATAGACGTTATGTGGTTTCAGCCTAATTCTTTGGGCAGCGAGGTGATGATGCCCGATAGTTTCTTTGAGGTAGAGCATTCTACGGATATTCAGAATTCTCTCTGTAAGTTTTCTGACCTCCAGTGTTTCAATGCCCAGATGTTTATCGTGCTGATGCCAGGCGCCATGATGAATTTATAGCCAAGTTGAGCCATGATTATTTCAAGCCTATCTCGGATAGGGTGAAATTTGTAAGTTATGACAAGCTTGATAGATATTATGAGGGGCTGATGACGCAGAGAAAGAGTTCGCTTATTCTCTGATGATAGGATTGGCTTGTCTATATTTTCGATAAATAGAAGAGGTATTTGTATATACTAATTAGTAAGTGGTACACTTTTAAATTAGTATATACAGATGTGTCAGGTTTTTACGAATGCCTGAAATCCGTCATATTATTCATTTTAAGACTTAAGAAATATGGATTTTTTTGATTTGTTGTTCGGTGGCGGTGAAGCCATACAGAGTATCTTTCAGCTAGGGTTTATCCCTAAAGAAGAGGACTTTAGAGAGTTTTCGAGTGTAGAATATCAACAGTTCAATGAGAAAGAGTGTGATATTTGCGGCAAGATGTACACATTCAATTCAGGCTTGCCTGTTTCAGGGAAGGATATTTATGCTTTCAGCGAGAAAGAGAAGGAGTACATGCTGAAAGGGGCGGAGATTATTGACAACCTCTGTGAAAAGAAGACCTTCATCTCGGATGATGTAAAACTTCGATATGTTGCCACCTTATTGCCTGGCGTGTTCTCTGAGGGGACAAAATATGCTTGTAATGAAGAATAATCTATGCAAAAATGAAAAAGAGGGTGTGTCATGCAGTTATGACTCATCCTCTTTGAACAACTTAAGATAAAATGCAAGCCTTTCCGAAAATTGCTTTTGCAATTGCTAAATAGAAAAAGATTATTATGGCAACAATTACATTAAGACCAGATGTATATGACAAAGCGGCAATCTTTGCAAGAAAAGATAAACTTAATATTGAGGATTGGGTAAATAAAATACTGCAAAAAATTGTTGTTGATATATCTGAAAAGGAAGATATGAAAGCTCCTGCTGAGTCAAAAATGTTCAGTTGGGACGAAATGGGCGGTATGTTCGCTTCAGATAAAAGTGATAAAGAACTGCGTGATGAGTATCTGGAAGAAAAATATGGGATATGAAAATCTTTTGTGATACTAAAAAGAGGGTGTGTCATGTATTTATGACTCATCTTCTTTGAACTACTTAAGATAAAATGCAAGCCTTTCCGAGAATTGCTTTTATCTGAAAATAAAGACATTTTATTCCGCATTATTTTGCAGATACCAACTTTTTTCGTAACTTTGCCAAAAATTCAATAAAAAGCAACAATATGAAATATCCTATAGGAATACAAGACTTTGGAAAAATTAGAAATGATGGTTATGTCTATCTTGACAAGACAGACTTGATTTATGATTTAGTACACAATGGGAATATATATTCTGAGTCGTCCAAGACGATTCGGAAAGTCGTTGTTGATTTCTACCCTGGAATGCTACTTCCAAGGAAAAAAAGAATTGTTTAAAGGTCTTGCCATCGAACAGTTAGAAAAAGAATGGAAGCAATATCCGGTTTTTCATATAGATTTCAACGGCAAGAATTTCACACAGGCTGGCGAATTGGAAAAAACCTTGCAGACTTTTGTTGAAACCCAAGAACTGATTTATGGCAGAAACCCATTGGCCAACACCTTGGGAGACCGATTCATGGCTGTTTTGAAAGCTGCCCACGAAAAGACAGGACTTGCGCCGTTGTCTGATTGATGAATATGACAAACCTTTACTGGATGTTTTAGACACAGGGTTAAAGACCTTCGATTCTGAAGGCAACGAACGTTTGCTGGAAGACCGACATCGCGAGATTATGAAAGGTTTCTATAGTGTCTTCAAGGCTGCTGACAGAGATTTGAAATTCGTGCTGTTGACTGGTGTTACCAAGTTCTCGCAAGTAAGCGTATTCAGTGGTTTCAACCAACCAGATGACATCAGCATGGACGACCGCTACGAGGCTCTTTGCGGCATCACGGAAGAGGAACTGTATTCTGTCTTTGATGAGCAAATCAAGGCAATGGCTGCAAGATATAAAGTGTCTGAGGATGAGATGAAATATCGGCTCAAGCGCAAATATGACGGTTACCATTTCAGCCCAAGCATGCTCGACATCTACAATCCTTTCAGTATCTTGAACTCACTGAGTAAGAAAATCCTGAGTGATTTCTGGTTCCGTACAGGTTCGCCTACTTATCTGGTCCGCTTATTAGCTCACTTCGACGAAAACCTCAATGAACTGACAGGGAAATTTTATCCTACCAGCAGTTTTATAGATTACAAGGCGGATACAGAGGCTCCATTGCCAATGATTTACCAGAGTGGTTATCTCACCATTAAGGATTGGAACATGGATACCGATTCTTATCTCTTGGATTTTCCAAACGATGAAGTAAAAGCTGGTTTCGTAACCATGGTGGCTGCCAACTATCTGAAGCCCAAGGAATCGCCTGACGCTTGGGTCGTAGAAGTTGTTAATACGATGAAGATGGGAGATTGTGACAAATTGGAGAAACTACTCACTTCCTTCTTCGCCAGTATACCATATAGTCAGCGACGCAAAGATGACGAACGGGAAAAAGAGCGATACTTCCAATATACCTTCTATCTGGTGATTCGCATGATAAGCAGTTTTACCGTTCTAATAGAAAAGGAGCAAAGTGAAGGACGGGTTGATTGCATTATTGAGACCCCAATGTTTGTATATATCTTCGAATTTAAGCGTGATGAGTCAGCGACTGAAGCCTTGAAACAAATCGAGGAAAAAGGATATGCCCGTGAGTATGCTACAGACAACAGAACGATTTACCTGATAGGCTGCAATTTCTCGTCTAAGACGGGGACGATTGACGACTGGATGTCTAAGGGCAAAAGCGTTTAAAAAACGGGTATTTTTTAAAGCTTTTGCCATTGCAGGGCGCCTTGCTGATTGCTATTATACCCAGGGCGTTGCCCTGGGCTAGGAGTTTTTGGGCCTTCAGCCCGTACTTGAGCCACTCGCGAAACTTGAGTTAATTTAAAAAGAGGGTGTGTCATGCAGTTATGACACACCCTTTTTCTGTTTATCTATTTCTTCTTCGGCAAACCTATCTTCTTGCCTACCTTGAAACGGTCGAAACCTTCGCCATAAACACCGATGACGGCACTCTGGCTGACAAAGGCGGTAGGATCAATCTCGTCGATAAGACGGAATATCTTCTGAGACTCACGCTGACGCGCCAATACAAAAAGCATGTGAACATCCTTGCCACTGTAACAGCCATGACCATCCATCACCGTACAACCTCGGTCGGCAGCGGTATTGATGGCTGCACTGAGCTCCAGATATTTGTCGCTGATGATGAAGAACTGAACCGAACGGCGCAACGCATTCACCACATGATCTACACAGAGCGACTGCACAAAGAGGCAGACATAACCGTAAATCACCATCTCCCAATCGCGCAATACCAGATAAGAACTGGTGATGATACACAGGTCGCAAATCATGATGGCATGACCCAGGGAAATGTTCCAGTACTTGTTGATCATCGCTGCTACGGTATCAGAACCACCCGTAGAACCATTGCAGGAAAGACCCAGACCGGCACTGCTGCCCATGAAGAACGCACCGATAACCGTTGCCATGAACGGCTGGTCGTGAAGCAGCGGCGTCATGCCTACCGTATGCGTCTCTATCAGACGGGTAGTTAAGGCAAAGATACCAACACCATAGATGGTCTTCAGACAGAACTTATAGCCCAGAATGCGGAATGCGATGAGAAGCAGGAACACATTGAGCGCCAGATAAGATACAGATGCCGGGATGCCAAATCCCCAGTAAAGGATAGAAGCGATACCTCCTACACCACCCATCGTGATATGATTGGGAAGCAGGAAGATGTTCAAACCGATACTACCTTCTATCATCGCCAGGGCAATGATAACGTAGTCGCGGATTTCATGAAGTTTTGTTTTTCTCGTCATATAAATATACGTATTTCTTAAAATGCGGTGCAAAGGTACTAAAAAATAAGTAAAAAAAGGGCAGCTACGTGAAATATTACTTAAAAAACAAATCTTTTTTATGAAACCGGCACCTTAATTCGAAAAGATTTCCTATTTTTGCAGAAACTATGCATTATTAATTATCAAAAAATTCTAGTCTATGGCTAATTACGAAAATGAAATCAACTCGTGGCCAGTGCTGAAAAACGGACTGCACTACAAATGGCTTGTCGACTACGCTGCATTCAGCGCCTTCGGTACTTTTGAACTCACAGCAGAGGAATGGGAAAAACGCGACCTTATCGTCAACTTTAAAGGTAACTCTGAGCTCACTACGGAGATGGACCATCAGGAAGCCTTGAAGAAGGCTATCGAAATGGTATCAGACAAGCTGAAGAGTCTTTTGGGCGAAGAGGCAGCACAGTTTACCCTGGTCTGCATTCCTGCAGCTCTTGAGGCGCACACCAAGCGCCGTTTCAAGGAGTTCAGCGAGGAGATATGCAAGGCTACGGGCATGACCAACGCCTACCCTGCCTTCAGCTACACGCATGATGTAGATGAAGATGGCGATCCTGTAGATGAACTCCATATCGACGAGGCTTTCTTCCAGGGCAAAAAGATTATTCTCTTTGATGACATCATCGCATCCGGCAATTCGGTAGCCAAGTTTGCCGACCAGCTGGAAGGATATGGTGCCAAGGTTGAACTGGCGCTAGCACTGGGAAAAAAGATTTCTGACGGATATGACCAGAAATAAGATACTATAAATTAATAGTTTTTTAGGCACGTATTACACGTGCCTAAAAAACACCGTTTATTATCAGAAAGCGATTTGCTTTCCCTTTTCTATGAACTCTGCATTCACGATGTCGATATCCTTCCACATCGCCATATCCGACTCTAATGCGGCAAGCTTGAGATATCCTCGCCATAGCTGAAGAGGCGCTCTATCATCACACCATAGGTAAGATGCTCTATCTTCTCTATCGGATGAAGAACCACCGATTCCTCAAAACTGCTCTTCTTACCATTCCGGATTTCTACCAGCAAACGGGCACATAGCAGTTCCTTAACCGACTGGTTTACAATTTGTTGAGGTATCTTCGTTAAATCATGAATTTCTTTCGGAGTATACGCCTGTTCGCCCTGATTGAACCGACGACATACCAGATGCATCACTACCCCACAAACCTTGATGCGCTGCACCAGTTTCAGATGGTCGTACTGCAAATCACCATCATAATAATGGATGTTCTGGTTGGTATGGCAAAGCAAGGCGCCAAACACTACGATAGCCCACGAAATCTGAAGCCATAACAGGAAAAGAGGAATGGCTGCCAGCGAACCATAGATGACATTGTAGCTGGAAAGGAAAACCTGCAGATAGATATATCCATACTGAAGTGCCGTCATGCAGACACCCGCCAGGAACGATGGAACCAGGTACTGCGAACCCGGATATAGGTATTCGGGATGACATAATAGCAGAACACGAAGAACAGGAACATCGGAACAAAAGCCGCCAGATGAAGGATGAACGAAGGAATGGTATCACCGATATCCGCTATTCTGTCTACATTATCCACCATATTCACCGTCCATACATTGATGCTCGAAGCAAAGAGAATCAGCAGTCCCAGACCAAACAGAATGGTAGGATATTCGGTAACAATCTGCTTCCATGAACGCTCGCCCGTATGCCAGATGTCATCAAAGGTAAGCTCTATCTTCTGCATCAGCGAAACGATGGTATAGAGAAACATTACGATACCCGTACCGATGATATAGTTGCTCTGCGTATTCTCGATATAATTGTGAACGAAGTTAACGATGGTCTGCGCCACAACGGGCTGTGCCTCGAAGGTGGTAGAGAGCCAGGATTCGAGCAGAGAGGCATAGCCGAAACCACGGGCTATGACAAACATCATAGCATGAAAGGTATCAGAGCCATGAAGGAGGCAAAAGTCAAGGCAGCCACATCCCTTGCCCACATATCCTTGAGATAGAAGATGCGACCGGCAAGCATACCCATCTTGATCCAAGACTTGAATCTGCCCCGGAAGTCTTTGATATTAGAAGAATTGAACTCTCTGATATCTTCGTAAAAACCTAGTATTCTGTCTATTACCCCCATAAGCTTAAAGTATTGGTTTTACGATAAAACATCAAATCCCTCCACAACACCACCGGGATGCCGTGAAGGGATTTGTCTTAGTATAAATTGCTACAGTTCTATGGATTAATAGAACTTGAAGTAGTTGCGAGCATTGTTGTAAGAGATATCCTCTACCATACGAGAGAGGCTCTCCATGTCGTTAGGAAGCAAGCCCTTCTCTACATCATTGCCGAGGAGGTTGCAGAGCAAACGACGGAAGTACTCGTGACGTGGGTAGCTGAGGAATGAACGTGAGTCGGTCAACATACCTACGAAACGGCTCAGAAGACCCAATACAGAGAGTGCGTTCATCTGGCGGGTCATACCATCGAGCTGATCGTTGAACCACCAGCCAGAACCAAACTGGATCTTACCTGGGCAAGAACCATCCTGGAAGTTACCGAGCATAGTAGCGATTACCTCGTTGGCACATGGTTCAATGTATAGAGGATAGTACGTGTGAGCTTACCCTCCATGTTGAGCTCATTGAGGAAGCTGCTCATAGCCTTGGCTGTAGTGAACTCACCGATAGAATCGAAACCGGTATCAGCACCGAGCTTGTTGTACATCAGTGTATTGTTGTCGCGGATAGCACCATAGTGGTACTGCTGTGTCCAGTCGGCAGCGTGATCCATCTCAGCGCAAACCTTGAGGAATGCATGCTTGTACTGACGGATTTCGAGAGCAGAAAGCTGCTGGCCACGCATAGCCTTGGCAAAGATAGTCTCAATCTGAGAATCTGTGTATGGCTCATCGTAGAACTCCTCGATACCGTGGTCGCTCAACTTACAGCCGTTCTCAGTAAAGAAGTCGTGACGCTTCTGCAAAGCATCAACCATATCCTGGAATGTAACGAGATTAACACCTGCTACCTCACCGAGCTTGTTCATATAGTCAGCGAAATCTGGCTTCTCGATGTTCATAGCCTTGTCAGGACGCCAAGCAGGAATCATCTTGATTTCGAATCCGCTCTCACGTGTCTGCTTGTGGTAACGCAGGTCATCGATTGGGTCGTCTGTAGTACAAACGCACTCTACGTTATAATGACGCATCAAGCCACGAGCGCTGAATTCAGGCAACTGCAACTTCTCGTTACACTCATCGTAGATTTCACGGGCTGTCTTAGGGCTGAGCTGCTTATCGATACCGAAAGCAGTCTTGAGCTCCAGATGAGTCCAGTGATAGAGAGGGTTACGGAAAGTATAAGGCACTGTTTCAGCCCACTTCTCGAACTTCTCCCAGTCGCTGGTATCAGTACCTGTGCAGAAGCGCTCATCTACACCATTGGTACGCATAGCACGCCACTTGTAGTGGTCGCCGCCGAGCCAAAGTTCTGTAATACTCTTAAACTTGTGATCATTGGCTACCATCTCAGGGATGAGGTGGCAGTGATAATCGATAATTGGCATTTTAGCCGCATGATTGTGGAAAAGATCCTGTGCAGTCTTCGTGTCGAGCAGGAAGTTTTCATCCATAAATTGCTTCATAATTCGTTATCGTAGTTTTTAAATGTTTATTTATTCACTATGAATTGTAGCGCAAAGGTACAACAAATATCGGAAAAAAGAATCGTTTAAGCGAAATATTTTTGATAATTTCACTTAAACGATTACGTAGGCTGTATTATACAATGATTCTTGTCTTATGATAGCTTTCACGGAACTCGCTTGGCGAGCATCCTTTCTTTTTCTTGAAGATGCGGTTGAAGTTGCTGAGATTGTTGAATCCGCAATCAAAACCTATCTCGCTGATACTCTTGGCGGTATCTACCAGCATGCGGGCAGCATACCCCAGACGCAGGTCGATGATATACTCAGAGATATTTCTGCCGGTATGAAGCTTGAAGAAACGGCTGAACGCACTGCTGCTCATGCCTGCCAGCGAGGCAAGCTCCGGCAGACGGAGTTCATCCATATAGTTCTTGGAGATGAAATTCTTCACCTTCAGGATGCGCCGGCTATCGTCTTCTACCGTTACCTTGGCATAGCTGCTGGAAGCCAGGGTGCGGGCATTTTCGCAGCGTGACAGTTCGTAGAGAATGGTCAGGAACTGCTGTACGGCATAGAAACCGTCTTTTACGGAACTTAAAGTATCGAGCATTCCGTATACCTTCATGATTGCCTGCAACGGGAATGAGAGTCCCTTCTTCGCTTCCTGCATCATACGGGTAATGCTGGCGTAGGGATTTCTTCCGAAGAGCGTTTCATCACTCATGGAGAAATCAAACTGGACGGTAATCTCACGGATGTCATCGCTGTGGCATTCGTTCTGCTCCCATACATGCTCCAGATCGGGCGATGTGATGAGACAGAGATCATAGTCGCCTATCACCTCCTGCGAATCTCCAACGATTCTTCTTACTCCCTTTGCATTCTCTACAAAGTTCAACTCGTACACCGAATGGTTATGGATAGGATAAGTAAACTCCTTCTTGTGTCGGTCTGCAATATAGAGCACATCCTTATCCATCAGCGGTGTTATCTCGTGTATGATTCTTCTATCATCTACCATGGTACTAAATGATTAATAACTAATCACTATTTTAGATATTCAAAGTCTTCAGAATGTCGCTCATCTTCTGCTTGGTTGCAATACGGGTAGGAACCAGAGGCAGACGGAGCTCGTTCTCGATGAAGCCCATATCATTGAGGAGCGCCTTTACGCCGGCAGGGTTACCGTCAACGAAGAGCAGACTGTAGAGCTCGGTAAAAGAATGATGAATCTTACGGGCTGCTCATATTCGCCACGGAACTCGAGACGGATCATACGGCTGAAAGCCTTAGGCAGGGCATTGCCGATAACAGAGATAACGCCGGCAGCACCACTGGCAATCATTGAGAAGGTAAGCGCATCATCACCGCTGATAACATCAAAATTATCAGGTTTGTTCTTGATAATCTCATCTACTGCTCCAGCTGCCACTAGCCTCCTTCACGGCTACCACATTAGGGAAGTCGCGGGCGATACGGCAGGTTGTTTCAGGCTTCATGTTGATACCGGTTCTGCCAGGAACATTGTAGAGCACGATAGGCAGCGGACTAACCTGGGCGATGGCCTTGAAGTGCTGATAGAGACCTTCCTGAGAAGGTTTGTTGTAGTAAGGACAGATACTGAGGATGCCATCGATGCCACTCCAGTCGGTGTTCTTGATTTCTTCAACGACAGCAGCAGTATTATTACCGCCACAATATTTCAATATCTTGATGCGACCCTTGTTCACGTCTTTCACCAATTCTGTGATTTTATCTTTCTCTTCCTGTGTAAGACATGGAGCTCACCAGTTGTGGCAAGGATGCAAAGGAAGTCTGCACCATTGTCAATTTGAAACTCTACCAATCGCTTGAGCGACTGATAATCAACCGAGCCATCGGTGTTGAAAGGAGTAATAAGGCAACACCTAAACCCTTGAATATGTTCTGTGCCATAATCTATAATATCAAAAACGTTGGCAAAAGTACACAATTATTGTCAATTTGCAAAATAAAATTGAACTTTTCTTTCAAGATTGTACCATTTTTGAAAAAAATCTGTATTATTATACCATATTTCACGTTTTTTTAGTAACTTTGCACCCGAATTAAGCAAAGAACGTAGAACAAATCAAAGCTCAAAGTTCATAGCAAAAAACAAAAAAGTTCAAAGATCATCATGAGATATTTCATATTCTTCGGTTACGACGGCACCAACTACCACGGCTGGCAGATTCAGCCCAATGCCAATTCGGTGCAGCAGGAGTTGCAGCGCGCCCTCTCCATACTTCTGAGAAAGGAAATGGAGGTGGTGGGAGCAGGAAGGACCGATACCGGCGTACATGCCCGACACATGGCAGCCACTTCGATACAGACAGGATTCCGATGGAACCCGACCAGCTGGTATACCGCCTGAACCGCATCCTGCCCCGCGACATCGCCGTATACGAAGTAAGGGAGGTAGCCCCAGAGATGCATGCCCGTTTCTCTGCCATCTCGCGCACATACCATTATTATATACATACGCGGAAGGATCCGTTTGAGCGCCATTATTCACTGCAGATGAACTATCCCCTGAATTTCGAGAAGATGAACGAGGCGGCTCAGCATTTTCTGCATCACGAAGACTATGCAGCGTTCTGCAAGGCTGGTGGCGACAACAAGACTACCATCTGCCATGTAACAGCCGCCCGATGGATACAGACCTCTCCTACCACCTGGTATTTTGAGATTACCGCCAACCGTTTCCTGAGAAACATGGTGAGAGCCGTAGTGGGAACGCTCATCGATGTAGGCAGAGAAAAGATTTCGATGGAACAGTTTCTCGATATCCTGCACAACGGAAGCCGCAGCGATGCAGGCGAAAGCATGCCGGGTAACGCATTGTTCCTGGAAGAGGTAGGGTATGATTTCAAAAATTAAATGATTAGAAACACAAGGGCGCGAGCCTCATTCAACATTCAACATTCAACATTCAACATTTAAGATTCATAAAAATGTGGTTAGTATTAGCATTTCTCTCAGCAGCGCTGCTGGGATTTTATGATGCCTTCAAGAAGAAGGCGCTTTCAGGTAACGCAGTGATTCCCGTGCTCTTTCTGAACACGCTCTTCTCATCGCTCATCTTCCTGCCGTTCATCGTGATGAGCTATACAGGAAATTCGCTGGATGGAACGATGTTTCATGTAGCAGAAGGCGGATGGGAAGTTCACAAGTACATCGTGCTCAAGAGTTTCATCGTATTGAGCAGCTGGATCTTCGGTTATTTCGGCATGAAGCACCTGCCGCTCACCATCGTGGGACCTATCAACGCCACCCGACCGGTAATGACACTCGTGGGTGCCCTGCTGGTTTACGGCGAGGTACTGAATCTGTATCAGTGGATTGGTGTCATACTTGCCATCATCTCCTTTGCCATGCTTTCGCGCAGCGGCAAGAAAGAAGGTATCGACTTCAAGCACAACAAATGGATTTACTTCATCGTGCTGGCTGCCGTTCTCGGTGCAATAAGCGGTCTCTACGACAAGTATCTGATGCTCCGCCAGAGAATGGTGGTGTAGGATTAGACAGAATGATTGTGCAGAGCTGGTACAACATCTACCAGTGTTTCCTCATGGGAGCCATGCTGCTGATGATATGGTGGCCTACCAAGAAGAATTCTACCCCATTCCACTGGCACTGGAGTATCATCTTCATCAGTATCTTCCTTTCGGCAGCCGACTTCGTTTATTTCTACGCTCTGAGTCTGCCTGGCGCCATGATCAGTATCGTGAGCATGATTCGCCGCGGTTCGGTTATCGTCAGCTTCCTCTTCGGTGCAGCCATCTTCCATGAGAAGAATCTCAAGGCGAAGTTCGTAGACCTTCTCCTCGTTCTGCTCGGAATGCTCTTCCTGTACTTCGGAACCAAGTAATGATTAGATAAAAAAGTCTTGCAAGCATGTAGCCTGCAAGACTTTTTTTATGTTTTATGTTTTTACCAGATATGTGCACGCTTGTTCTTAGGAACAAAGAGCTTGTCGCCCTTCTTGATGTTGAATGCCTTATACCATGAATCCACCATTGGGAGGGCACCGTTCACACGAGCCTCGTTTGGAGAGTGAACATCCACGGTCATCAGATACTGCAGGTACTCAGGACGGGCATTGCCTGCCCATACACGTGCCCATGCCAGGAAGAAGCGCTGTTCTGGAGTAAATCCATCCTTCACACCCAACTTCTCTGTCTTCATCACATTCTGAAGTGCACGGAAAGCGATGTTCAAACCACCATTGTCACCGATGTTCTCACCCAGGGTCATCTGGCCGTTTACCTTCTTGCCAGCCAACTCAATCTTGTTGAAATGGTCTACCAGGATCTTGGTGCGAGACTCGAAGTTCTTCTTGTCAGCAGCAGTCCACCAGTTGTGCTGGTTACCGGTCTTGTCAAACTGGCTGCCTGATCGTCAAAGCCGTGGCTCATCTCATGACCGATTACACCACCGATACCACCATAGTTCATCGCATCATCGGCTGTTGGGTCAAAGAATGGAGGCTGGAGAATAGCTGCAGGGAAGCAGATCTCGTTGGTAGTTGGGTTATAATAAGCATTGATAGTCTGAGGAGTCATTCCCCACTCTGTCTTATCTACCGGCTTATTCACCTTGCGGGCGATGGCATCCTTGGTAAAGAACTCAGAGATATTTGCCATATTCTCGTAGAGAGAAAGGCTGTCATCTACCTGCAATCCGCTATAGTCCTTCCACTTGTCAGGATAGCCGATCTTGATGATGAAGTTCTCCAGCTTGTCCTTAGCCTGTGCCTTGGTAGCAGCACTCATCCAGGTAGCCTCGTCGATGCGCTGTGAAAGCGCAGTCTGGAGATTGTGAACCAGGTCGAGCATACGCTTCTTGCTGCTCTCCGGGAAGTACTTCTCTACGTAAATCTTTCCGATAGCCTCGCCCAACACACCGCTCACGGTACTTACGGCACGCTTCCAACGAGGACGGTCCTGCTGAACACCGCTCATTACCTTGCTCAACTCAAAGGATACGGCACGGAAATCATCGCTCAATACGCTGGTTGCACCAGAAATCACCTTGATCTCTGCGTATGTCTTCAGATCATCCAGAGAGGTCTCAGCGAGAATCTTCTCTACCTCGTGGATTGGTTCAGGCTGACCCACGCAAATTTCCTTGAAAGCAGGGAAACCGGATGCCAGGAACACATTGCCCCAGTCGATGCCAGGATAATCGAGCACGAGCTGGTTGTAGGTCATCTTGTGATAGTTCTTGTCGATGTCGCGGAGCTGTACCTGGCTATAGCTTGCCTTAGCGATGCGGGTCTCGATAGCCATCACAGCCTCCATCTTCTTCTGGGCGGTAGCCTCGTCGTTGCCTACCATCTGGAAGAGCTTCTTCATATAAGCCTTGTATGCATCACGAATCTTCTTGGTCTGCTCGTCATCGTTTACATAGTAATCGCGTACACCAAGACCAAGACCACTCTGGTCTACCTCAACGAGGTTGTTGGCGGCATCACGAAGGTCGGCACCCACACCGATGCCATACATCATGGTACCCTCGCCACGGAAATCGAGCTGAGCGGTAACGAGCTGATATTCTCTGCGGTCCTTGATGGCTGCAATGCGGTCAAGAGTTGGCTTGATAGGTGCCCATCCCTCCTTGTTCAGGCGAACGCTGTCCATACGGAGGTTGTAGAGCGAACCGATCTTCTGTCCGAGTGACCCCTTCTGCTGTGGCTTGGAAGCATATTCAAGGATGATATCCTGGATGCGCTTCTGGTTCTGCTCAAAGAGGTCGGTGAAAGCACCATTGTCGGTATGCTCGGCATCGAGTGGATGATTCTTCATCCAGTTCCTGCGGCATAGCGATAGAAATCATTACCCGGCTTGATGGTCAAGTCCATGTTGGTCTTGTCAATACCGGAGCCCAACTTCTCCTGCTGGGCAAAAGCAGTTGTTGCACTGAGCAACAATGCTGCGAATAATACTTTTGTTCTCATTATTGTTTGTATTTAACTGTTTCTTTTTTTATAAGGGCGAGACCTGCAAAGGTCAGGGCGCCATTCAGCATCAGAAGCTCATAGCCGAACTTATAGCCCACATACTGCGAGGTAAGGGTATCGATGGCGAAGCAGATGAGCGGACTGGCGATGCAGACCCATGGCGACCAGCGGTCGTTTACCTGGCGCTTGGTGAGCAGACTGAAGGCAAACAAACCCAACAGCGGACCGTAAGTATAAGAGCAGAGGATGTAGATGGCATCTATCACGCTCGTAGAATTAATCGCCTTGAAAGCAATGATGAAGAGCATGAAGACGAAAGCCACCAGCAGATGCATACGCTTGCGGAGCTTCATATCCTCTTTCCTGCCCAATATATCCACACAGAGACTCGTAGTAATGGCGGTCAATGCTGAATCGGCACTGGAGAAACTTGCCGCCACAATGCCAATGGTAAACAAGACCACCACCAGGTTTCCCATCGCCCCCGAAGCCGCAAACATCGGCAACAGATCATCAGGAGCATCAGGCAAAGCCACTCCCTGTTTCTGAGCCAGCATCATCAGCAACACACCCAGACTCAGGAAAAGCAGATTGGCAGGCACAAAGGCAAAACCATAGCTGCAAACATCCTTCTGGGCCTCACGGAGCGACTTGCAGGTAAGATTCTTCTGCATCATGTCCTGATCAAGACCAGTCATCACAATCACTACAAAGACACCGCTGAGGAACTGTTTCCAGAAATTCTGTTTCGACATCCAGTCATCAAAGACAAAAATACGGGAATGACTGTCGTGAGCAATCGCAGTGATCGCCTCAGAAGGAGTCATGCCCAACGCCGACATCACCTGACAGATAATGAGGATGAGCGCCGCAAACATACAGAGCGTCTGAAAGGTATCCGTCCACACCAGCGTCTTGATGCCACCCTTGCGCGTATAAAGCCAGATAAGCAGTACCATGACAGGAACCGTGACCCAGAACGGAACACCAATCCCATCGAGCACGAAACGCTGCAAGAGGATACAGACGACAAAGAAACGGACCGCCGCACCCGTCATCTTGGACAAGAGGAAGAACGAAGCTCCAGTCTTATACGAACGTTCCCCCAACCGCTGCTGCAGATAACCGTAAATCGTAGTGAGATTATACCGGTAATAGATAGGAAGCAAAAGAAAGGCAACCAGGAAATAACCCAGGATGAAACCGATGCACATCTGAAGGTAGGTCATATCCGTTCTCATCACCATGCCCGGCACACTGACAAAAGTGATGCCCGAAATAGACGCGCCCACCATGCCGAAAGCAACCATATACCAAGGCGAACGGCGGTTGGCACGATAGAAAGTTTCATTACTTGCCATTTTACGGGCAGTAAGATGACTGAAGAGCAGCAGCACACAGAAGTATGCCAGAACTGTGATAACGATAGCCATATTCTCTTAGATTTATATAAAAAAACAAAAAACCTCCGAGATCACTCTCGAAGGTTTCTGTCGGTGCGGTACGAGACTCGAACTCG
>ENA-OQDW01000511-OQDW01000511.1-human-gut-metagenome-genome-assembly--contig:-NODE-511-length-15856-cov-1.609575_pt1 | contig 15856 bp, 20 predicted proteins | sample MGYA00242784_ERZ504613 | MGnify/ENA primary metagenome ERZ504613 (study PRJEB26092, sample SAMD00036330) | human gut metagenome | host: Homo sapiens | study: EMG produced TPA metagenomics assembly of... | reverse complement strand
AAAAACACTGATTGCCACACTCATATAAATTCCATATTCTGTTTTTCCATTTTTGAATTGGACTGCAAGAAGCGCACCCATCACTCCAAGAACCCCGGCTTGTACAATACTCATTAAAAACACCCCTAATAATGAAAACAGTCTCTTGATCGATTCAAATAGTTCATAAATATAAGGAACAATCCAAAACAGCACGAGTAAAAGTCCTGCAAAGCTTGTCAAAAATGCCTGTTCTTCTCTCCCACTATGTTTTAATACCTGACTCAGAACCGAGACTAATATTCCCACAGCAGCAATTTTAAAAATTAAATTTACACTCATCTTCGCCTCCACTTATATCAGAATAATTACAAGGAAAATTCCCCCCATCACACCAAGACAGTTACATAGTCGCTTTTTCATAACCAGTTCCTCTCTCGTCTTTTGAATTACGAACGAAAGCTGTTCCAAATACAAATCAATTGTCCCCAGCTGCATCTGCTCATCTAAATACCCCATCTGCATTCCGATTGCTTTCAGTTCTTCCTTATCCTTGTTTTTTAACTGCGACTTTATCAGACAACGGTCAATTGACTCTGTCCACAACTCAAAGAAGGTAGCTCCTGCTTTTTCTTCTATCTGCTTTGCCAAATAGAGCAGCCATTCGCCTTGCGCTCCTTCCATGCGCCTTCCAATGTGAGAAAACGCTTCCGAAAAAGGGGCTTTCGTATATTGGATTTCTCTTTTCAGCATCCAAAACAACTGCTTTAGCAGTTCCAGTTCTCTCAAATACTTTTGTAGCTCAAGTCCTTTTGTCACTCCGATTCCTCCACTTGCCAGAATGATCAAGATTGCTCCAATAATTTTTTGCACAAAGCCTCCTCCTTCTAAGCTCACGCTTCTCGATAAATTAAATCTCCGTTTTCATCATAGACCGCCTCAATCCCTCCAAGTCTGTATCGGTTGCTTAAGATGACATAGCGCTCAAATCTTTTTTCCCTGATCAATTTTTCAAAAATAGGTTTTTTGCAAATTTCTTCCATAGAATCCCCATGTGCTGTCGCCAACATTTTGCACCCACAGTGCATTGCATACTCAATCGCATGCACATCTTCCTTCGCACCGATTTCGTCTACAGCCACCACCTGTGGCGCCATTGAACGAATCAGCATGATCATACCATCCGCTTTCGGACACCTGTCTAAAATATCCGTCCTCATCCCAAGATTATTCTGTATGACTCCAAGATAACAGCCGCCAAGCTCCGAACGCTCATCTACACTCCGACTGTACAGCCTTTAATCCAACGGTTTCCATCAGAAATCTGCCGTATCACATCTCTTAGCAGTGTTGTCTTACCACATCTTGGCGGTGATATAATCAATGTATGATACATCTGTTTATTATATGTAATATAGGGAAATATCTTGTTTGCGCAGTCCAAAACCTCATGTGATACTCGAATATTAATCGAAGAAATATACTTCATGTTCTTTATTTTTCCCCCTTCCATAATTACCTGTCCCGCCATTCCCACTCTGTGTCCTCCTTCAATCGTGATAATCCCTGTTTTAATTCATGCTCATACGCATAAAGTGAATAATTACTGATATGCTCTATCGTCTCTTTCATTTCCTGTTTCCCGAGTCCTTTTTTCTCTGGAATACATCGTCGGTTAAAATCAGTTCCTCATTTTGATACAGCACAGTCACAGGCTGTCCTATCCTCAAACGTATCTCCTGTAGTTCTGAAAAGTCCATTCTTTCCTGCTCAATAATCTTTTGTACCGATTCCGAAAGCACTCGTATAATCTGCTTTTTTTGATTCTTTTTTTTCATATCCTCCATTCATCTCACCTCTTTAGACAGTATATGAACAAGTTCCAAAATTAGTACAAAAAAGAGCTTTCATCACTGAAAACTCTTTTTAACTTTTATTCTATTCTTCTACAACGTCTTTCATGCTGAAGCTGATTCTTCCCATCTTATCTTTTCCAAGACAAACCACTTTTACTTGTCTCCCAGTGTGAGAACATCTTCCACATGTTTGATTCTTTCTTTAGAAATTTTAGAAATATGAACCATTCCTTCTTTTCCCGGTGCAAATTCGATAAATGCGCCAAACTCTTTGATGCTTACAACTTTTCCTTCAAATACCTGTCCAGCCTCAAAATCTGTCACAATCGTTGCAATCATCTTCATCGCCTCGTCCATCTTCTGTGCGTCAACACCACATACAGATACCGAACCTTCATCTGTGATATCAATCTTCACACCTGTCTGCTCAATAATTGCATTGATTGTCTTACCACGCTGTCCGACAACATCACCAATCTTTGCAGGATCAATCTGCATCTGACGGATCTTCGGTGCATACGGTCCAACTTCCGGTCTTGGCTGTTCAATTGTCTTTGCCATTACCTCATCTAAGATATAAGTTCTTGCCTGTTTTGTGCGAGCAATCGCCTCTTCAATAATCGGTCTTGTCAAACCATGAATCTTGATATCCATCTGAATTGCTGTGATACCTTTGTGTGTACCTGCAACCTTAAAGTCCATATCCCCAAAGAAATCTTCTAATCCCTGAATATCTGTAAGCACAAGATAATCATCGTCTGTATCACCTGTTACAAGACCTGCTGAGATACCCGCAACAGCTGATTGATCGGTACACCTGCCGCCATCAGTGACATACTAGATGCGCAGATACTTGCCTGTGAAGTAGAACCATTTGACTCAAATGTCTCAGAAACAGTACGGATTGCATATGGAAATTCTTCTTCTGTCGGAAGTACCGGCACAAGTGCTCTTTCCGCAAGTGCTCCATGCCCGATCTCACGGCGTCCCGGTCCTCTTGATGGTTTTGTCTCTCCAACTGAGTATGACGGGAAGTTATAGTGGTGCATATATCTTTTTGAAGTCTCTGCCTCATCCAGCCCATCAATTCTCTGAGCCTCTGACAAAGGTGCCAGTGTTGTGATTGTACAAATCTGTGTCTGTCCACGTGTAAACATAGCAGAACCATGTACTCTCGGAATGATATCTGTCTCAGCAGCAAGCGGTCTGATCTGATCGATTGCTCTTCCGTCCGGACGTTTGTGATCTTTTAAGATCATCTTACGAACTGTTTTCTTCTGGTACTGATACAATGCTTCTCCCAAAATTTCAAGCCATTCTTCATTTTCTGCAAATGCTTCTTCTAATTTTTCTCTAATTACACGAAGATTCTCTTCTCTTACTTGTTTTTCATCAGTAAACACTGCAACTTCCATCTCTTCTGGAGTTACAATCTCTTTCATAGCCGCAAACAGCTCTTCCGGTACTGCACAGCTTGTATAAGCATGTTTTTCTTTCCCACATTCCGCAACGATCGTATCGATGAATTTAATCACTTCCTGATTCACTTCATGAGCTGCAAAAATAGCTTCGATCATCTTCGCTTCCGGAACCTCATTTGCTCCTGCCTCAATCATGATTACTTTGTCTCTTGTGGAAGCAACTGTAAGCTGCATATCTGATACTGCTCTCTGAGCGGCATTCGGATTAAATACAAACTCTCCGTCAATCATACCAACCTGTGTAGTGGAAGTCGGTCCGTCAAACGGAATATCCGAAATTGCTGTTGCGATTGCAGATCCTAACATCGCCCGTCAGTTCCGGACTGCAATCTGGATCAACAGATAATACCAGGTTGTTCAACGTCACATCATTTCTGTAATCTTTCGGGAACAACGGTCTCATCGGCCTGTCGATGACACGCGAAGTAGGATTGCATTCTCAGAGGCTTTTCCTTCTCTTTTGTTAAATCCTCCCGGAATCTTTCCTACCGCATATAATTTTTCCTCATATTCAACACTGAGTGGGAAGAAGTCAATTCCTTCTCTCGGTTTTTCTGAAGCTGTCGCTGTTGATAATACAACCGTCTCCCCATAGTGCATCAGTGCTGCACCATTTGCCTGAGCAGCAACTCTTCCCACATCTACACGAAGTGTTCTGCCAGCTAATTCCATCTCAAATTTTTTAAACATATTCTTCTCCTTTTTCTTTACACATTTGAACGGGTTTTTCCGAAACTACTGAAAAATAATACTTTTTTTGTTTTGATAAATATCCTTTTCAGTGGTCTCGGCTAATCTACCTGTCCGTAATCTGTAATATTGTATCATATAGACAGGGCAAATGTCAATCAGGGACAGGTGTTCTAAAAAACTCCTGTCCCTGTAATACGATCACTTATTCTACTCTACAACGGCAATACGCATCATATTGCTTATTCCCTCTTTTGCCATTCCTTCGCTTCTTGCCGGAATTCCTGCTGTCAATACAACGATGTCTCCCGGTTCCACAATTTGTTTTGCACTTACAAGATTAATAGCCTCTTCACAAATATCTTCTGTCGTCTCCAACTGAATTGATTTGATTGGATATACGCCTCTGTAAAGCTGCATTTTGCGAAGCGTCAGCGCACTTGGGCTCACTCCGATAATAGGTGCTTTCGGTCTGAATTTTGATACCACTCTGGCTGTTGCACCGGATACCGTCGGTGTGACGATACATTTTGCATTCAGGTTTGCTGCTGTTGCAACAGATGAGTAGCCGATCGCACTGGAAATTCCTTTTTTGCGATGTGCCTGTGCTTTTCCAAGAAGTGTCTCATAATTCAAATGCTCTTCTGTATTCTCGATAATGTGAACCATCATCTGAAGTGCTTCTAAAGGATATTTTCCCTGTGCAGTTTCACCTGAGAGCATCACCGCATCTGTTCCATCATATACCGCATTGGCAACATCTGTCACCTCAGCTCTTGTCGGTCTTGGATTTCTCATCATAGAATCCAACATCTGTGTCGCTGTAATAACCGGTTTATAGTTACTGTTACATTTTTGGATCAGCATCTTCTGAAGATATGGAACTTCTTCCGCCGGAATCTCCACTCCCAGGTCTCCACGTGCAACCATGATTCCGTCTGCACAGCGGATAATCTCATCAATATTTTTAATTCCTTCTGCATTCTCAATCTTGGCAATAACCGGAAGATGTGGTGCTCCACACTCTTTTAACAATGCTTTGATCTCAAGAACGCCTTCTGCCGAACGCACAAACGACGCCGCAATAAAGTCAACCCCTTGTTCCACACCAAAAATAATATCCTGACGGTCTTTTTCTGTCAGTGCAGGAAGTCTCACCGGTACATTCGGCACATTCACACCTTTTTTCTGTCCCAGTTCACCACCGTTAATTACACGGCAAATAATATCCGTATCCGTAATATTCTTTACTTCCAGCTCAATCAAGCCGTCATCAATCAAAATTTTCTTTCCGATTTCAACATCTTCTACAAGACCTTCATATGTGATGGAAACTCGATTTGCATCGCCTTCCACGTCTTTTGTAGTTAATGTGAATTTTTGTCCCTCTACAAGTGTCACTTTTTATCATCTTTTATCACACCTGTACGAATCTCCGGTCCTTTTGTATCCAAAAGAATCGCAATTGGTTTTCCAGCTTCTTCACGAATTGCTTTGAGCATATCCATTCTGCTTTTCTGTTCTTCATGATCTCCATGTGAGAAATTGAAACGGGCAATGTCCATTCCATTTTCGACTAATTTTTTCATTAACTCTCTGTCGTTTGTGTTTGGTCCCATGGTACAAATAATTTTTGTCTTCTTCATCTCGTTCTCTCCTGCCTTTTTATTTCTATTTCACATGTTCATGCGTAAACAAATGGTCCTGACAATATTCGTAGTTCCCATTGCATTTTGAACAATAACGAAATTCCAAATTTTCATCATCAAGTTCCGTGCGTCCGCAGACTGCACATTTATGTTTTGCACCACCTTCATTAGTGCTGCTCTCTTTTTGCCTCATATACTGCTTTTTTATAAGCCTTTTTCCTACGAACTTCCTTCGGCGAATACCGTTTCATATTTCTTGTCGAAACATAGAAAATCAGGAAATTCAAAATGGATACCACTGCAGCCAATGCATTTGCCTTATAGACAATTCCAAATACGCTTCCTCCATATGCCGGCAAAAATGCCTGCAGAATCGCATATCCAAAATAAGCCGCATCCAGCCACGCCAGATATTTCACCTTAATCGGAATCACCATAAACAACAGGAACTGTTCGTTCGGATACAGCGCAGCAAACGCAAAAAACAGTGACAAATTCAAGTAAAACGTCCCAAGTGGGAAGGATACTCCCGCTATCACATACACGAGAATCGCTGCCAATATGTGGAACAGTGCTCCCGTAAAGAAATACAGATTAAATCGAAAAGCTCCCCATGCGTATTCAAGCTGACGTCCGATCATATAATATAAATACAATGCAAACACCATAAACAACGCACTCGAATTTGGCGGCTGCATCAAAAATGTAACTAACCTCCAGATCTGCCCGTGAAACACCGCTTCTATGTTCAGTGACAAATACTGATAATAGAATTCCGGAGCAACCAAACTCAGTGCAAAGCCAACGGTATACAACGCAATCACATAAAACATCAGATTCTGAATTGCATATCGTCCAAACTTCCGTTCTAACTTGCTAATCCAATTCATAAAAATATAGCTCCTTTATTATTTTTTTTACTTTCTCAACAACTAGTAGTAATTGTATCCTCACTAATTCGGTTTGTCAATCGGGCTATTTATATTTACATAATTTTAACAATTTCTCAACCCTAAAAGCTTAAAATATTCCACATATTTTCAAATTGTGTTTTTCGACATCTTATCGTATAATGTAGGTTGTCAAAAAAACGAAATCCATTTTAATAAGAAACTATCTGTTTCTTATCCATAAAAAGGAGATAGATATGAGTAACAATAATTTATATACTTTAGGAATTGATATCGGTTCCACTACTGTAAAAATTGCGATTTTGAACGAGCAAAACGAGGTGCTCTTCTCTGACTATGAGCGTCATTTTGCAAATATTCAAGAGACTCTTTCCGATTTGCTCGGACGTGCAATTTACAAACTGGGAGCCATCCACGTATCGCCGGTCATTACCGGTTCCGGCGGACTGACACTTGCAAAACACTTAGAGACACCATTTGTTCAGGAAGTCATTGCAGTATCTACTGCACTTCAAGACTATGCTCCACAGACAGACGTCGCAATCGAACTTGGTGGAGAAGATGCAAAAATCATCTATTTCGAAGGCGGTAATGTAGAGCAGCGCATGAACGGGATTTGTGCCGGAGGTACCGGTTCTTTCATTGACCAGATGGCTTCTCTGTTACAGACAGACGCAACCGGTCTGAATGAATATGCAAAGAACTACAAAGCTCTCTACTCTATTGCTGCACGTTGTGGTGTATTTGCCAAATCTGATATTCAGCCATTGATCAACGAAGGGGCTACCAAAGAAGATTTGTCCGCCTCTATTTTTCAGGCTGTTGTGAATCAGACGATCAGTGGACTCGCCTGCGGGAAGCCAATCCGCGGGCATGTCGCTTTTTTAGGGGGACCTCTTCACTTCCTTTCTGAATTGCGGGAGGCGTTTATCCGAACATTGAAATTAGATGATGAGCATATTATTGCTCCGACACATTCTCATCTGTTTGCTGCAATTGGTTCTGCACTGAACTCCAAGCGAGATCTGAGTGTTTCTCTTCAGGAGTTGCAGGAGCGCCTTGCCGGACATATCCACATGGACTTTGAGGTTGAACGACTCACCCCACTATTTTCGAGCAGAGCAGACTATGATGAGTTTCAAAGCAGACACGCAAAACATCAAGTACCTGTTGCTGATCTCTCCTCTTATAAAGGAAAAGCATTCCTTGGAATTGATGCCGGTTCCACTACTACCAAGGCTGCTTTAGTCGGAGAAGACGGAACTTTACTCTACTCCTTCTATCACAGCAATGATGGAGATCCTCTTGGTACGACAATCACAGCAATCAAAGATATTTACCGTCAGCTTCCAAAAGGAGTCACGATTGCGCACTCCTGCTCTACCGGATATGGCGAAGCACTGATCAAGTTCCGCTTTGCTTCTTGATGAAGGCGAAGTGGAAACGGTATCTCATTATTATGCCGCCTCTTTCTTTGAGCCGGATGTAGACTGTATCCTCGACATTGGCGGTCAGGATATGAAATGCATCAAAATTAAGAATCAGACCGTCGACAGCGTTCAACTAAACGAAGCCTGCTCTTCCGGCTGCGGTTCTTTCATTGAGACATTTGCAAAATCATTGAATTACAGCGTGGAAGACTTCGCTCATGAAGCATTGTTCGCCAACCATCCAATCGACTTGGCACACGCTGTACCGTATTTATGAACTCAAAAGTAAAACAGGCGCAAAAAGAAGGGGCTTCCGTCGCTGATATTTCTGCCGGACTTGCCTACTCTGTTATCAAAAACGCACTGTTTAAAGTTATCAAAGTATCCGATGCTTCTGAACTTGGGAAGCGGATCGTCGTGCAGGGTGGTACATTCTATAATGATGCTGTTCTTCGAAGTTTCGAGACAATCGCCGACTGCCAGGCGGTGCGACCGGATATTGCCGGAATCATGGGGGCATTTGGCGCAGCTCTCATTGCGCGCGAACGTTTCAGCGAATGCAAAGGAACTACGATGCTTTCCATTGAAGAGATTGAGCATCTAGAGTACAGTACCAGCATGGCAAAATGTAAAGGCTGTACGAATAACTGTCGTCTGACGATCAATAAATTCAGCGGCGGACGCAAATTCATTACCGGTAACCGCTGTGAACGCGGTCTCGGAAAAGAAAAATCTGACAACGGTATGCCGAACTTGTTTGCATATAAAATGCAACGTTATTTCAATTATCAGCCGCTTGAGGAATCCGAGGCAGTCCGGGGAACTGTTGGCATTCCACGTGTGCTGAATATGTATGAGAACTATCCGTTCTGGTTTACATTTTTCAACACTTTGAAATTCCGCGTAGTACTTTCTCCGGCTTCCAATCGAAAAATTTACGAACTTGGCATTGAATCAATCCCAAGTGAATCCGAATGTTATCCGGCAAAACTTGCTCACGGACATGTAGAATGGCTCATTCAGCAGGGGATTCCTTTTATCTTCTATCCTTGTATTCCTTATGAACGACAGGAATTTGAAGATGCCAACAACCATTATAACTGTCCGATTGTTACTTCTTATGCCGAAAACATAAAAAACAACATGGATGAGATCACAAACGGAAAGGTTAATTTCAAGAATCCATTTATGTCGTTTAAAAGCGAAGACACCTTATCAACCCGCCTGATTGAAGAGCTTTCTGGAGAATTTTCAATTCCGGCTGATGAGATCCGACAGGCAGTTCACCTCGCTTGGACAGAGCTCGCCAAATGCCGCGAAGACATTCGCAAAAAAGGAGAAGAAACCATTGCATATTTGGATAAGACCGGTCAACGTGGTATCGTCCTGGCAGGCGCCCATACCACATCGATCCGGAAGTACACCATGGAATTCCGGAACTGATCAATTCTTATGGAATCGCTGTACTGACAGAAGACTCTGTCTCTCACTTACATAAAGTAGAACGTCCGCTTATCGTAATGGATCAATGGATGTACCACTCACGATTGTACGCAGCCGCTAACTATGTAAAGACAAAAGATAATTTAGATCTGATTCAATTAAATTCTTTTGGTTGTGGTTTGGATGCAGTAACAACCGACGCAGTAGCAGATATTTTGACAAAATCCGGCAAAATCTACACTTCACTGAAAATCGACGAGGTGAATAACTTAGGTGCTGCCAGAATCCGTATCCGTTCTCTTCTTTCTGCCATCCGTGTCAGAGAAGAAAAACATACTTCACGCGAGGTTAAGCCATCCTCTATTGTGAAGGTTCCATTTACGAAAGAGATGCGAAAAAACTACACAATACTTTGCCCGCAGATGTCTCCGATTCACTTCGAGCTTGTAGAACCCGCATTCCGCTCTTGCGGCTACAATATTGAAGTGCTTGCAAATGATAATAAATCCGCGGTAAATGTGGGATTAAAATATGTAAACAACGATGCCTGCTACCCTTCCTTGATGGTAGTCGGTCAGATTATGGAGGCCATTCTTTCCGGAAAATATGACACAGATAAGATTGCCGTGATCATTTCCCAGACAGGCGGAGGATGTCGTGCTTCCAACTACATCGGATTTATACGACGTGCATTGGAAAAGGCTGGTTATGCACATATTCCGGTTATCTCCATCAATTTAAGCGGACTGGAAGAAAACCCCGGCTTTAAGATTACGCTTCCACTCGTTTTAAAAGGGATGTATGCGGTTGTATTTGGAGATATTTTCATGAGAGCGCTCTATCGTGTCCGCCCATACGAGGCGGTTCCTGGCTCTGCAAATGCTCTCCATGAAAAATGGAAGAAAAAATGTATTGCATTCGTACAGAAAAAGCATCCTGGCAGACGTGAATTCAACAAAATGTGCAAGGAGATCATTGAGGGCTTTGACAATCTTCCGATGTTAGATATCCAAAAGCCGCGTGTTGGAATCGTTGGTGAGATTCTTGTAAAATTCCTTCCTGCAGCAAACAACTATCTTGTAGAGCTGTTGGAACAAGAAGGTGCCGAAGCAGTCGTTCCTGATCTGCTGGATTTCTTCTTATACTGTTTCTACAATAGTAACTTCAAAGCAGAAAAACTGGGCATGAAAAAAGCAACTGCCTACAAGGCAAACTTGGGAATCAAAGCACTGGAATGGTTCCGCGCCCCTGCCGCAAAAGCATTTGCGCAAAGTAAGCACTTTGATCCGCCGGCGAAGATTACAGACCTTGCAGATATGGCAAAAGATATTGTTTCTCTCGGAAATCAGACCGGAGAAGGCTGGTTCTTAACCGGAGAGATGTTGGAACTCATTCATAACGGCACGACAAACATTGTCTGCACCCAGCCATTTGCCTGCCTTCCAAACCATGTTGTCGGAAAAGGCGTGATTAAAGAACTGAGACGGCGTTATCCGCTCGCAAACGTCGTTGCCATCGACTACGATCCTGGCGCAAGCGAAGTAAACCAGTTGAATCGTATCAAATTGATGCTGTCAACTGCAAATAAAAACTTAAGCAAAAACAACTAATAGGATTCCAAAGGAATTTCCTCTAATTCAAAAAAAGACCTTGCCAAAGCTTCACGCTCCATGCAAGGTCTTTTATGTTCTCTATAATTATTTCACAAGAAGTGATGTTCCTGTCATTTCTTTTGGTTGTTCCATTCCCATTAATTCAATCAATGTCGGAGCAATATCTGCCAGACATCCGCCTTCTCTTAATTTGTATGCAGGATCTGCATTTACTAAGATAAACGGAACCGGATTTGTTGTATGAGCTGTAAATGGCTCTCCTGTCTCATAGTCCACCAATTGCTCTGCATTTCCGTGGTCTGCACAAATAAACATCTGTCCGTCTACTTCTTTGATTGCTTCAACAGCTCTTCCCACACATGAGTCCACTGCTTCAATTGCCTTAATTGCTGCATTTTCTACACCAGTGTGTCCTACCATATCCGGATTTGCAAAGTTGATAATGATCACATCATACTTCTCAGATTTGATTGCATCTACTAACTTGTCGCACACTTCAAATGCGCTCATCTCAGGCTGTAAGTCATATGTAGCAACCTTTGGAGATTTCACCAAAATACGGTCTTCTCCCTTATTTGGCTCCTCGACACCGCCGTTGAAGAAGAATGTAACATGCGCATATTTTTCTGTCTCAGCGATTCTTGCCTGTGTCATATTGTTTGCTGCAAGGAACTCACCAAATGTATTTGTAATCTCTGTCTTATGGAAAGCAACTAATTTATTTTCAATTGTCACATCGTACTCTGTAAAGCATATAAATGTTGTCTTAACTCTTTCTCCTCTGTCAAATCCTTCAAAGTTGTCATCACAGAATGTTCTTGTGATTTCTCTTGCTCTGTCCGGTCTGAAGTTGAAGAAGATGATAGAATCGTTATCTTTAATTGTCGCAACAGGCGCTCCATCTTTTACAATCACTGTCGGTAACACAAATTCATCTGTTTTTCTGCATCATAAGACGCCTGGACTGACGCAATGGTCCACACTACGTGCATGTCGTCACCTTCACCTTTTACCATGCATTGTATGCCAATTCTACACGGTCCCATCTGTTATCTCTGTCCATCGCATAGTAACGCCCCATTACAGATGCAATCTCACCTACTCCGATTTCTTTCATCTTATCCGCTAATTCCTGTACATAGTCTTTTCCAGATGCCGGCGGTGTATCACGTCCATCCAGGAAACAGTGTACATAAACTTTTGAAAGCCCTTGTTTTTTTGCAAGTTCTAACAATCCATAGATGTGAGAGTTGTGGCTGTGTACTCCACCGTCTGAAACCAGTCCGAACATATGAAGCGCTGAATCATGTTCTTTTGCATTTTTACATGCCGCTAATAATGCTTCATTCTCAAAGAAATCGCCATCCTGAATTGCCTTTGTAATTTTTGTCAGATCCTGATATACGATGCGACCTGCTCCCATATTCAAATGACCAACTTCTGAGTTTCCCATCTGACCTTCCGGAAGTCCGACTGCCATACCGCTGGCATTTCCTTTTACAAACGGATACTCTGCCATCAATTTGTCCATTACAGGGGTCTTACCTTCAAATACCGCATTTGCCTCATGCTTATCATTCAGACCATATCCGTCAAGAATCATTAAAACTGTTGGTTTCTTACTCATCTTTTCATTCTCCTTTATGTTAAACTTTTATCTTTTATCCTACCTGAATTATTTTACATGATTTTCCTTGTCGTTGCAAGTTTTTACCGATGAATTTCTCAGCTCAGATGCGTTCCTGTAAAAAATCAAATACATGTCCTTCTGGTGTATTTAAAAAATGCATCAGCATATATGCACACATAATTGCCACATTCTCTTCCTTTAAGATTCTTCGCACCTCCGCTTTATCTGCAAGCACGATCTCAATCTCCTCATTCTCCTCCTGTCCTTCTTTGGAAGGAACTCCGCTCGCATATCCATACACAGTCCCACAAGACTTCAATCTGTCATGCCGATCGTCGTAAAATACGGCTTTGTATACATATCCGCCGCATCAATCGGTTGGAAATCAAGTCCGGTCTCCTCTTTTAGCTCCCGCATGCCAGCCATCTTAAAGTCTTCCCCTTCATCCACAAGTCCCGCCGGAACTCATAGATATAATCATCCAAAGGACATCTATACTGACGAATTAAGACCAGTTTTTCTTTTTTCTCTTTTTCATCTCGATAGACACTATATATAATCACTCCATCTGCCTTGTTTTCTCTTGTCTTAATCTTCAACTCTTCTGTTGTCTTTGCTCTTGATGCCACAAAATAGGTACTGTGCTTCCCTGTATCACTTTTCATATCCAGCTCGTACATGTTCAAAAACTTGTTTTGTGTTGTCTGCTTAATACTTTCTACTCTTCGCATGCTAAACACACTCTCCTCTAAAAATTTGTACCACTCTGTTTCAGGAAACAACAAAGAGTCACCGACCATTCCAGCCAATGACTCCCTGTTAGTTACTAAATTTCAAATACTATTTGTAATTTACGATTTTTCCAAAATCTGGTTTTAACGATGCTCCACCAACAAGTCCACCGTCAATATCTGCCTGAGCAAATAACTCTGGAGCGCTTGCAGCTGAAACAGAACCACCGTACTGAATGCGGATAGCTTCTGCTGTAGCTTCATCATAGATTTCTCCGATGCATTTACGGATTGCTGCACAAACTTCCTGTGCCTGCTCTGTTGTAGCTACTTTTCCTGTTCCAATAGCCCAAATTGGTTCGTAAGCGATTACCGCTGTCTTAGCCTGATCTGCTGTCACATCCAAGAAAGCAATTTTAATCTGCTGACGAATGAAATCAATTGTAACACCCTGTTCTCTCTGTGTTAATGTCTCTCCACAGCAAACGATTGGTGTAATGCCATGTTCGAAAGCTTTTTTTACTTTTTTATTTACAGTTTCATCTGTCTCTGCAAAGTATTCACGTCTCTCAGAATGTCCGATGATAACATATTTCACCCCAGCATCTGTAAGCATATTTGGCGCGATTTCTCCTGTATATGCTCCACTTTCTTCGAAGTACATATTTTCAGCACCGATTTCGATATTGCTTCCTTTTGCCGCTTCGATTGCTGGAATAATGCTGATTGCAGGTACACAAAATACTACGTCAGCATCTTCTGTAGCTACTAAAGGTTTTAATTCGTTGATCAATGCAACTGCTTCACTTGGAGTTTTGTTCATTTTCCAGTTTCCTGCAATAATTTTTCTTCTTGCCATTTTTATCGTCTCCCAATTACTATTTCATTTATTATTTGTAACTGTTCAATGCGGCGCCGTCGTACAAAAAGTACGTCAAGCCGCATCTAACGCAGTCATTTTGTCATATATGCATGCTATTACTTATCGTTAGCAGCTGCTACCCCAGGTAACTCCTTACCTTCTAAGAATTCAAGAGAGGCTCCACCACCAGTAGAGATGTGTGTCATCTTATCACCGTATCCTAATTGGTTAACTGCTGCCGCTGAATCTCCACCACCGATGATTGTCACTGCATCTGTCTCAGCCAATGCTTTTGCTACTGCTTCTGTACCTTTTGCAAAGTTTGGCATCTCGAAGCATCCCATTGGTCCATTCCATACAACTGTTTTTGCTGTCTTTACAGCTTCAGCATACAATTTTGCTGTCTCTGGCCCGATATCAAGACCTTCCCATCCATCCGGGATTTCTCCTCTGCTCACAACCTGAATATTTGCATCGTTAGAGAAATCATCCGCAACAACATGGTCTACTGGAAGTAATAATTTTACGCCTTTTTCTTTCTGCTTTTTTCAACATGTTTAAAGCAAAATCGCAGTAATCTTCTTCTAACAAAGAGATACCTACTTTTCCTCCCATAGCTTTGCTGAATGTATAAGACATTCCACCGCCGATGATCAATGTGTCTACTTTGTCAAGTAAGTTTTCGATTACAGAAATCTTGCTTGATACTTTCGCTCCACCTAAGATTGCAACGAATGGTCTTTCCGGATTATTTACTGCATTTCCTAAGAAATCAATTTCTTTTTGCATCAGGTAACCAACAACTGCTGTATCTACATATTTTGTAACACCTACATTTGAGCAGTGTGCTCTGTGAGCTGTACCAAATGCATCATTTACAAATACATCACATAAGAAGCTAACTCTTTGCTGAATTCTTCTCCATTTTTTGTTTCTTCTGCTCTGTAACGAGTATTTTCAAGAAGGATAACATCTCCATCATTCATTGCTGCAACTGCGGCTTTCGCATTCTCACCAACAACAGTTGCATCTGCTGCAAATTTTACTTCTTGTCCCAATAACTCAGATAATCTCACTGCAACTGGCGCCAATGATAATTCTGGTTTTGGCTCTCCCTTTGGTTTTCCAAGATGTGAACAAAGAATAACCTTTCCACCGTCTGCAATTAATTTTTTAATTGTAGGAAGAGCAGCTACAAGACGGTTCTCATCTGTGATTTTTCCATCAATCAATGGCACATTAAAGTCACATCTTACAAGAACTCTTTTCCCTTTTACATTGATATCATCTACTGATTTTTTGTTAAGCATAGTATTGCCTCCTTAAAAATATGATTTTATCATTGAAATAACTATACATATATGTACCATTATTTCTAAAAAAAGAGCCCAGGTCCCCAATAAGACCGGACCCCTTTTTTGGATCTTAAATAATTCTGAATAGAATAAGATTATGCTAATTCAGAGAAGTTATTTGATTGTTCTTACCATCTGGCTTGTGTAAGAATTTTCATTGTCATACCAAGAAACAACCTGTACTTCTGTTGTACCATTGTCTAATGGAAGAGCCATTGTCTGTGTA
>ENA-OQDW01000510-OQDW01000510.1-human-gut-metagenome-genome-assembly--contig:-NODE-510-length-15867-cov-2.190597_pt1 | contig 15867 bp, 19 predicted proteins | sample MGYA00242784_ERZ504613 | MGnify/ENA primary metagenome ERZ504613 (study PRJEB26092, sample SAMD00036330) | human gut metagenome | host: Homo sapiens | study: EMG produced TPA metagenomics assembly of... | reverse complement strand
CCCATGTCCGGCACTGCTCATCCTCCGGGATCTCACTGATGCTTATAATATCGACATAACCATTCTCATCCATCGACAGATACCCTTTTTTCAGGTAAGTTTCAAACGCATGACGGTAAGACGCTCTGGTTCCTTTTTTCAGCATCTGGCTGATCGTGCGGGTCGCCGTTGCCCGGCTCGTAATGCCCCACCAGTCAGACAGATATTCCTTCACCTGCTCCTGATCCCAGTCTTCTCTAGAATGACCGCCAAGTTCGCCATATTCTCCGTTCTCAAACGGTACATAGATCGCGTAAGCATCTATGATCCAGCGCACAGTCGGGTCGTCCTTCACGTCCTCAAACGTCAGATCCGACTCCGCCTTTTGGGAATCATAAGAGATCAGCAGACTGTCGCATCCTGGTTGTAAGCCACATAGTGGTTTCCTGCATACACAAACATGAGCGCGATCACAACCACTGCCGCCACAGTACCCGCAATCAGATTCCGAAGCTTCATCTGGATATCCGGCGCTCCGTCTTTTTCTGAAAATGCATATGGAAGATGCGCACCATCAAACCAGATATCTGCTTTTCCGCCAACCATATCCTGCACATTTCCCACATTTGCCTGCCGTACCGGATACATGGCACGCGCCTCGCACTTTCGCCCCAGTTCATCCATGAACTCATACAGATAATATTTGGTCGCGCCATTTTTCCCGGTTGTTATGACACGGGCAATTCTGGCATGATAACGCTTTGCCTGCGCTTTTGCTTTCTTCAGATAGCAGTACTCCATCACCTTGCTCAAAAGGGCGAGCAATGTCATATAAAGCCCCGCCTCTCCCATCAGAAGCATCGTACGCGCAGTGTCATGGGACGTATTAAACCGGTACGCAATCGCGTACAAAAATATGATTCCCCCAGTGCAAGTGCCGCAAGTGGGATTGCCTGCAGGCGGCTGTAACGCCGGTACGCCTCCGACAGGTGCCACTCCGCCACCCAGACCCGCTCTTCCGGTTCTTCCATCTCCACCGAACCGGCAATGTCTTCTCCTGCGTATGCTGCGTCCCCGGCATATGCCGCGTCTTCTGCATATGCGTCCGTCCCCAGGTCTTGTCTGCGGTGCGCTGCGCGGCACCCGCATATGCCCCGTTCCTATTTCCCGGCGCATTGATGATCCGCGTCATGAGAAAATAGCGGAGCGTTTTATCCGCCTTCCGCTGTATCAGCCAGATTCTAAGCCAAGTATCGCGGCAATCACGGTAAGTATCAGCACCAGCTGCAGATCGTCCTGCGGATTTAACGAGGTTAAGCTGTAGCGGAGTCCCGCAAAAATAATCCCCAACAGCGGAAGCAACAGCAGCAGAAGCACAATCTGTGTCACATTGGGCGCACTCTTTGCATCCACTGTATCTTCCTTCACTTCCACGCGGTACGTCTTGCGCGCTCTTCCTTCCTCCCTGCTTTTGAGCCGGATCAGATAACGATCCGCCGCTTCCGTCTGTACCGTCTGCACCCATTTCCATCCGGGGCTGTCCGGCATATTTACATTCTCACTGTACTGCAGATTTCTGCAGACCGCCTTTTTGTCGCTGTGACATAATCCAACCGCCATGTTTCTCTCCTTATCAAGTCATTCCCCGCTTTTCCGGAAATGCCCTGTTTCTTTCGTGCATGTCATCCTAAGATGACCCAGATAAAATTGTAATTGATTGCCACACATTTTGCAACATCCTGGTTTTACTTGTTGTCCTATTGCCTTGTTCCATCCTGATTAAAATTGCATTTTAATGCCTTTTCCGTTAATAAAATAGACCCAATCAAAAAAAGCAGTTGTATTACAGTGATAATAATACTTAGTATTCCCATTGTATTGTCACTTGCTCCATAGAAAGGAATATGTATCAGCAATGTAGGACCCAACAGGCCAACTCCAGCTTTCCACCAGAGTTTTCCTGCATATTCATGTGCAAATTTCCAAGTATCCATATTTATCATTGACATCCTGGTTCTATATCCCACTACTCCATTGATTTTCTTTGGGCAATGTTTCCACATCATTCTGCCTGCAATTATCATAACCGCTGGAATAATACAATCACATATCAAAATAAACCACCAGAACCACATATTACCACCTCCTATAACTGGAAATTTTCAATGTATCTTCCACCCTCATGCCAACAATTCCTATAAAGGAATCATTTCTTTCTAAGTCCCCAATCACGAAACGTTTCGTTTCTATTCTCATTGATTTTCTTCTCCACCAGTTCCAATTTATCACTGCCATTCTACCATTCCATAAATGCTTATTCAATAACCTATCTGTATTCAAAAATAAATCCCACTGACAACCGTTGGCATTTACAAAATACACTTCCCAACGTTATAATACAGCTATGCATTTATGTATGATTACGGAAGGCGCAACAGACGCCATGAAACGGAGAATCCCATGATAAAACTGATTGCCACCGATGTCGACGGGACACTGGTAAAAGACGGGACGATGCAGATCGATCCCGAATATATGACGGTCATAAAACAACTTGTCCAAAAGGGTATCATTTTTGCCGTCTGCTCCGGCAGACAGTTCATCAGCGAGCGGAAGCTGTTTGCGCCGATCAAAGATCAGCTGCTCTACATCACGGACGGCGGCACGGTCGTGCGCACCCCGCAGGAGATTCTGATGGTTCACACGATGCCGCGCGACATCTGGAGCGGCATGTGCCGCATGGTGCAGGAACAGATGCCGCACTGCGACTGTTTTGTCGCCACACCGGACTACTGTCTCGCCGAGGACGCCGGAAGCCGCATGTTCCACTGGCTGCGCGACTCCTACGGCTACGATATCAGAGAGGCCGAGCGCCTAGCCGACATCCCGGAGCAGGACATTATCAAGTTTACCGTCTATCACAAATCTGCCTGTGAGGAAATGTGTGCACCGCTCTTCACCCCGGCATGGAAGGATAAAGCGCAGCTTGCCGCCGCCGGCAAAGAGTGGATGGACTGCAATCCGCTTGGTGCAAATAAAGGCACTGCGATCGAGTTCGTGCAGAAGCATTTCGGCATTTCCCCGGAAGAGACCTGCACGTTCGGGGACAACTTGAACGACATCGAGATGCTGCAAAATGCCAGCAGGAGCTACGCGGTCGCCAACGCCAGGGCGGAAGTCATCGCCGCGGCAAAAGATACCTGCGCGCCCTACTGGGAGAATGGAGTCCTCCAGATCTTAAAAACATTTTTATAACGAAAAAGAATCGTGTCCATCCAGCGGCAATGCCCCGGCGTACACGGTTCTTTTTTATTTCTGTAGAAGTCCGCCGCCATATTGGATGCGGTTCCTGTCAATGAATTCTTTGGAACAAAATTTCTATTTTTCTTCATGCATGCCCCGGTCATCCATTTTCCTGTCTCTTTTGGCGTTCGACTGTGCGCCGCGGGTGTCCGCGGACAACGGACAAAGCGCCGGCTTTCTAGTCTCGCTAGGCAGACCGCTTCACAAAGTTCCGATCAGACCGCGCAATCCGAAACTCGGTGTCTGCCCACATTCAAAACACGGCGGCAGACACCTCAGACAGTCGTTTGCGCGGTCCGATTTTGCTCATCGGTCTGCCAAGCGAGACACAAAAGCCGTCGAAAATGTCCGCCTGTCCGCGAACATCCGTGACGCACTGTCGAACCTCAAAAAGACAGGAATCATCGCTGATGGCCGGGGCATGCGTGTCAGAAAAATGAAATTTTGCGATAGAATACGTTGGCAGGAACTGCACCCAATATGCCAAACCTTCCCAACGCACAAAAAAAGAACTGTGTACGCCGCGCATCTGCCGCGGGACGTGCCACAGTTCTTTTTCGTTATATTAAATGTTTAACAAATCGCTGAATACCTTCAGGGCGCCGTCGGTCTCATGTGCAAGCACGCGCTTTGCCAGAACCTTTCCAAGCTGTACGCCTTCCTGGTCGAAGCTGTTCACATTCCACAGGAAGCCCTGGAACATGATCTTGTTCTCAAAGTGTGCCAGAAGTGCTCCGAGAGACTGTGGGTTTACCTGCTCACCAATAATGATGCTGGATGGACGTCCGCCCTCGAAATTCTTGTTGCGGTTCTCATCGGATTTGCCGCATGCGAATGCCACGATCTGAGCTGCGACATTTGCGCAGAGCTTCTGCTGGCTTGTGCTGTCCTGGATCACAACATCTGTGCCGATCTGGCTGTTCTTAAAGCCGACAAACTGAAGCGGTACGATGTCTGTGCCCTGATGCAGCAGCTGGTAGAACGAATGCTGTCCGTTCGTGCCTGGCTCACCGAAGATCACCGGTCCTGTCGGGTAGTCTACCGGCTCACCGAAACGGTTCACCGACTTACCGTTGGACTCCATGTCAAGCTGCTGTAAATGTGCCGGGAAGCGGCTGAGTGCCTGGGAGTACGGAAGCACTGCCGTAGCCGGATAACCCAGTACGTTGCGCTCGTAAACGCCGATCAGTGCATCGAGCATCTCCGGATTCTTCAATACGTCTTTGTTTGCGGAAAGCTGATCCTCTGCAGCAGCTCCCTCGAGGAACTGTGCGAACACATCCGGTCCGAATGCCAGGGATAATACGGCGCCGCCAACTGCGGAAGTGGAGGAGAAACGTCCTCCGATATAGTCATCCATAAAGAATGCTGCAAGGTAATCATCACTCTTCGCTAACGGGGATGTCTCGCTCGTTACAGCGATCATATGCTTGGACGGATCCAGTCCCGCTTTCTTTAACGCATCTTTTACGAAGGACTCGTTCGTCAGAGTCTCCAGTGTTGTACCGGACTTGGATACCAGTACGAAAATGGAATGTGCCACATCGGTGGAATTCAGCACTGCTGCAGCATCATCCGGGTCTACGTTGCTGATGAACTTTGCTTCCATCTTGAACTTGCCGTTTTTCTTCGCCCAGTTCTCAAGTGCCAGATACATCGCACGCGGACCGAGGTCACTACCACCGATACCGATCTGAACAACTGTTGTAAACTTCTCTCCTGCTGCATTGGTGATCTCGCCAGAATGTACCTTATTGGCAAAATCTGCGATTCTCTCCTGCTGCTCTACATAGAAGCTGCGCTTATCCACACCGTCTGCCGTCACAGCATCACCGAGCTGTCCTCGTGTCATGTGATGAAGCACCAGACGCTTCTCACCGGTGTTGATCACCTCACCATTGTAAAGTGCTTCAAACTTCTCCGCAAGCTGTGCTTCCTCAGCCAGCTTTACAAGTGCTGCGAGCACCTTGTCATCGACCTGCTTGGCTGCGTAGTTGTAAGAAAATCCGCCAGCCATCGGCACACTGTAATTCTTTACACGGTCAGCACCGTTCTCTCCGGACATTGCCTCGACAAGATTCACGCGTTCCACTTTGGAAAGCTCCTTGAAAGAAGCAAGGGTATCCAAGTTGTTCCAGGTAACCATAATAGATTCCTCCTATCTATCTTGCACATATTCTTATTTTATTGATCGTAGTGATTATACTATTAAATGATCTCAAGTTCAAGTAAAACGCGGAGAGACAACCGCTCTCCGCCGTACAATGATTTATTTTGCTGCAGCCGGATTCAGCTTCTTCGTCCGGATATCCTCCTGTAACATGGCAAGGAAATCTTCCATAGATACCGTTGTCGACTGCTGCTCTCCGTGAAGCCTGTAGCTTACCGTGCGGTCTGCCACTTCGTTCTTACCGAGAACCAGAAGATACGGAACTTTTTCCATCTGTGTCTCTCTGATCCGGTAGCCCAGCTTCTCATTTCTCTCATCGATCTCCACACGGATTCCGTTATCCTCAAGGTATTTGTATACCTCGTGAGAGTATGCATTTAACTCCTCATCCTCATTCTTGACCGGAAGGATCTTTGCCTGTACCGGTGCGAGCCAGAGCGGCAGGTTGCCTTTCGTCTCCTCCAGAATGTAAGCCATGAAACGATCCAGGGAACCAAGGATTGCTCTGTGAAGAACGACCGGTGTCTTCTTCGTTCCGTCACTGTCAATGTAGGTCAGGTTGAACTTCGCCGGCAGGCAGAAATCCAGCTGGCAGGTGGAAAGCGTGTATTCGTTGCCGATTGCCGGTTTTACGTTGACATCCAGCTTCGGGCCGTAGAATGCCGCCTCGCCGATCTCCTCTGTATACTCGATGCCGATATCGTTTAATACCTTTCGGAGTGCATTCTCCGCCATATCCCACATAGCGTCATCGTCGTGATATTTTACCTTGTCCGCCGGATCTCTTAAGGACAATACACAGCGGTAATCGGTGATATTGAAGTCTTTGTAGGTGTCAAAAATCAGAGCCACCACGCTGGCAAACTCAGACTCGATCTGCTCCGGTGTTACGAACAGGTGCGCGTCGTTCTGGCAGAAATGTCTTCCTCTCTCAATACCCTTTAACGTACCGCTCGCCTCGAAACGGAAGTCGTGCGCGATCTCACCGATACGGATCGGCAGATCTTTGTAGGAGTGCATTCTGTTTGCATAGATCATCATGTGGTGCGGGCAGTTCATCGGACGCAGAACGAAGGACTCTCCCTCCACTTCCATTGCCGGGAACATGTTCTCCTTATAATGATCCCAGTGACCGGAAGTCTTGTACAGACCAACCGTGCCGACACACGGTGTCATAACGTGCAGATAACCGAGCTTTCTCTCTTTTGCCTTGATATAATTCTCAAGCTCCTGCCATACGGTATAGCCCTTCGGAAGGAACATCGGCAGTCCGCGTCCTACCAGATCGTCGGACATAAACAGCTGCATCTCCTTGCCGATCTTTCTGTGATCGCGCTCCTTTGCCTCCTCCAAAAGCTTCAGATGTGCCTCCAGCTCCTCGGCTGTCGGGAAACATACACCGTAAATACGCTGCATCACGTGGTTGCTCGCATCGCCCTTCCAGTACACGCCGGAATACTTTACCAGCTTGAAATTCTTGCAGAGCTTTGTATTGTCCACGTGCGGTCCGCGGCAGAGATCTGTAAAATCGCCCTGGTCGTAGACGGAGATCGTTCCGTCCTCCAGATCACTGATCAGATCCAGCTTGTACTCGTCGTTCTTAAAAAGCTCTAATGCCTCTGCCTTTGAGATCTCACGTCTGTAGATCTTCTTGCCCTCTTTGCAGATCTTCTTCATCTCTTTTTCGATCGCCGCGATCACGTCATCGTTGACTGCGTTCTCGCCAAGATCAATATCATAATAAAATCCTTCCTTTACGACCGGACCAACCCAGAACTTTGCTTCCGGGTATAAGTGCTTGACTGCCTGTGCCATTACATGCGCGCAGGAATGATTGAGTGTGTTCAGTCTCTCATCTGCTTTAAAATCTACCATTTTCTTCCTCCTTGTTCTGCGTCCGGGTGCTTTTTCCGGACGAAAAAAATCCCCCATACAGACCTGTGCCTGTATGAGGGACGAATATACTGTATCCGCGGTTCCACCCTGCTTATTCCCGTAAAACCATGCCGGACTGCCGGATCCTCTCGGATCACGCATCCCGCTGTCGGGAAATCACTCGTTTGATGATAACGGAATCACCGGACCTGATTAGGGCCGCTCAGAGGTGGTCTTCCCAGGGCTTTCTTCCAAGATGCTTCCACCGTATGCATCTCTCTCTGTAGGGTGCCGCACTGGTACTCTTCTCTTCTTCGCGCTGCTTTAGATTCTATTTCAAAAAATCAGAACTGTCAAGGTGTTTGCAGCGAATTTCCGAAAACAATCTGCTTTTCCCACCCTGCATAGTGGCTTATCATCTGCTCATTGCAGCGCCGCCGCCCAGATCAGCCCGGTCAGCTCATCCGCCGCAAACAACACTTTTTGCGTCTCGTGCACCGGTTCCACATCGATCGTCGTTCCTCAGCCGACCGATGCTTCCACAATCTCGTACTGCATCAGTTCGTATTTCAGACGGCTTCCTTCCATAATCTCCGCCGGAAGCAGTGCCCGCGCCACAAGCTTCAAATCTTCTGACGGGATATCCGTTCTCCTTAAGTTCGCGTAGTCTCCATCGATCGAGACCACTTCATAATACCATGTCTCCATTGTTCTCTCCTTTGTAACCTCTTTCTATTCCGCATCCCGCGCCGCTGTTAAAACCGCAGACCGCATTTCGGGCAGAATTCATAATCCTCCGTGGTCGTAAAACCACAATTTCTGCACTGTTTTGTGGTATTCCAGCCGTTACCGCGATTTCCCGGATGCACCGGACGCAAATGTTGTGGCAGAATCTCGACATCCCCGCCGCGCGCAATCCGTTTTCCAATCTCTGCGTCCAGCTCATAGAGCGCATTGCAACAGCTCGCCTGCACATAGTAGTGTCTGTTCCATTTTATGCAGGGGATAAAGAAAAGCGAAAGTACGGTGTATGTCATGAACACCTGATATCTGCCGTAAGCTCCGCAGGCGCCGCAGGCCATCATCTGGTGAAAATCAAAATCTTTTCTGCCGTCCGTAATTCCCATAATAAAAAACATGTGTCCTCACGCTCCGTTCTCTTGCCGTTTGTTATCTGTTATTATAGACATATCTATCGATTGTTACAACGATAATCTTGCAAGACCGTCCGGATAATATACCGCGCTCATTGCGCCTGGATTTCATGTGGGTTCCACCCGGGTTCCGCTTGGATTTCGTTCGGATTTCATGCAGATCCCGCCTGGCTTCCGCTTGGATTTCGTTTGGATTTCGACAAATAGCGACATTTTTATTGACATCTTTTTTGCCCCGTCCTAAAATAGCCTTAATAAAAGGGAGTAGTTTTCATCTTCGGATGCGCCAGACGCTGCGCGCAGAAGCTGAAATAATAATCGTCATCACGCCGCAAGGCCGGTTATTATTGTAAGTAACGAGACTTTTATCACTCATTTTTGATGCGATAAAGGTCTTTTTTTATACCCATTTCTTTGTCGCAGGAAAGGAACACGTATGGAATATGTATTGTTACTCGTCGGTTTTGTACTCTTAGTCAAGGGTGCGGATTTCTTTGTGGAGGGAAGTTCCTCGCTTGCCAAAATCTTAAAGGTGCCCAGCGTCATCATCGGTCTTACGATCGTTGCCATGGGAACCAGCGCTCCGGAGGCGTCCGTCAGCATCAACGCTGCGCTTGGCGGCAGCAACGATATTGCCATCAGCAATGTCGTCGGATCGAATATATTCAACGGTCTGGTTGTGGTCGGAATCTGCGCCTTTTTGTCCGGCTTTCAGACGAACGCGGAGATCTTAAAGCGGGACATGCCCGTCAATATTCTGGTCACGCTGATTCTGTGCCTCATGTTTCTCGATGGAACGCTTGGCCGCGTCGAAGGTTTTCTTCTTCTGGCAGGAATGGTTCTCTACATCACATGCATGATCCGTTCCGCCCTGCGCAACCGTGAAGAAGGCGAGGTCTGTAAGGTATTGCCGCTTCCGAAAAGTATCCTCTTTATGGGTGGCGGACTTGCCGCTGTCATCTTCGGCGGCGATCTGGTCGTCGACAACGCCTGCATCATCGCCACAAACTTCGGAGTCAGCCAGAATTTTATCGGATTGACCATCATCGCCATTGGCACTTCCCTGCCGGAACTCGTCACCTCGATTGTGGCAACCAGAAAAGGGACAGCGGTCTGGCGCTCGGCAATGCGGTCGGATCAAATCTCTTCAATATCCTGTTTATCCTCGGCATGTCCGCTGCCATCTCGCCGCTTCATGTGCTCGGCGAATCAGTGATCGACTGCGTCCTGCTGCTCTGTAGCGGTATCCTGCTGTTTGTTTTCGCGAGAACCAAACGATCCATGAGCCGTGCGGAGGGCGCCGTCTGCGTGCTATTGTATGTCGCCTACACGGCATATCTGTTTGTAAGATAAGAACACCGTTTCCTCTTACTCGAAGGAATTATCGCAATAAGCATATCGCACTTTGCTTTGATACGTAATATTATGAGAAACGCACTTGGGGATTTCATGTGGAAATGCAGATGGAATATTCGTTGGAGAAAAATGTGAGCATTTCTTCCAGCTGAATGTTTGCATCGGATTCCGTGTCTCTTCCACGTTTGAACACTCCCGGAGTGTGTCCGACAAATCAGAGACAATGAGCGGACTTTCTAGTGGCGGCTAATGCCGCTGCTTCACAGACATTATAAAATCGCGCGAACCGAAATTCGCTGCCACCTGCATTTCCACATGAAATCCCCAAGTGTGTTTCTTATAATATTACTTATCACCCAGAAGAGGTCTAGGCTTATTGCGACAATTCCTTTTGCCGGGGGATAGTTGATGTATGATATAATGAATCTTGACAGATTCATATTAGAAGTTCCAGCGGAACTTCAGATGCGCAGAAAGCAGCGCAAAAAAGATGGTATAATGAATCTTGACAGATTCATATTAGAAGTTCCAGCGGAACTTCAGATGCGCAGAAAGCAGCGCAGACACAGAATCGCATTTACGCCAAATTATGGACAGTGCAAAGAGAGGAAAGAATGACAAACGAACAGATACGTGATTTTTTAGAGAAACATGCGGAAAAGCAGTTCAAAGATTTTACCAGCAGCCTGATTCCGGGGACAGATTCGATTCTGGGAGTGCGGCTTCCGGTGCTGCGCTCGCTGGCGAAGCAGCTCGCAAAGGAAGACTGGAGAACTTATCTCAAGGAGGCACGTGATGACACCTACGAGGAGATTATGCTGCAGGGACTTGTGATTGGCTACGTGAAAGCGGAGATGGAGGAGCTTTTGGAATATGCCGCAGCATTTATTCCGAAAATCCACGACTGGTCAGTCAATGATGGGTTTTGTTCTACATTTAAGATTGTCCGAAAGCACCGGGCAGAGGTGTGGGATTTTCTGATGCAATACCGCGCGTCTGAGAGTGAATTTGAGCAGCGGGTGGTGGCAGTGATGCTGATGGATCATTTTCTGGTGCCTGAATATATCGACCGTGTGCTTGCCGTATATAACAGCCTAAAGCATGAGGCTATTATTGCAAAATGGGAGTCGCATGGGGAATTGCGACTGCTTATGCAAAATTTCCGCAGGAGACCCAGGCATTTCTGCTGGAAAATGAACTGGATGATTATACCTATAATAAGACAATTCAGAAAATGCTGGAGTCATATCGTGTAAGTGCGGAAGACAAAGAAATGTTGCGTGGTATGAAGCGGAAAGTGACCGGTAGAAAGAACGTCGCCAAGCCCGAGCAGCAGGGGAACTAAAAAACCGAGTCATCTGCCAGAAATGTGAAGCCTCCGGTGCTCCGAATCATCCAGCCGTCGGAAAGCCCCGCCAGGCTCAAGCAGAACGTGCCATAAAACCAAGCTGTTTCCCAAGGGTGTGAAGCCTCCGGTGCTCCGAATCACCCCGTCGTCAGAAAGCCCCGCCGGACTCGAGCAGTAAGAGTCCTAAAAACAAAGCCACCTGCTTTAGATGTGAAGCCCCTGGAACCCACCCCGCCCCGCCGGAACATGGGAACGGTATATCGGAGCACGATGCGAAAATCTCTTGCAGAAAACCTGCAGAATGGAAACGGAAAGAATTGCAACGCCGGTTGTGCATATGTTATACTTAACATATGCAGAAACGACGCCGGATTTGGGGTATGATAGTAACGGCGGGCAAAGGCTGCAAAAAATGGTTGCCACAGGAAGTGGCGGATTGGAGGAGCATATGGCAAGGTTTACGTTACCGCGCGATCTGTATCACGGAAAGGGAGCGCTGGAGGCTTTAAAGGATTTTGAGGGAAAGCGCGCGATGATCTGTGTCGGCGGAGGTTCCATGAAGCGTTTTGGATTTCTGGATCGCGCAAAGCAGTATCTGGAAGAAGCGGGAATGGAAGTCTGTCTGTTTGAGGGAATTGAGCCTGATCCATCGGTGGAGACGGTGATGAAGGGCGCCAAGGCAATGGAAGAATTCAAGCCGGACTGGATCGTGGCGATGGGCGGCGGTTCTCCGATTGATGCGGCAAAGGCAATGTGGATCAAGTATGAATATCCGGACATTACGTTTGAAGATATGTGCAAGGTATTCGGAATTCCGAAGCTCCGCAAAAAGGCACATTTCTGCGCCATCTCTTCCACATCCGGAACGCGACGGAAGTGACGGCATTTTCCATCATTACGGATTATGAAAAAGGAATCAAATATCCGATTGCAGATTTTGAGATTACGCCAGATGTGGCGATCGTGGATCCTGAGCTTGCAGAGACGATGCCGCAGAAGCTGGTAGCGCATACCGGTATGGATGCGATGACGCATGCCATCGAGGCGTATGTTTCCACGGCGAACTGTGATTTTACCGATCCGCTTGCCCTGCATGCGATCAAGATGATCCAGAGAGATCTTGTGGGCTCTTATAACGGAGATATGGAAAAACGTGATTCTATGCACAATGCACAGTGTCTGGCCGGTATGGCATTTTCCAATGCACTGCTTGGAATCGTCCATTCGATGGCTCACAAGACGGGTGCTGCATTTGCAGATTATGGCGCACATATCATTCACGGTGCAGCAAACGCCATGTATCTGCCGAAGGTCATCGGCATTCAACGCCAAGGATGAGACCGCGAAAAAGCGCTACGGCGAGATCGCAGATTTATGGGACTGGGCGGAGGTACGCTGGACGAAAAAGTGGCGCTCCTCATTACATATCTGCGCGGCATGAATGATGATCTTAAGATTCCGCACTGTATCAAGAATTACGGCGCGGACAGTTATCCGACTGAGCAGGGATTTGTGCCGGAGGAAGTATTCTTAGAGAGACTGCCGGAGATTGCAGCAAATGCAATTCTGGATGCCTGCACAGGATCGAATCCGCGTCAGCCGAGCCAGGAAGAGATGGAAAAACTGTTAAAATGCTGCTACTACGATACAGAGGTGGATTTCTAGGAGAGCTTTAAGAAAGCAGCGCAAAAAGATGATATAATGAATCTTACAGATTCATATTAGAAGTTCCAGCGGAACTTCAGATGCGCAGAAAGCAGCGCAAAAAAGGTGATAGAACAGAGGGTGCACATGCGTGCCGGAAATCCGGCACTCGCATGCACCTCTGTTTTATCTGCCGGCGAAAACAAATTTCGTTTTTGACCAGCAGTTTGATGATTTCCCGATCATGCGAAACATTTCTGCCCAGCCAACCCAATTTCCCGCCCGGTTGTCCCAATTTCCGGGCAGCAAAACATTTCTGAACAGTCAACCCAATTTCCCACCCAGTCGCCCCAATTTCCGGGAAGCGAAAGATTTTCCGAAATAACGAATCATATTCCCAACAGAAAAAGTCGAACTGCAGCCGGAAAATTTGTGAACAGAAGGAAACGAAAATGATATTTTACCGGTATAATACACGTTTGTCCGCCGCATACTAAGGAAAAGTCTTACGAAAGGAAGCAGTGATATGGAGATACAGGTCGGGAAGCAGAGCCTCGCGTTTGCGGAGGCTCCTTACATCATAAGCAGTGCGAGTATTGTTGGGAAAAAAGAGAGCGAAGGACCGCTCGGGAACCGTTTCGACGTGGTGGGCGAGGATGACAAATTCGGCCAGAACACCTGGGAGGAGGCGGAGAGCACCCTGCAGAAGGAAGCATTTACGCTGGCGGTCGGGAAGGCAGGCTTGAAAACTGAGGACATCCGCTATCTGTTTTCGGGAGATCTGCTCGGGCAGAATATTGCAACATCCTTCGGACTCATGGACTATCAGGTGCCGCTGTTCGGGCTTTATGGAGCGTGCAGCACCTGCGGCGAAGCACTCTCATTGGGCGCGATGTGTGTGGCGGCGGGGTATGCAGATTATGTTGTGGCGATGACGTCGAGCCATTTTGCCAGCGCGGAAAAACAGTTCCGTTTTCCGCTGGAATATGCCAATCAGCGCCCAAAATCAGCGACGTGGACGGTCACGGGGAGCGGTGCTTACGTGCTTGGGAAAAAAAGAAGCAAGGCGCGCATCACGGGGATCACGACCGGTAAGATCGTTGATTACGGCATCAAGGATTCGATGAATATGGGAGCGGCCATGGCACCTGCTGCCAGTGATGTGATCTGCCGCCACCTGTCAGATTTCGGAAGGAACGTGACGGATTACGATAAGATCATTACCGGCGATCTCGGAAAAGTCGGGCAGGAGATTCTCTGGGATCTGACGAGGACTGGAGGGTATGACATCAGCAGCATCCACACCGACTGTGGGATTGAGATCTACGATGCAGACAAACAGGGAACGGGTGCCGGCGGTTCCGGCTGCGGGTGTGCGGCAGTGACGCTTGCGGCACATTTTATGCGGCAGATCGAGGAAGGGAAATGGAAAAGAATCCTGTTTGTCCCGACGGGAGCGCTGCTCTCCACCGTTTCCTTTAATGAGGGAATGACAGTGCCGGGAATTGCACATGCGGTCGTCATCGAGCATGCGGGATAGAAAGGGGGAAAATGCTATGGATTATGTTAATGCATTCTGGGTTGGCGGGCTGATCTGCGCGCTGGTGCAGATTTTAATGGAAAAAACAAAAATGCTTCCGGGGCGCATTATGGTGCTTCTGGTGTGTCTTGGCACACTGCTTGGAGCGATACAGGTCTATGAACCGTTTGTGGAATTCGCGGGTGCGGGTGCCAGCGTACCGCTGCTCGGTTTCGGAAATGTATTGTGGAAGGGAGTAAAAGAGGCAGTGGACCAATATGGCTTCCTTGGAATTTTCATGGGAGGCTTTCAGGCAAGCGCGGTGGGCATATCGGCAGCGCTGGTGTTTGGCTATCTGGCAAGCCTGATTTTCCAGCCGAAGATGAAGAAATAAATGTTTGCGTATTGGTGCATCTGGTAGTAGAATTTTAACCATAGAAAGCGTGATAGGGGGGAGACGGCCATGGATGAGAACGCACTGCGCGCGGCCGGAATCGATTACGATGCCGCATTGGCACGGTTTATGGGAAAGCAGGCGATTTATGAAAAATATCTGCGAAAGCTGCCGGAGGATGCACACATGGATGCGGCGTGGACGGCATTCGAGCAGCAGGATGATGCGGAGCTGTTGGAGCAGGTGCATGCCATAAAAGGACTGACCGGAACGCTGGGGATTACGGGACTTTTTGAGCAGAGCACGGCGATTGTTGCGCTCTTACGTGCAGGAACGCGCGAAGGACTGCAGGAGAAAATGACGTCATTAAAACAGGAGTGGGACCGCGTCTGTGAGACAATCCGGCAGGAGTAGCCTGCCTGCGGATTGCCGGATTCTGTGAGCTGACTCTAAAAGATTCTAGTGAAACGGACAGAAATAGTCCGGATGTCTGGAGATGATCTCGGTGCTTGCATTAAAGCCGTCGTAGATATGATGGGAAACTACATCCGAAAGCCCTCATAATCCCGCGAGGAGATACACGACCAGATTTTGATGTGGTCGTTGTACAGCCGCAGCAGATTATCGCGGTCGCCCAGATTCAAAAAGGTGCGGAAGCGCTCGTACTGGGAGCTCACGCCGGTCAGAAAATCCATGACGGTGCGTTTCCCGGCGAGCTCGTAGAGCGTTGTGTGGAACTCGTTATCGTTAATGATGAAGGCCCGGCCGAGTTCCTCAGCGGGCAGATCCTGTTCCAGAAGTTCACACTGGCGCTGCAACAGCAGGCGGATACGGAATTCCTGGGATTTGTCGTACCCTGCGGTCAGATCTCTTAACACCGCCTGCTCTAAGGTCTCCCTCAGATAGAGAATGTCGGAGATCATGTTGAGGTCGATCAGGGAGACGAATGTACCGATGTGCGGGCGGACTTCCAGAAGCCCCTCGCGCTCAAGCATTTTAAAGGCATCCCGCACCGGGGTGCGCGATACATGGAACGCGGCGGCCGTGTCGATCTCGCTGATGGCAGATCCCGGCGGCAGTTCCAGATGAAGAATCTGTTCTTTTAAATCTTTATAAACGGCAACG
>ENA-OQDW01000509-OQDW01000509.1-human-gut-metagenome-genome-assembly--contig:-NODE-509-length-15929-cov-2.553791_pt1 | contig 15929 bp, 15 predicted proteins | sample MGYA00242784_ERZ504613 | MGnify/ENA primary metagenome ERZ504613 (study PRJEB26092, sample SAMD00036330) | human gut metagenome | host: Homo sapiens | study: EMG produced TPA metagenomics assembly of... | reverse complement strand
GCAAATTTCCCGTCATATTTCACAAAAATGCTCGTGAATACATCAAGTATTCACTCCGCTTTTTGTTTCATCTGACGAAAAATTTGACGACGCATCTGTCGCACAATCTTTGTGCGGTATTGCCCTAAAATTTATTCTGCCATTTCCGGCAGGCTGTTGATGATTTGCACCAAGAACCGGAGCAAAACGGTTGCGTCATTGGTATCTGTCATGCCGTTGGCATCGCAGTCTGCGTTCTGCCGTGCAGCATCATTCAAGGTTACCACGCCGGCAGTCGCCTTGTTCAGCAGCACTGCGTCTGTGATGTCTACTCTGCCGTCCAGATTCACGTCACCGTACAGCACCTGTCCCAGCACTTCGGAAGAAGATGCAGTTGTCTGAGCTGTGGTTTCTGTGGTGGAGGCAACGGTTTCTGTGGTGCTCTCCGAAGAAGCGGTTTCACTTGTGGTGTCTGCCGCAGAGGAAGTGGTTTCTGTTTCTGTGGTCGTGGTTTCTTCGGTCGTGACTGTGGTTTCGGTCGTGCCGGACTGTCCCAGCACCTGAATGGTCAGAACAACGTCCGGACAAGTGGCGAATGTCACATGCAGGGTGTGCTTGCCTTCTGTCAGGGTTTCTAGATAGGAGCGATTGAAGCGGAACTGGCTGCCGTTGACAGCGTAATCCGTTCCCTGCTGCAATGCATTTCCGTCCTCGGTAATGCCGGTCAGCACATGTCCGTTAGTGATAATGGTAAAGATGATGTCTGTGGGATCCTGCGGGTCAAAGGTCGCTTCTGTTTCTGTTGCTTCTGCATCGGGTACCGTGACCGTACCGTCATGGTACAGACCGATGTCATCGAAATACCATACACCGGTTCCCGGATTGCCGTTCTGTCCGGTGTAGAGAGAGAATTCTTTCACACCGCTCAGTGTCGGAGTTTCTGCGGCAGTGCCCCATTGCTGCACATAGAAGTCTGAGAACGGGATCTTTACCTCTGTCCAGCCTTCTTCGGCAGTGACTTTCTGAACGCTCTCCCAGTATGCACCAGCACCGTCCACAAACTGGAATGTAGTTTCGCGGTTGCTGCCGTCCGACAGGATCCAGAAGCGAATGCCGTCGAAGCCGGTCCAGTCTGCACTGCCCAGATTCTTGGTGGCACCGCAGTAGCCTGCACCGCCGTCTGTTACGCTGTAGTCGTATTTCAGGGCAGCCTTGCCGTTCTTTACATGTTCGGTGTCCAGCGAAAGGGTCAGGCTGTCACCGCTGGAATTCTGCTGATATGCTGCGGCAACTGCTTTGCTGTCTGCATAGCTTTCGAAGTCGTCGATTACACTGCGGGACTGTTCCTCCGCAGTGGAATCGTACACGCAAATCAATGCGGTCGGCTGTGCACCCTCGGTGGTAAGCAGCGTTACCTTGTGATTGCCCAGTTCCAGTGATTGCAGTGCATTTTTCGAAATAGTAACTGTAGTGCCGCTGATGCTGTAGTCGGTGTCAGCAGTCAGTGCGGTGTCGTCCAGCTGTAGTCCGGAGATGCTGCCCAGTTTGATCGTTGCCTGCAAGGTCACATCTTTCGGGTTCACAATGTCAAAGTCTGCCTTTTTCGGAGAAACGCTGTTCTGTGCATTGCGGGCATTCATACGCTCTGCATGTGCCGTAATGACATCACGTGCATCATTGGTTTTCGGGTAATCCCGAAAATAAACGGTATAACCGTCATAGTCCTGATACAGGCTGTCGCCGTCCATGGAAGCCAGCATCCAGTAGTTGGTTCCGGCGAATTCTACGCCTCGTAGGTGTTGCCCTCGAAAATGTTGAACCAGTCTGTGTAAACATCAGCTCTTTCGCCCTGGTCTTTCCAGCCGAATTCTTCTGCGATCAGCGGCTTATTCATTGCCGCGGTGTCCTCGCCGTGCTTCTTGAACCAGAATTCGCCCTGCTCCTTGGTCAGTCCCCACTGGTCACAGTACACATGCAGAGTACCAAAGTCAATATCCGGAATCGAGGTCAGCTGTAAATAGTCCATACCAGAACTGCCGTGGTATACATACTTGTGGTCGCCCTCCGGAAAATCGTTGTAACCATAATTATAGAAACCCTCGTCACCAACAGCCAGCATGTGGTTGTTGTCGATAGACTTCACATAGGCACTCATTTCGGTTGCCCACTTTACAACGGTGTTGTTTTCACAGCCCGCATCGGATTCACAGCGAGGTTCATTCGCCAGTTCCCATGAGAAGATCGTGGGATCGTCCTTGTACTTTACGCCGGTATATACATTCTCATGATTGAGCAGTGTCTTGATGTAATCCTTATACCAGCCCTTAATGGTTTCATTGGTGTAGAAGTCATCGTGACCGCTGACATTTTCCCCTGCCAGCTTTGCCCACTGGACATACTGTCCCATGCCGCCGAATGCTTCCCAGTTATTTGTAAAGGTGATCAGCAGTTTGATACCTTCCTGCTCTGCCTTGTACAGTGCATAGTCCAGCTTCTGCAAGCCGTCCTCGCCTTCGTTGACGACCGGTCTGCCCAGATCGGCATCGAAATACTGATAGTACACGCCTTCCTTTTCGCCGGAGCCGTCTACACTGTCGGTGAATACGGTGTAACCTTTATCAGAAACCTTATCCGTTTTCACACCGGCATCTAAGTTGCCCCATGTGCGGACAACTTTCAGTCCCATTTCTGCGGCATCTTCCAGCACTGCATCTACGCTTTCCTTCGGCTTGAAGTTCAGGTAGTAGTTATTGGTGCCGGCATAGTAGAATGTAGAGCCATCCAGCATGAACTGGGTGCCGTTGGTGGTAACGAATCCGCTGCGGGTGTCAGCTGCATTTACGGTGAATGATGATGCAAACGGCATCATTACGGTGCTGCAGCCGAGAACGACACTGCTGATTGCTGCGATCCATTTCTTCTTCATTTTGGTTCCTCCTCATAACAATTCCAAAAGAGCATTATCCCTGTTGATGTATAAATTCCAGATTCCGGTCGATCAGATCACACCGCTGCTTGACACAATCGGCACTGCGAAGCGGGTCCTGCGGGGTGTGAAAGGCGTAATCCAACAGTCGCTTGATGTCGGTAGTGGCAACGTGCAGCCGTGTGTCTGATGATGCATAATAAATGTATACCGTGCCGTCCGGCCGAACGATCGCACCGTTGGTGAACACCACGTTGGAAACGTCACCCACCCGTTCTCCGCCCAGCGGAGCCAGAAAATAGCCAGACGGTTCGGCAATCACTTTCCACGGCTCGTGCAGGTCTGTGACAAATACATACAATACGTAGCGAAGTCCCGCTGCCGTATTCCGCACGCCGTGTGCCAGATGCAGCCAGCCCTGTTCCGTTTCGATAGGCACCGCACCGGCTCCGTTTTTGGATTCGGTAATGGTGTGATACTTCCGCAGGCTGGTCATACGTTCTTCTTCAATCACCGCATGGGTGATGTCCTCTGCCAGTCCGAACCCGATACCGCCGCCGGAACCAGTTTCAATGAAGCCGTCCATCGGTCTGGTATAAAACGCATACTTCCCGTCTACGAATTTCGGAAGCAGGCAGACGTTCCGCTGCTGGGGGCTTTGCTTGGTCACCAGATTCGGCAGGCGTTCCCACGTGTTCAAATCCTTGGTGCGGACAATGCCTGCTGCCGCCACTGCCGCCGACAAGTCGGCAGGGTCTTTGGCACTGGATTCGGAGCAGAACACGCCGTAGATCCAGCCGTCCTCGTGCTGAGTCAGCCGCATGTCATAGACATTGGTTTCGTCCGGATACAGATCCGGCAGCACAACAGGCTTTTCCCGAAAGCGAAAATTGTCGATGCCGTTGGTGCTCTCTGCAACCGCAAAGAAGCTTTTGCGGTCATTGCCCTCTACCCGAACCACAAGACAATACTTGCCGTTCAGATAAATTGCTCCGGCGTTGAACACCGCGTTGACTCCCAGCCGTTCCAGAAAAAACGGGTTTGTTTCCGGATTCAGATCGTACCGCCAGTGCAGCGGCACATGGTCACGGGTGAGCACCGGATTTTTCCACCGCAGGTAGATACCATTATAAAAAGAAGATTTCTCATTTTTGCGGCGGAGCAATTCCTCCTGCTTCTCTTTCTGCCGCAGATATTCAACATGATACATCTGGATTCCTCCTTATGATCTCCATACACATTCTGCCATTATGATACGGACACTTCCACGGGTCAACGATCGTCAGCTTTTTCACCGGTTTGCCGGTGATGTCCACTTTCCAGAACCATTCGCTGTTTTCCCGCGAGTCCACCAGCTGCCGCAGAATATACTTCCACACTTCGCGGCGCTTCGCCGTACTGTTTCTGTTCAGGATGTTTTTCCAGCATGTGGACAAATCCAACGATTGCCTCTGACTGCACCCACCAGATCCGGTCTGTATCTGTCACACCTTTTTCGATTTCGTTGCAGACGGCTTCGCCGTCAAAGCCGCGTTCCAGTACAGACTGTGCCAGCACATCGGTCATGCGGTGTACCTTTTCAGCCAGTGCCGCATCTCCCAGCAGATCACAGCCCCAGTCCAGTAGCCATGCACTTTCAATATCGTGTCCGTAGCTCTGGAGGTCGATCAGGCTGTGATAGTTCTTATCAAAGAATACCTCCTGCCGGCGTTTTTCCGGTTGGAACATGTGCTTTCCCCAGATGTCCAGCAGGGCACGCAGTTCTGTTTCCACTTCCGGTGCCTGTGTCGCCTGATACAGTCCGCTGTAGCCTTCAAAAACATGGAGCAGGGTGTTCATGGTACGCTCTGCCATAACACCGTTTTCGGAAAGCTTTTCGTTAGATTCCGGATTCCAGAAACGGTCATAGGCTTCTCCATAGCCGCCTGCATCGCGGCAATGGTTTTCCACGCACTGAAACAACTGATTCGCTGTAAACAACGCCTTCGGATTTCCGGTCAGCCGATAATAAGCAGACAGGGCGTAGATCGCAAACGCCTGATTGTAGGTGTGCTTGGTGGTGTCCAGCGGTTTTCCATCAAAAGTCACCGACCAGTACACGCCGCCGGCTTTGCGATCCATGCAGTACCGCATCAGAAACCGGTACGCATGATCTGCCGCCTGCCGCAGGTCCGGACGTTTCAGCAGCATTGCCGCTTCGGAAAAAAACCAGAGGATCCGGCTGTTGAGAATACAGCCCTTTTCGGCTTTTTCATTCCGCCGCAGGTTCAGATCTACATAACTGACAAACCCGCCATAATGATCGTCCTGCAGCGACAGCCAGAACGGAATAATTTTTTGTTCCAGCATCATTTGCACTTCTGCGGTCAGTTTCATGTCCATCCCTCCTATTGTTGGCATATCTGCAATTATCGTCTTCCCTCGCTGCAGTCATCATCACAAGCCGCATCATGGGACTGAATGTATTCGACTACAGTCTGTACATCAGTAAACGCCAGACCCACATAGCTGTCTGCACAGCCATAGTAAATCGCAATTCTGCCGGTGTCGCCGTCCTGCAGGGTGGCACAGGGGAAACAAACGTTCGGCACAAAGCCACGTTCTTCGTACCACTGTTCCGGTGTCAGCAGGAAGTTTTCACAGCGGTATTTCACCCTGGACGGTTCTTCCAAATCCAGAATGGCACCGCCGATGCTGTAGACGAATCCGTTACAGGTATTGGTAACACCATGGTAGAACAACAGCCAGCCCTCACTGGTTTCGATTGGTGCTGCTCCTCCGCCAATTTTGGTGTTTTCCCACCAGCGGCTGCTCTTGCCCATAACATGGCGGTGGTGTCCCCAGTATTCCATGTCTTGCTTTCGCTCAGGAAGATGTCCCGAATGGGTGTGTCCGCTGTCACTGGGACGGGACAGCATCAGATATTTGTCGTTGACCTTTCGCGGGAACAATACCGCGTTCCGGTTAAACGGCAGGAACGGATTTTCCACTCGCACAAATGTCCGGAAATCGGTCGTCTTTGCCATGCCGATCGCTGCACCATATGCGTCCTGACACCAGATGACATAATAGGTTCCGTCCACTTCTACCAGTCGGGGATCGTATGCGTAGACCGGCTGAAACGGCTCGCCGTTCTCATCTACAAACTGGATCTTATCCGGTTCGAACTCCCAGTGGATTCCGTCGCGGCTTCTGCCGAAGTAGATAAACGGAATGCCGTTCACCTGCTCTCCGCGGAACACACCCACATAGGCACCTGATAGGGGATCACAGCACTATTAAATATGCGGGCAACATCGGGAATCGGATTGCGGGAAATGATAGGGTTTTCGGTATAACGCCACACCGGTGCAGAACAGTTTCCCGGGCGGTTCTGCCACGGAATATTCGGCAGGCTGGCTGCCTGTGTCAAAGTCGGGTTCATATATATTGCCTCCTATTATTCCTTTACAGCACCCATTGCCATGCCGCTGTAGATCTGTTTCTGACAAAACAGGAAAATAATCAGAATCGGAATCATGGTAATAATTACGCCGGCACAGATATACTGATACTGGCTGCCCATAGGTCCGGTGAATGTGTACAAAGAAGTGGATACCACCTGATACAGGTTCTTGTCCTGCAAGTACAGGTTTGCCATATAGTATTCGTTGTAGGTGCCGACACCTTTCAGAATCGCACTGGTAACGATCGCCGGTTTCAGCAGCGGCAGCAGGATTCGGAAGAATACGCCGAAATAACTGCAACCGTCCAGAATTGCCGCCTCGTCCAGTGTCTTTGGCAGATTCTCGAAAAACTGCAAAAAGATATAAATGGCGATAACATCAGTCCCCAGCATCAGGAAAATGTAGCCGTAAAGCGTATTGACCAGATGCAGAACCGTCATGATCTGATAGACGGTGACCTGTGTGGCAATTCCCGGGATCAGTGCCGCAACCATGAACAGATTGCGAATCAGGTGATTGCCGCGGAACTGGAACCGGTTCAGCACATACGCCAGCATGGCGGAAATCATGGTACTGCCCACCAGCACACAAACCAGAATCAGAAAGCTGTTGAGAAACGCTTTTCCCATGTCTGCCTTTTCCCATGCCACCTTGAAATTCTCAAAATTCAGCCAGCTTTCCGGCAGTGTCATAACACTGGTCGTGCGGTATTCTTCATCGGTTTTAAATGCCGTTGTCACACAGCTGACGATCGGCACCAGTGCACAGAATGCACCCAGCAGCAGAATCGCATACTGTAGAATCTGCTTCGGCAGTTTTTTTAGAAAGACGTGTCCCTGTTTCATTTTCTCGCCCTCCTCTTACTGGTGCGAACACCAGAATCCAACTTCTTTTCTGCCAGCTTCTGCACAGCACTGACCAACAGGATCAGCACCAGCAGTACCACTGCCATTGCCGATGCCAGACCAACCTTCTGGTTGGCGTGTGCCAGCTTATCCATCAAGACAAAATAGGTCGATGTTCCGAAGCCGCCGTCTGTGATTACATAAGGGATTTCGAATACGGACAGCGAACCGGAAATGGCGAGGATCATATTCAGTACTACGATCGTGCGAATGGACGGCAGGATAATGTACCGGAACCGATGCCATGCGTTGGCACCGTCAATGGCTGCGGCTTCGTACTGAGTTTTGTCTACGCTGGCAATTGCTCCGATAAACAGTACCATGTTTTGTCCCATGTACCGCCAGATAGAAGATGCCACCAGCACCCAGTTGTTGATGCGGGTATCTTTCAGCCAGAACGGCAGCATGTCTTCGGGAATTCCCAGCAAGCCCAAAATGGAGTCCAGCACGAATCCGTGGGTATAGAAATACTTGAAAATGAATCCCACGGCAATGCCGCAGACCAAACTCGGAAAGTACAGTGCTCCGCGGAAAAAGTTTCCGCCTTTTGGATTAAAGCTGAGAATCGTTGCAAACAGCAGTGCCAATGCCAGCTGCACAACGGAACCAACCATATAATACAGGCTGAGTTTCAGGGCATTGAAGCAATCATCTCGTGTGAAAACGTCCACATAGTTTTGCAGTCCCACAAACTTCCTGGCACCGATATATTTCATGTCGTAAAAGCTGAACTGCACCATTTTGAAAAACGGCAGATATGTAAACAGTACCAGCAGGAACAATGGTACAAACAGAAATGTCAGAGTCACTACCACTTTTTGTACATTCACATTGGACCATTTCAGCTGCCGCTTTCGTTTGGACAATCCGACTTCTGTGTGATGTGCTGCCATGTCCATGCACTTCCTTTCTGACTTCAAGCGTTATCTTTATTCCGGAGTTACACCGTTCTTTTCCTGTGCACTGGTCCATGCAGCATTCCATTCATCGGCGATTTCTTCCATCGTTTGATTGCCGCCGATGGCTGCTTCTATAATCGAAGCCACATGCGTGGAATCAGAATCCAGAGAAATTTCAGAATCGTTGTTGATCTTACCGAACAAGTCTTCTTCTCCGGCAGGAGCAGGATTATCGGTCACCAGCGTGATACTCTGAAAGCTTTCCAGAGAATCCGGATACGCATCGCCCTTTACGATCGGGATACCGCCCTGAGTTTTCGCAAAGCCGGAGGACTCGGTGAGCCACTTGATGTACAGCATCGCTGCCGTTTTTTCTTCGCTGGTACTGTTCACATTGACACCATAGCAATAGTCTGCACTTGCGGAAGCATACTGTTTGCCGTCCACGCTGATCGGGAACGGCATATAGCGATGTCACCTGCATTGGGACCGCCTGCCTGCATCTGCGGCACTGCCCAACTGCCCAGAACCATGCAGCCAATATTGCCTTCGTTGATCTGTGCCTTACAGCCCTCCCAGTCAGTTGTAGTCGGGTCTTCTTCCGTCAGCCCCTGCTTTACTGCCTCATACAGCGTATCGTATACGGCAAACGGTCCGGTCATATCGTCATGCTTTGCAAACGGATCCTTGGAGTGTACCAGCTTGTTGTTTTTGAAATCTGCATCTCCCGTTGCACCGCCGCTGATATAAGCATCCCATGCTGTTAATGTCCAGCCGGCAGCGTAGTTGGTATACAGCGGAATGGCATCGGTCTTGTCCTGAATCAGTTTCAGATCTGCCAGAAATGTTTCCGGATCTGTCGGCAGTTCTGTGATGCCTGCCTTTTCAAAAACCGCTTTATTGTAAACGACACCGCTGACATTGCCCATGGTAGGGATACCGTAGACTTCATTATTAAACATCTGCTTATCTGCAAATTCGTAAGTATCCTTGAAGTCACCGTAGTCACCGATCTTTTCAAAATAATTACTCAGTTCGCTCTTGTCTACCGTAGTTGGAATACAGCAGATGTCACCCCAGTCACCGGAAGACAGCCGTGTTGTAGCATCAGTATCGTAATCGGTAATACCTTCATAGGTAATTGTGATGTTCGGATACATGGCATTGAATTCGCTGATGTAGTCCTGAAAATCGGAATCCACCAGATCGGTGCGGTTGGTCAGGATCTTCAGGTCTGCCTTTAGATCAGTAGCCGTTTCGCCTACCTGCATGTCCTTATAGGCAACGGTCGGCTTTGCGTCTGCATTTTTGCTGGTTTTGCTGTTGGTGCTTCCACACGCGGTCGCCGCAGCAGTGAGCATGCCTGCCAGTACCAGAGCCAGAATTCTGTGTTTCATAATAAGTTCCTCCATTTCGGTATTGCGTTCTCGTGCCGAATCGCAATTTTATGCTGATTTTTCACGTGTAGGTTTCCGGAATCTTTTTTATATTCCGTTTCTCTATGATCCTATCTTACTCTATTTTTACCTAAAAGTCAAGCTAAATTTAAGCTTAAAACAGCTTTTCTGCATTTTTCACAAAAGGATTCTATTCGAATTAGCTATATTCAACAAACATTTCGCCGGATTTGTTGTGCAATTCGGTATCGTGATTCGGAATTTCCGATTTTTAGCATAAAATTAAGTCCGACAGAGAAATTCTCCCCTGTCGGACTGACATATAAGCAAAATTGTTCCTAAGGAAACACTGAATAAAGCTTGTGCGTAAGATGCGTAGTCAGATTTTTCGACAGATTTCTGAGCAATATGACGGAAAATCTGCAAGCAGATTGCGTGCAAAGCCGTCAGGCAGACTTTATGCAATGTTTCCTGAATGTTTCTGCACGCTTTCCCGAATTACCAGTTTTCCGCTGACGACAATGCGGCGAACTTCAGCTTCGGGCTTCTGGATCCGGCGAATCAGCTGCTGGGCACTGACTTTTGCCATATGATCTACGTCAATGGCGTAAGTCGTCAGCGATGGAACAGCCAGATCTGCCAGAATGTAGTCATCGAATCCCACCACAGAAACGTCCTCCGGCACACGGATCCCATTTTCTTTCAGAGCATTCAGCAGCACATATGCAGTAACATCACAGTTACAGGCAAACGCAGTGGGCAACTTAGACAGACGTTCCAGAGAAACTGTCACCTTTCCTTCTGCATCACGATCCGGTAGAATATGATCTTCCGTCACAGTCACACCGGCTTCCCGCATGGCACGGCAATAGCCATAATAGCGGTCAGTGATACTGCTGGTGGCATTGACAGAACCCACAAAGACAATATCCCGATGTCCCATTTGCAGCAGGTAATCCACCATGGTATACATGCCGTAATAGCCGTCGGAGATCACGGAGTCCCGATGATACCGTGCGTCAAACGCGTCCAGCACTACCAAGGAATTTCAGTTTCCGCCAGCATATTTCGATAGGCTTTTGAGAAATTGCCCATGACGATCACGCCGTCTACCCGTTCTTCCTGCACCAGCCGCGGCACCTGACAGTTTTGCTCCGCAGTATCGTTCACCACTTCCAGAATGCCGATATGTCCGGTCTGTGCCAGATAAAACAGGATCCGCTCGTACAGACTCCAGTAAAACGACTGTCCTTTTTCAATATATCGATAAGATGTCACAATTCCCAGCGTATAGGTTTTCGCCGCAGCCACCGGCTTGGCTTTCTTGTTCTTGTAACCCATTTCTTCTGCCAGCTGTAGAATTTCCTGCCGCAGCTCCTCGCTGACACCGTCCTTTCCGGCAAGTGCCTTGGAAACTGTTACAATGCTGACATGCAGCCGCTCGGCAATGTCAGACATTCGTACTGCTTTTGCCACGTTTCTCCGCCCTTTCTTTTTGCAAAGTTGCTTTTTTAGCTAATTATACAGTAATTTAAGTAATTTGTCAAGAATTATTTTTCGAACAGCAGACGAATATTTTGTGCAGTGTGGGGAAACTGAAAGAACCGCTGTACATTTCTGCACAGCGGTTCTTGTCTGGTGTAAGTGATACGTGAAATTTTACCAAAAAGCATATATCTGAAAACATTCGAACACCATTTGCATTTTCTCCAAGCCTATGCTATAATATAGTTGTATTTTATCATTAGGAGAAAAGCTATGGCAGAAATGATATTGGTTGTCGATGATGAAACAGAAATTGCAGACCTTGTGGAGGTCTACCTGAAAAACGAAGGCTATCTGGTGAAAAAGGCTTCCTGTGCCGCAGAGGCTCTGCATATTGCAGACACCCAGCCCATTGCACTGGCACTGCTGGACGTGATGTTTCCGGATCTGGACGGCTTCACCCTCTGCCGGAAAATTCGGGAAAAGCATTTGTTTCCGTTGATTATGCTGACTGCCAAAACGGAAGATGTGGATAAGATCACAGGGCTGACACTGGGTGCAGACGATTATATCACGAAGCCGTTCAACCCGCTGGAGGTCGTTGCACGCGTCAAGACACAGCTGCGACGATATATCCGGTACAACCAGACTGCACCGGAACCTGCTCCGGCGGCAGTGTACGACTGCGGCGGACTGTACATCGACCATGAAAGCCATACATGCACCCTCTACGGCAAACCGCTTTCGCTGACACCGCTGGAATTCGAGATCCTCTGGTATCTCTGTTCCCGCAAGGGGCATGTGGTTTCTTCCGAAGAACTGTTCGAAGCAGTCTGGGGCGAAAAATATCTGGACAACAACAATACCGTTATGGCACACATTGCCCGCCTGCGGGAAAAAATGGGCGAACTGCCCCGCAAGCCCAAGTGGATCAAAACGGTATGGGGCGTGGGGTACAAGATCGATGAATAAGCAAAACAGCAAACACAAAAAACTGGTACAGTTCTGGCTGTGCGGCATCGGCTTCACCATTGGCATGGTGGTCTTGTTTAGACTAGGGTATATTCTCTGTCATCTGGTCACATGGCAGTCCTACGAAACGCCCTATATCCTGTTGAAAATGGCGGAATTTGGCATCGCACCAGCACTCTTTCTGGCAGGCTGGGGATTTTTGATTTACCGTTTTTTCTTCTATGTCCCCAGAGCAGTTTCTGACCGTTCCCGTGCCATTCGGCGGCTATGGCTGCGAACGGTACTGCTGTTATTTCTGTCGATCGTGCTGTGGCTGGGACTAATGATTCTGCTGCTTGTCGGCATTTCGTCTTTGCTTCGCTGGGATATTGTTTGGAACGGTTCGGCTTCCATGGCATATATCTTGCAGACAATACGTTTTTTGACTCCGTTTCTGGCAATTGTCGGCGTGGTCGTCATTTCGCTGCTGCTTTTCCGAAAGCCGTTCTCCTATTTACAGGAGATCGTACAAGCAGCAGAGCAAATGCAGCAGGAACCGGAAAAACCAATTACCCTTTCCGCACCAGTCAAGACGATTCAGGACGAACTGAACCTCCTGCGGGAATCCTCCAACCAAAACGCACTTGCCGCAAAGGAAGCCGAACAGCGGAAAAATGATCTGATCGTCTATCTGGCACACGACCTGAAAACACCGCTTACCAGTGTGATCGGCTACCTTTCTCTATTGCAGGACGAGCCGGAAATTTCACAGGAACTGCGTGCAAAATATACCGGCATCGCTCTGAACAAGGCACGGCGGCTGGAAGAACTCATTAACAAATTCTTTGAGATCACCCGTTTTCAGCTGACGCATATGGAACTGGAATGGGAAACGATTCACTTTTCCCGTATGCTGGAGCAAACTGCCTTTGAATTTCAGCCGATTCTGGAGGAAAAGCACCTACAGCTGCAAACGGAAATTGCCCCTGATGTGAAACTTACCTGTGATCCGGATAAGCTGGAACGGGTTGTAGACAACTTGATTCGCAACGCTATCAGCTACAGTTATCCCAATACCGCCATTTCACTGGAGATGCACACCACCGAGGAATATACCGTGCTGACGATCTGCAATACCGGACGCACTATTTCACCGGAAAAGTTAGACCGCATTTTTGAACAGTTCTTCCGCGGGGACAGTTCCCGTTCCACTGCTACCGGCGGGGCTGGATTAGGATTGGCAATTGCCAAACAGATCACCGAACTGCACGGTGGCACAATAAAAGCAGACAGCCGGAACGAGCAGATTCGATTCACCGTAACGCTCCCGCTTCGTCAGAAAATCGTATGATTTTTTCAGAAAAAAACAGAAAGCCATATGCATTTCCGCAGGCACTTCTTTCGCAGATGTGATACAATCAGAAGCGAAAGGAGTGCTTTTTATGACTTCACAAAGACACAGATTTTTTCGTTTTCTGTTTATTCCCCTGCTGATTCTGGCGGTGCTTCTCGGACTGGTGCTGTTCCGACAGCATGCCGGTTTACCTACCAGATTTTCCACGCAAAGCAACACCCCGTGGAATCTGATACTGGTCAACAATGAACACGCCTTGCCCAGAGGATACTCGCCGGAACTGACGACACTTTCCAACGGTGTGCAGGTGGATTCCCGCATCTACCTGATTTACAGAGTATGTTTGATGACATGCGAACGGAAGGTGTCTACCCTGTTGTCGGCGAGGGTTATCGTTCGGAGCAGCAGCAACAGGAGATGATGCAGGAAAAAATCGATGCCTACCTTGCAGAGGGCTACAGTGAACGCAAAGCACGCAAGGAAGCGGAAAAGTGGGTGGCAAAGCCAAACTACAGCGAGCATCAGCTGGGACTGGCACTGGACATCAACGCCGACAAGAGCCGGTGCGACAACGACACCATTTATCAGTGGCTGTCACAAAACGCCTATCGCTACGGCTTTATTCTGCGGTATCCGGAGGGCAAAGAGGACATTACCGGCATTGACTACGAACCGTGGCACTATCGCTATGTGGGAAAAGAGGCAGCACAGGAAATCCAGTCGGAAAATATTTGCTTGGAGGAATACTTAGAAAAGACATAACTGCTCCGGCAAATCCAGCAAAAGTTTTTCTCTGTTCTCCGATTCCCACAAAAACAATTGACATTTCCCACAAATTGTGCTACAATATAGGCAAAACAGAAATCAGCCGCGGAAGCATTCCGCACGCACATGATACAGGGAGGACTTTATGTTGCATCACATTTTTCAGAAATTGCTGCTGCCGGCAGCTCTGGCGGGAACCATGCTTGCCGGCACAGCGGCTCCGGCGGTGTCCCTCGCGGCACAGGCCGCCACACAGCCGGACAGCTACCACGATGACTGGCTGCACGTCAACGACAACGCCGAAATCGTAGACAAGGACGGCAATCCGGTCTGGATCACCGGCTGCAACTGGTTCGGCTACAATGTCGGCAGTCAGGTTTTCGACGGGGTATGGTCCCAGAACATGCACGATATGCTTCGGCAGATCGCCGACCACGGATTCAACTTCTCCGCATTCCCATGTCTACGGAAATTTTGCTCCAGTGGAAAAACGGCGACCCTGATCCCGCTACCCCCAAAGTCAACCAGTACACCAATCCGGAACTGACGGAAGAAGGCATCGAGGGCGGCACGATCAAGTACAGCTTCGACATCTGGAACATGGCGGTGAAGTGGTGTCGGGAACTGGGCATCAAGATCATGATCGATATTCACAGTGCAGAAACGGCTTCCGCCGGTCATCAGATCAGCCTGTGGTATACGGACAAATTCAGCACAGAGGACTGGTGCGATGCACTGGCATGGTTCGCAGACTACTATAAAGACGACGACACCATTCTCGCCATTGACTTGAAAAACGAGCCCCACGGCACAGCTGATGTAAAAGACCAAATGGCAAAGTGGGACGATTCCACCGACCTACCAACTGGAAATACGCCGCAGAAACCTGTGCGGCACGGGTACTGGAAAAGAATCCGGAACTGCTGGTCATGGTAGAGGGTACGGAAGTCTACCCCAAAGAGGGCTATGACTGGACTGCTCCGAGAATCGACTACACCACCATGACAGAATATTATTACGGCACATGGTGGGGCGGCAATTTCCGCGGAGCGAAAAAATATCCCATTGATCTGGGCAAATATCAGAGCCAGCTGGTCTATTCCCCTCACGACTACGGTCCGCTGGTATGGGAACAGAAGTGGTTCTATGACGGCTTCACACAGGAAACGCTGTTGAAAGACTGCTGGTATGACAACTGGTTCTTCCTCCAGGATGAGGCGTGGCTCCCCTGCTGATGGGCGAATGGGGCGGATTTATGGACGGCGGCAAAAACGAGCAGTGGATGACCTATCTCCGTGACTTTATGATCGAAAACCGGATTCACCACACGTTCTGGTGCTTCAACGAAAACTCCGGCGACACCGGCGGACTGGTCTACGATAACTTCGGCAAGTGGGACGAGGACAAATATGCCTGGTCAAGCCGGCACTGTGGCAGGACGACAACGGTAAGTTTATCAGTCTGGATCACACAATTGCTCTGGGTGCCAACGGCATTTCCCTTTCCGACTACTACGGCAGCGGGAACAACAGTACAACAACACCGGACAGCAAAATAATTGCAGGTGATGTGAACAGTGACAAGCTGGTCAACGGTGTGGATCTGACACTGATGCGGCAGAACATCGCCAAATGGCAGAGCACAGAGGATGTGCTGACTGCCAGCCCGCAGGACACCAACGGCGACGGCGTATTCAGCGTAGCAGATATTGTCCTGCTAACACAGTATCTGCTGGGGAAAGATGTCACACTGAAAAGCTACACTTCGTAACAATACCATTCTATAAAAAAACCCCCTGACTTTCACGGTTTGAACCAGAAAG
>ENA-OQDW01000508-OQDW01000508.1-human-gut-metagenome-genome-assembly--contig:-NODE-508-length-15938-cov-6.826703_pt1 | contig 15938 bp, 23 predicted proteins | sample MGYA00242784_ERZ504613 | MGnify/ENA primary metagenome ERZ504613 (study PRJEB26092, sample SAMD00036330) | human gut metagenome | host: Homo sapiens | study: EMG produced TPA metagenomics assembly of... | reverse complement strand
CCCCTTTCCCCCCCTTTCCCCCCTGCCCCGCCCGGCAGTCCCGACTCCCCGCCGCAGGTCATTTTCTTTTTTGCTACTTTTTTCTTTTTGGAGGCGATTGCTTTTGTTTGTTAGGAAACAGAAAGGAAAAACCAGAAGAAAGTAAGACTGTCCGGCAGTGGGCGCTTCTGGGGCGGATACCTATAGATGCGCTGAAACCGAATTACATCTGGGAGACGCAGACCGATGGCCCAGTAACGGTTTATTATCATGAAAAGAATACCCGAGAAATGACAGAAGAGGAAAAGGCAGATTTTTTAGCGGACCAGAAGGGCTATGGTCAGAGGTATTTGCAGATGATAATTCAAGAAAAAAAGAGGTTGAAGAGAGCGTGATGGTACAGAATGAGGGATGAACAGGATAATATGGAGCTGTTGCGGGCGTTGTATCAGGAAAAAAATGAACATTTGGAGAAGTTCCTGGAGCCGGTCACGCCCTTTGAGTTTTACCGGGAGATATTCCCCGTGGCAGCTTTGAGCGGAAGGGCCATTTTGAGGACGTTAAGGGCAACGGGATCGCGGTGACGGTGCCGCCAAAGGCTGCAGGGATTGCCCTGGAAATCCAGGAGGAAGGCAAGGCCAAACACTACACGATCACCGATGAGCTGTTGGAGTTGTCGGAGGTCTGCGACACAGATTTTACTATCATGTCACCGCTGTCTTACTTTGGGCGGCGGCGATGCGGCAAGAATGCCCGGTATCTCTATGCCCTGGTCTTTGACCTGGATGGGGTGGGTATGCCCCAGCTCCGGGACACGCTGCACCAGATGAACAAGGATATTCTTCCCCAGGCAACCTTTGTCGTAAACAGCGGGACGGGGCTGCACCTGTATTATGTGCTGGAGGAGCCGATCCCTATGTACCCGCACAACCAGAAATGCTTAAAGGAATTGAAGTATTCCCTCACCCGGCAGATCTGGAACAGGTACACCTCCACCATCAAGGAGCCGCAAATGCAGGGCATTTTGCAGGGCTTCCGGGTAGTCGGCTCCGGCTCCAAACTTGGCAGGGAGTACCCGGTGACGGCCTATCGGCTCGGCGGGCGGGTGACGCTGGAGAAGCTGCTGGAGTTTATCCCTGATAGCAACGGGGAGCAGCAGCAGCTCCTGGGCCTTATGCGGAAGGGGCGGCTCTCGCTGGCCGAGGCGAAGGAGAAGTACCCGGACTGGTATGAGCGGCGGATCGTCAAAAAGGAGCGCCGGGGCCGTTGGACGGTCAAGCGGAATCTCTATGATTGGTGGCTACACCGTATTGCTGACGAGATCCGGGTTGGCCACCGTTTCTACGGTATTATGACGCTGGCGATTTACGCAAAGAAGTGCGGGATCAGTGAGGAGGAGCTGCGCCATGACGCTTTCTCCCTGTTGAAACCCTATGACGATATGAGCGTGGAGGATATCAACCGCTTTACGAAGGATGATGTTGTGTGCGCTCTGGAGATGTTCAACGAGGACTATGTGACATTCCCCAGGGACGATATAGCGAAGATCTCCGGCCTGTCTATGCCCGTTAATAAGCGAAACTGGCGTAAGCAAGCAGAGCATTTGCGCAGGGCACGGGCCGTCCAGATGGTTGATTATCCGAATTTTGAGTGGCTGGTCGCCCGTCGGCCCAAGACCGGGTGTATAAGTGGCGTCAAGAGCACCCGGAGGGCCGCAAGGCCGACTGCCACCGGGATACGGGTCTTGATCCAAAGACGATTCGGAAGTGGTGGGATAAAATAAGTTGATATTTTAGCGCAATTATGCTAAAATATTGGCGAGGTGATATTATGAAAATGATCCGACCTGTTTCAGACTTGCGGAATAATTTTGCTGATATCTCGAAAACAGTGCATGAGACGGCGCAGCCGGTTTTCCTCACGAAGAATGGATACGGCGATATGGTTGTATTAAGTATGGATGCATTTGAAAATCTGCAGTTTGAGAGCGAAGTATATTTCAAGTTGCAGGAGGCAGAACGAGAAGCGAAGCTTACTGATAAGCGGTATTCTTCTAAAGAAGTATTGAAGGCCATGAGAGACGCCATAGGAGGGGAACAGGTTGTATAATCTGGAGTACCTGCTGTTGCTCTCCAGGACATGGTTGCGATCGTCCGGTATATTAGCAGAGAGTTAGGAAATCCAGCAGCAGCGGATCGACTTGCTACAGAGCTGATTGACGCCGGGGATAGTATCCCTAAATTTCCGTATATGAATTCGTCATATACCCCGATCCGGCCATTAAAGCATGAATACCGGAAGGTGCTGGTACAGAATTATTTCATATTTTATTGGGTAGACGAAGAAAAGAAACTGATAACAATCGCTCGGGTGGTATACGCAAAGAGCGATTACGACCCGTTGCTTGAGTAGACGGGATCTTTCTGTTTGGAATAGGCGGGGGATATGGGTGGAGCAGATGAGATTTGATCAAGAGAACGAGCAGCCTCTTGAAAAAACATCAATGTCCGAATGGTATGCCTTTAGAGAGAGCCTGGATTCTTTTACCGATGATATTTTCGCCGAGGGACGGAATCAGGGAACGCAAGAGCAAAGAGACAATCTGGACTAATCAGCAATATATTACATAATTTATATAAATTAAATAAGTGAAATAAGAATAATCGAGGATGTGATCATAGTGGGAGTGAAGGTGCTGCAGATCGGCTATGAGCCGGAGCGGGATCGTCTGACCTGGGACGGTTGGGATATTCACTGTGGGCAGGGCCTGGAGGTATTGCTCCCTGACCGGCTCGGCGGAGGAACGTGGCGGCCGGTGTCCTTTGAGTACAACGCCGGCGGGTGGTATATGCCTGGGCAGCCTGGGTTGTCTCCGGTTGCCTATGGGCCAGAGAGAGTGATGGATGAATTTGGACGCAACGAAACCGTTTCATTGACTCTTTGGGTTTTATCACGGAAAGAACGGAAAAAGGTCGAGGCATATGCCTCGACCTTTTTTACTTGATATAACAGGAATAAATGATATACTTGAAATAAAGTATATAACGTAAATAAATAACATAAGTAAATAAAGGAGTGAACATGGTGAAGGTAATTGCAATCGCAAACCAGAAGGGCGGGGTGGCCAAGACCACCACGACGCACAACCTGGGGGCGGCCATGGCGGCCGCCGGGAAAAGGGTGCTGCTCATTGACCTGGACAGCCAAGCCAGCCTGACGATCAGCGTGGGCCTGGAGCCGTTGGAGGTGGAGCGGACGATCGTGGACGTGCTGCGAAAGGATGGGACGCCGTTCATGGAGTGTGTGCAGCAGCTCAGTGACCGACTGCACATTGTCACCTCGATCATCGACTTGGCACCCATGGAGATGGAGCTGCTCTCCAGAGCCAGCCGGGAGAAGATTTTAGACCGGGCGCTCCGGGAGCCAGGGGGCAGTATGACTATATTTTGATTGACTGTCCGCCGCAGCTCTCTATCCTGACCATCAATGCCCTGTCCTGCGCCGACGGAGTGGTGATTCCAGTCAAGACGGATTACCTGGCCTACCGGGGGCTGACACAGCTCCAGGACAGCATCCAGGAGATCCAGGAGCTGATTAACCCGGAGCTGAAGGTGCTGGGGGTGATCGCCACGCTGTACGATACAAGGGTGGGCGATGACCATGACATCCTTGATCTGCTTCAGAAGGAGTATAATCTGCTGGGCGTGATTAAACGGCTGGCGGTGGCTAAGAAGGGGATTTATGACGGCTTGGCGGCTGTAGAGCAGGCCCCCAGCAGTGAGCTTGCGAAGGAATACGTGGCCATAGCAAACATGATTATGTCCGGCAGGGAGAAGAGGGAGGAACAGGAGCATGAGTAAGCTGGAGGAGCGGGAGAGCCGCAGGAGATCCGCTACCGTTGGGAAATTCGTGGAGCAGCCGCCCATGGCGGCCACCAGCTCCCGGTCGGCGGGGCCGGCCGAAGGAGGATCGGGAGCTGAAGAAGCGGATTAGCCTCTCGGTGCTACCCAGCGTGTACGAGGATATTCAGAAGATCGCCTATGTGCAACGGCGTAGCGTGAGCGAACTGATCGGGGAGCTGTTGGAGGGATACCGTGTGGAACATAAGGCAGAAATTCAGAGGTATGGAGAAATAGAAAAGCACTGTGTCTAAATATCTACAATTACGTTTTCAAGATGTCAGTGCTATTACGAGATGGGCTTGTAGACTATTTATCATAGGACTGATAGATCTCAGTAAAAGATAGGAGTGAGAAACTTTTGCTGATTTTTTTATCAATGCTGGAAAGTGATGAGGAAAGGAGACTATTTACAGATTTATATAATCAATATGGGAATATGATGCTGCACGTGGCGAAGCGTTATTTTCCAAAAGATATGTATGCGGCAGAAGACGTCGTTCAAAATGCGTGGATACGTGTAGTAGATCATTTTCAGAAAATTCAAGCTGTACCGAGTAAGAAAAGAGGGGCGTATCTCGTTGTTATAGTAAGGAATGAGGCTATTACAGCCTTGAGAAAGCAAAAGCCGGAATTACAATTCGATGAAAATTTTGTAGAAGGATATATTGATTTAGAAAATGATAATACAAGGTCAATTATAGATACAATACGCGCAATGCCAGATATATATCGGACAGTATTAGAAATGAGATTTGTAGAAGAACGAAGCACTAAAGAAATTGCGAAGGCGTTGTCATTGAAGGAAACAACAGTAGATGTTCGGATTCACCGAGGCCGGGCGCTGCTTATAAGAAAATTGAGAGAAGAGGGATACATAAAATGACGGAAGGAGAAGAAAATATTATTATTAAAGGGGTTTTATTGGAAGCTATTTCGAGAGACTTTTCGGAAGAACTCTCTAATAATAAAGAGGTTTCGGTATCTCCACGTTTCAAACGACAAATGATGGCAATGATGAATAACCCCAATAAATGGGCAGAGCGGCACAAGAGAGATTATAGGAGGCGATTTGTAAAGGTAGTAGCAACAATCGTCTTGACGTGTTCTTTGCCCTTTGGAGTTTTGACGGTAGCAAGTCCGACGGTCAGAGCCGCTGTAATTGACTGGGTTGTAGAATGGTACGAGAGCAGTATCATTTATAAATTTTTTGGAGAGTCGGATTCTACAAAACTGCCCTTATATGAAGTGATAGATCTCCCATTTGATTATACCAGGATAGGAATACCACAAGAGCTCCCTAATAACACGGAAATTATTTATGAAAATTCGGATGGAGAGATATTGAGATTTGAGTATATGCGGGTAGAGGAAGGTTCTGCAATTATAATAGATGCAGAAAATATGGAGGTCACAGAAATTGGCGTCAACGGATGCCCTGGACATCTATACATTTCTGTAGATCCAGAGCAAAGCAACTGTATAACATGGTATGATAATGGAGCAAAGATGCAATTTATAATTGATGGATTTCTTGAAGGCAATGAACTTCAAAAGATGGCAGCTTCCGTTTTACAGGTTGATTGAAAAAATTTGGCGAATCGTGTAAGAAAAGCATCCCCTCTCTGCGTTAGTAGGGTATAAGTGCGAAAGTGTACTTTACTCAAAGCAGAGAGGGGGTGTTTTTATGAAGAAGAGAATTATACCGCTATTCTTTCTGGTGCTGTTGCTGGCGACTGTCATGATTCCGACCTCTGCTGCAATTAGTACGAAAGCGATCTCTGGGAAACCCACTCTAAAGATTGAAGGGACAACAGCATACTGCGTAGGAAAGTACAATAGCGGAAACCGCAACGATGCAATTTCGATTACAGTTACATTGATGCAAGGAAGTAAGGAAATCGCTTCGTGGAGCGCATCAGGGAAAGGCTCTGTTACAATTTCAAAAACCTGTAAGGTTGAAACAAAGAAAACCTATAAATTGGTTTTGTCTGCAACTGTCAATGGAGTAGCTAAACCTGATGTATCTGTTACAGCGACTGCAAAATGAGAGAAACTGGCTCTGCACGTGTGCAGAGCCAAAGGGAGGCCTCCCTTTGGCCTAATGTTTATAGAAGCGGGGTTCCTAAGAGTGTTAGAAGCGGGCGGAATTAACCAAATGAGGGGATTCACCCGGTGCTAAACTATAATGAAAACAGGAGGATTACTACTATGGGATATTACAAGATCAAGTCACACGCGGGAACGGGAAAGCTATTGAATATCGCAGCCTCTGGGCCGATTTCTGGACGTAAAAATACAAATATTTGGGATGAATCCTGCCCGATTGACCAGACTTGGTCGATTGCGTCTCTTGGGAACAATCAGCAAGTTAAGATTATCAATAATCTTTCTTATATGCTGAATGCCAATACCTCTACATGGAATTGTGATGTCTATACCAGCAATAGTGACACCTATGTTAATTTTGAAAAGGTAAGCACGGGAGTATATTATATCCGACTGAAATCCCACCCAGAAAGATACCTAACGGCAGGAGGCACAAAGTCCGGAAGTGATGTTTCCTGGGAGAAACTGTCGACAACGACGGCCGGAAAGAAAGCGCAGCAGTGGAAAGTAACGGCTACATCGTTGCCAACGGTTTATACCAGAGTTACTTCTGGGGCGGATTCTTTGGGAGATGATCAGATGGAAACAAATGCGGAGTACATCTATAATTATCTCAAGAAGAAAGGATTCACCAAGAATGCTATCTGTGGGATTCTTGGAAATATGAACAGTGAGAGTACGATTAACCCTGCTGTATGGCAATCGCTGAATGATATGTATTTGGGATATGGATTGGTTCAGTGGGATGATGGAAAATTGTTTATCGACTGGGCCAAAAAAGAAGGAGTTATCAGTGCGGCAACGGCTGAAGCTGTTAATAGCCTGGCTTACAGTAACCCAAAGAAGTTAATGGATGCAGAATTGGATTATTTGATTGTCAGTATGAATACGGTTGGAAACTGGTTTAAGCCAGATAATAATCAATCTAAGTACGGAACGAGCGAGACTCTTACGGCGAGCCAGTTTAAGGTATCTAATAAAAGCGCAGATATCTTAGCGCGTATTTTCTGTGGACACTATGAGCGGCCCGGAGTTCCGAAAATAAGCGAGCGTGTTGCAAACGCAAAGAAGTGGTATAACTTCTTGTAAAAAATATTCCCCCAATGTAAGGCTGTATCATATACAGACCGCATTGGGGGAATATTTCTTCTGAGAATTATTGTTGAGTTAGAAGAGAGAGATTATCGTCTGTAAAATTGTACCATGTAACATTTTCCTTAAAGCCTTGCTGACTAACTGCAGTTTCAAAGGCTGCTTGTGTTGCAGGGAGCTTATCAACAAAGAATAGAGAAGACTCGCAATATGATATTTTTTCGATTTCATAGCCGCTGGAGGATAAGATAAGTGATCCAATTCCCCAATCTGAAGCTCCGCTGGAAAATATGAATGTACCATCAACTTTTAGATCTGACATAGATCGGCTGACAAGGGTATAGCTGTAAATAGTTCCGCTTTCATCATGTAGTATTATAAAACCGGCTTGATTATTTTCAGCAAGTGAAAATTGCAGGACAACATCTTTAATCCCATTTTGGGTTAAGTCTACTATTGCAAACTGCTGAATTGAAAAAGGGAGATTATCTGAAGTGATAGTTTCCTTCAATTGATGGATATCCAAATAATCACCTGATTCTACATTATAAAATTGTTGATTTCCTTGAAGAACCTTTAGATAGAGTAAATACGGAGAAGTCGTGGAATTTACTGTATGAAAAGTCTTTAAGGATAATGCTGCTATGCCAGATACACATATCGCTAAACAGAGAATTATAATTGGCAAGTTAGGTTTCTTCAATATTATGACCTCCTAAAGAATATTAAGTAGTTACGATTATATGACGAGGAAAAAGAGCTATATCTTACATGGGAGCAGGAAAAAGAGCCTGGATGCAACAGTGGCGTATAACGGTTTACCCGTTATATAATGAACGGGTACGTTATGCGGTTATCTTTCGTAATAAGTTGACAGTCTGGATTATCTATGGTAACATGACACTGGAGGAAAACGTGTATTTGCAGGGGCTACGAATCAGCAGCCCCTGCAGGAAGGAGGCAGGATCGAACGGCTGCGGCCGGTGTTGGCCGGGAGCTGCAGCAGAGATTTCATGCTCGTCTGGGCGAGGGTAAATAGTAATTAGGCCAGAGCGTCTTGGCCGGGAGCTGCCGGTCAGGGGTTTAGCAGTTTGCTAATATAGGAGCCGAGATAGGTTTGATACCCCTATATGGTGCGTGGGCTCGCCGCAGTAACCTTTGTGAACTGGTAAGCGCACCATCGACCCCGTATAAGTAATCCTTTTGAAAGTACGGGTAAGTACAACGTATCTGTCCCTATAAACCCTTCGGATAGTAGCTGGCATACTGTAAATCTGCCGGAGAGTAGCTCCCTCTAAAAAGGGGCCGACAGATCCCGAACTGCCGTAGATCTCAATAAACCGGGGCTGCACACATAAGCAGCTCAAAAAAGTGTAGGGGAGAGACCCCAAAACCGTCACACATAAGACGTTAAAAAGTGTACTTTGCCAAATGCCGGGCCCCCATGGGCAGGCAGGCGGCGGCCTTAGCTTTAACTTATATCAAGTATATAATAGGAATACATTAAATAATTTATATAAATTAAATAAATTATATAAGTGATACGAAAGAATGGAGGTAACGGTGGGCCGCAGGAATAAGGCGTACTATAAAGACCTCCATCAGCAAGCCTATGACAAGCTGGTGGGGATGCAAGCCTTTGGGGAGAGCAAACGGGCGGCGGTGGTTGCCGGGACGGATAAGGAGAAGATTTTCTCCTTCAACACTTACAAGAGCTACTGGAAGCACACCAAGTATTTTATCCAGTACATCAAGGAGCATCACCCGGAATGTACCACGCTGAAAAGCGCCAGGAAGTACGTCAACGAGTGGCTACAGGCCAGGGCTGACCAGGGGCTTTCCGCCTGGACGGTACAGTTAGAGGCCAAGGCCATGGGCAAGCTGTACGGCATTTCTCCCGATGATGAAAACTACTTCAAGCCCCCAAAGCGGAACCGGGAGGATATCAAGCGGAGCCGCGGCGACCGGGTGCGCGACCGGCACTTTTCCAAGACCAACAACGACGAGCTGATTAAGTTCTGCAAGGGGACGGGGCTACGCCGGAGCGAGCTGGCGGAGCTGCGGGGGAAAGACCTGGTGACTAGGGCGCAGATTGAAGCGGAGATCTCCAGCCTGGAGAGCCGCCCGACGGCGGAGCTGACGCCAGCAGACGTGAAGCGCCTGGGGATGCTCCAGGACGCCCGGTTGTTCCAGGGGGAGTATTTTACCCACGTGAGGAACGGAAAAGGCGGCAGAGAGCGCCTGAGCCCCATTATCGGCCCAAATGCGGCGCAGATCGTCCAGAGGATACAGGAGACGCCGGGCGAGGAAAAGGTATGGCAGCACGTCCACCAGAGCGCCGATATTCACGCTACCGGGCCGAGTATGCAACGGCCATTTACAAGGCCCACGCCAGGGCAATCCAGGATATCCCTACGACCGGATAAACCGTGGGACGGGACGCCGGTATCAGAGCCAGGTTTACACCTGCAGGAAGGACGAGGCCGGGCGAAAACTGGACAAGGCGGCCATGCTGGTATGCAGTAAGGCCCTGGGACATAACCGGATCAGCGTGGTGGCCGACAACTATATCCGAGGGCTATAAAGGGGGATACCATGGTCGAGTTTGCTAAAAGCAGAGGCTTTTTGGGATACGGGGTTTTGCCTGGAGGTCGAAATGACAAAGATAGCAGCCACGCGGTGCTCCCTCTGGCGGAATACGACGAGCTGCTTCGCCGGATTGCCGTGGCAGAGCGTGATAAGCATGAGGCGATCGAGCAGGCAAAGAGGACGATAGGAAGAGAACGGGCGGCCGCCGAGCAGCGGGTCAGGGAGGCCGAGGAGGCCGCGCAGGAACAGGTGACGGCCATGGAGGAGAAGCTGACCAGGGCTGAAAAAGAGGTCAATTACCAGAAGGGCCTTAACGCTAATCTACTGCGGATTTCAAGGGAGCGGGCCAATGCCGACCGGAGTCTCCGGCCAAAGAAGGAGCACACTGGGTATGCGGTGGTTCGCTCCATGGAGAAGGAGTACCGCTATAAAATAAGCCGCCATAGCTGGGGAAAGGTAATGCTTTGGGAAACTGTGATACAGAGTCCCTATTCAATGGAGTTTACCGAGGAGCAGGCCAGGAAGCAGATCAGGAGAGAACTACTTCGGGATAAGACCGGCGGGGACTGGCTGATTGGTAAAGTAGGGATTCGGGTGAGCTGCGACCTGGAGTTTGAGGACATGATTCAATACAGCGAATGGTGGGAGAAAAATAAAGACGAAAACATAATGATGAAGCGGAAGTTAAATCTAAATGGCCGGAGTGGCTATTGGGAGGTAGTTTTTTACCACACCCGGCCCCTGGGGCCTGTACCGGAGGAAATGAGGCCCTGCGTGCGTTGACCTTCCTCCTGCAGCACAAAAGAAAATAGCTCGGCTGGAGGACTTGAAAAGGCCTGTCCAGCCGAGCTATAATAAAGTCGAAAAATAGGGAAAAAAGTATTGATAATATATGCCGAGTAAGAGGGGCAAGGGGACACTGGAAATAGGCGAGAAAATCGCTTTGACGAATATGGGGGAAAAAAGTATTGATAATATATGCCCCCCTCTGGGCCTTTAGGCCCTCAAAAAGTCTCTTAAAATTCTCTCTCGGACGGAGAGAAAGTCGGAAGGGAAAAGGGGGGTGGGCGGAGGCTGTGGTAATGTGGTAAACCCGATAGGGTTTTCCATCATTTCCACAGCTGGAGCCAGGGGGAAAGGGGAAGGTGACTTTCTCTTTAAGGCCCCGAAGCCGCTCTTGGCTTCCCCTTCCCCCTTCCCGCCCGCAGGCGTTCCCCGCCGTAGCGGATTTTCTTTTTGCTACTTTTTCTTTTGGAGGTGAGCGTATGGTTATGGATCAGCAGGCTGCTATGGAGCGGTTACAGGAATTGTACCGGGAAAAGAACGAGCATTTGGAGAAGTTCCTGGAGCCGGTCACGCCCTTTGAGTTCTACCGAGAGATCTTCCCCGTGGGCAGCTTTGAACGGAAGGGCCATTTTGAGGATGCGAAGGGCAACGGGATTGCGGTAACGGTGCCGCCGAAGGTGCGGGGATTGCCCTGGAGATCAAGGAGGAGGGCAAGGCCAAACGCTATACCATCACAGATGAACTGTCGGAGCTGTCGGAGGTCTACGACACGGATTTTACCATCATGTCTCCTATCTCCTATTTCGGGCGTCAGCGGTGCGGCAAAAATGCACGGTATCTCTATGCCCTGGTCTTTGACCTGGATGGGGTGGGGATGCCCCAGCTCCGGGACACACTGCACCAGATGAACAATGATATTCTTCCCCAGGCAACCTTTGTCGTAAACAGCGGAACGGGGCTTCACTTGTATTATGTGCTGCAGGAACCGATCCCTATGTACCCGTACAATCAGAAATGCTTGAAGGAGCTGAAATATTCTCTTACCCGGCAAATATGGAACAGGTATACCTCCACCATCAAGGAACCGCAGGTTCAGGGTATTTTGCAGGCTTCCGGGTGGTCGGTTCCGGTTCCAAGTTGGGCCGGGAGTATCCTGTAACGGCCTACCGGCTCGGCGGGCGGGTGACGCTGGAAAAGCTGCTGGAGTTTATCCCTGACAGCAACGGGGAGCAGCAGCGGCTCCTGGGCCTCATGCGGAAGGGGCGGCTCTCGCTGGCCGAGGCGAAGGAGAAATACCCGGATTGGTATGAGCGGCGGGTCGTCAAGAAGGAGCGGCGGGGCCGCTGGACGGTCAAGCGGGATCTCTATGACTGGTGGCTGCACCGTATTGCCGATGAAATCCGGGTTGGCCACCGTTTCTACGGTATTATGACGTTGGCGATTTACGCAATGAAGTGTGGGATCAGTGAGGAGGAGCTGCGCCATGACGCCTTCTCCCTGTTGAAACCCTATGACGATATGAGCGTGGAGGATATCAACCGTTTTACGAAGGATGATGTAGTGTGCGCTCTGGAGATGTTCAATGAGGACTATGTGACGTTTCCGAGGGACGATATAGCGAAGATCTCCGGACTGACTATGCCGGTTAATAAGCGGAACTGGCGTAAGCAAGCAGAGCATTTGCGCAGGGCGCGGGCCGTCCAGATGGTTGATTATCCGAATTTTGAGTGGGCTGGTCGCCCGTCGGCTCAAGACCGGTGTATGAGTGGCGTCAACAGAACCCGGAGGCCGTAAGGCCGACTGCCACCGGGATACGGGCCTTGACCCGAAAACGATCCGCAAGTGGTGGAATTGCCCACCTCCGGCTGCGTGTCCAGGATGAGGAATAGGGGCGTTTTCCGGCCTCTGGACGGCCCAGGAGGGCCGTTTCCGCTTCTCTGAAGGTAAACAACCACCCCCCTATCTACAGCGGCCAAAAAGCTTTGCAAATCAAGTGGTTTATGCCCCCTAAATGGCTACATACAGTGGGCTAATGTGTAACAAAGATGTAAAGAAAAATGCTTGTATTTTTCTTTACTTTTGCATATACTATGAGTAGGAAAGGAGTGTTGGACATGGCACACACGGTCAATGTTAATTTTAAGTTGGATGAAGATGTAAAAAAAAGAATGGAACGCGCCTGTACCGAGATGGGCCTTTCCATGAGCGCAGCCTTTACGATGTTTGCAAAGAAAGTCGGCAGGGAGTATCGCATCCCGTTTGAGGTTTCGGCTGATCCATTCTATTCGGAAAGTAACCTCCGGCACCTGGAGAGCGTCATGCAGGATGTGAAGGCTGGCAAGGCCCGCTTTGCCGAGCATGACTTGATTGAGGTAGACTGATGAGGCTGTTGTGGAGGATCGGGCGTGGAGTGAGTATCTGTACTGGCAGACACAGGACAAAAAGACGCTGAAACGGATTAACGCGCTGATAAAGGATATTCAGAGAAGCCCCTATGAGGGAATCGGTAAGCCGGAGCCGCTGCGGGGCAACCTGAGCGGCTGGTGGAGCCGTCGCATTGATGAAACTAATCGTATCGTTTACTATGAGCAGGGAGAGGTCATTTATATTATCTCCTGCCTGGGCCACTATGATGATTGAGAAAGGAAGGGACGATTATGAGCTGGGATAAAGAAAGGATCGCGCAGTTGCAGCTCCCTGACCCAGCAGATGCCGATCCGCATCCCCGCCTGCTCCTGGAGGGATACGGCATACACGCCGGACAGTGGTTTACGGCCCTGTTCCTGACGGGTGGCACGACATTACCCTGGAAGTGTCTTGGGAGCCGGAAGGCCCTGGCTGCTGGTACATATCCACGCCGGGATTTGAGGGCGTGTGTCCTATCGGCCTATTTGTGAAGGTATGAAAATGGCGAGGCTTTCAGCCTCGCCATTTTTTACTTGCTATAAGTTATATATATGATATAATTGAGATAACTTAAATAAGTTAAATAATTTATATAATTGAAAAAGGAGTAGAGACAGTGAAGGTAATTGCAATCGCAAACCAGAAGGGCGGGGTGGCCAAGACCACCACGACACACAACCTGGGGGCTGCTATGGCGGCTGCCGGGAAAAGGGTGCTGCTCATTGACCTGGACAGCCAGGCCAGCCTGACGATCAGTGTGGGCTTGGAGCCGCTGGAGGTGGAGCGGACGATCGTGGATGTGCTGCGGAAGGATGGGACGCCGCTCATGGAGTGTGTGCAGCAGCTTAGTGACCGGCTGCACATCGTCACGTCGATCATCGACTTGGCGCCCATGGAGATGGAACTGCTCTCCAGAGCCAGCCGGGAGAAGATTTTAGACCGGGCGCTCCGGGAGGCCAGGGGGCAGTATGACTATATTTTGATTGACTGTCCGCCGCAGCTCTCTATCCTGACCATCAATGCCCTGTCCTGCGCCGACGGAGTGGTGATCCCAGTTAAGACGGATTACCTGGCCTACCGGGGGCTGACGCAGCTCCAGGACAGCATCCAGGAGATCCAGGAGCTGATTAACCCGGAGCTGAAGGTGCTGGGGGTGATCGCCACACTGTACGATACCAGGGTGGGCGATGACCATGATATCCTGGGTCTGCTCTGTAAGGAGTACAATCTTTTGGGCGTGATCAAACGGCTGGCCGTAGCGAAAAAAGGAATATATGACGGCCTGGCGGCTGTGGAGCAGGCCCCCAGCAGTGAGCTTGCGCAGGAATACGTGGCCATAGCAAACATGATTATGTCCGGCAGGGAGAAGAGGGAGGAGCAGGAGCATGAGTAAGCTGGAGGAAAGGGAAAGCCGCAGGAGATCCGCCACGGTTGGGAAATTCGTGGAGCAGACGCCCATGGCGGCTACCAGCTCCGGTCGGCGGGGTCGGCCGAAGGAGAACCGGGAGCTGAAAAAGCGGATTAGTCTCTCGGTGCTACCTAGCTTGTATGAGGACATCCAGAAGATTGCCTATGTGCAGCGGAAAAGCACAAGCGAAGTGGTTCAAGAAATGATGGAGGAATATCGGAAAAGAAATATCGAAAAACTGGGCGAGTATGACCGGCTACAGACAGAAGTGTGATTTTAGAATAGTGCAAGAAAAAGATGCAATAGTAGTAAAATAAGGCGGTGAGAAAACAAGGTTTTCTCACCGCCTTATTTTAGTGTCATTTATTCTTGTGGATATATTTAATAAAACAGATGATTCCAAGAATAAGGAATATAAATTTTAATGCGGAAAGTAGAACTGAAAACAAGATTGGAAGGATCAACATGGGATTCAAAGGGTTGCGCCCCCACCAATAGTATGCTCTGAACTATAACTATGCTTAATACCTGCAACAGGCCCTGTCCATGATACAACCAAAGTTCCCGTTGCGTAACACTCCATATTGCTGGCACCGTTCTGAGTCCATATTTTTGATTCAAAACCATCATGCTGGGTCCAGGATTCAAAATTAAAGGCGTATCCAAGTTGTTTTGTAGTCATATCGTCAATACTCATAAAAACATTATATTGAGCATCTATAGTCGTGTCGACTTCGGCATAAATATCTGCGGCACCCATATTAGAGGGACTTTTAATCGTTTTTGTCATAGAATAAGTTTTTTTATAGGGCATTACAGCATTAGGAACGGCGGTATCAAGCGGTTCGGGTTCGGGGATGATCTCAACGAATGACTGCAACTCCTCACTATAATTTGTAACGGAGCTCATGCGAGATCTAATATCATTTAGTCTCTCATTAAGAAAGTCCTGTGTAAATGTAGCCGACGGGTCATAACCTTCTGCTGTATACCCAATGTGAAATTTTGCATATTCATCTTGAATTGCTTGAAAGAACTCTTCCGCTGAGATAGTTTCGGCTTTATTTTCATTGGTGGAATCGAGAGCTGAGGCTATGGGAAAAGAGGATAATAACAGGGTTAATGTAAGTAGAAAAGCGATAGGTTTTTTCATGTTTTACGCACCCCTTCCAGTTTTTTGAGGAAATAGAGAAACATGCGAGTTCATATTCAGAGTATATAAAAGATACACATGAAAGTCAATAGAAAGCCAAGCTATTTTGGCTAAAATATAAAAAATGATTTAAAATAGAGTTTTCTTGTATAACGTTTACCCGTTTATATAATGAACGGGTAAACCGTTATACGGTTATCTTTCGTAATAAGTTGACAGTCTGGATTATCTATGGTAACATGACACTGGAGGAAAACGTGTATTTGCAGGGGCTACGGATCAGCGGCTCCAGCAGGAAGGAGGCAGGATCAAACGGCTGTGGCCGGTGTTGGCCGGGAGCTGCAGCAGAGATTTCATGCTCGTCTGGGCGAGGGTAAATAGTAATTAGGCCCAGAGCGTCTTGGCCGGGAGCTGCCGGTCAGGGGTTTAGCAGTTTGCTAATATAGGAGCCGAGATAGGTTTGATACCCCTATATGGTGCGTGGGCTCGCCGCAGTAACCTTTGTGAACTGGTAAGC
>ENA-OQDW01000507-OQDW01000507.1-human-gut-metagenome-genome-assembly--contig:-NODE-507-length-15945-cov-2.768934_pt1 | contig 15945 bp, 19 predicted proteins | sample MGYA00242784_ERZ504613 | MGnify/ENA primary metagenome ERZ504613 (study PRJEB26092, sample SAMD00036330) | human gut metagenome | host: Homo sapiens | study: EMG produced TPA metagenomics assembly of... | reverse complement strand
TAGATAAGAAGCGGGCACAAGGCAAGCCTTACTATGTCTATATGACTGCAGGTGCCAACAAGTTTCTAAGAATCTATTACGGACGAGTGAAAGAATATCTTTCATCTCTTCCAGAATCCTAATCATCATTATAATTTTCAGACCAGCACTGGTGTGGTGGTCTGATTTTGATACCTAATTTTCAACCTGTATAAAATTTTCAATGTTCTTCAATTTAGCCTTGACTTTTTATTTGCAGGCTATAATTGCAATTCCCATACCTGTTATTTCCATATATCACAATAAGATGAATCAGACTGTTATCTTCCACACCTCACACTAAAACGGGGCAGCATGCTTTCATCCCCAAAAACATCCTGCCCCGTCTTTTCCTATTTTCTTCTATTTTCCAACCTTCACAGCCTCTTTTGCACCCTTCATCTGCTGTTTTTCCAGTCTTCCTTCGTGAATTCCATCCTGCCGCAGTACGGCTCCTGCTGTTCTCCAGAGACATTCCAGATCCATTTTGAGCTGGATATGGTGCACATAATATCCATCCAGTTCAGCTTTTTGCCGGATCGGCAGCTCATCGCGTCCATGGATCTGTGCCCATCCGGTAAGACCCGGACGGACGCTGTTTGCGCCGTACTGCTCACGACTCCGTAAGGAGGTCATACTGATTCCAGAGTGCCGGACGCGGGCCAACCAGCGCCATATCGCCCTTCAGGATATTAAAGAGCTGTGGCAGCTCATCGAGGGATGTTTTCCGGAGAAACCGTCCGACTCTTGTGATGAAAAGATCGGGATTATTCAGCATATGGGTCGGCATATCATGTGGGGTATCGATACGCATCGTGCGGAATTTATATATGTAAAAATACGTGCCGTTCTTTCCTGCCCGCTTCTGCCGGAAGAAAATCGGTCCCGGCGAATCGAGATGGATCGCTATGCCAAGCAAAATCAGCAACCACGACAGTGCTGCCGTTCCAACCAGTGCAAGCAGCCGGTCCAGCAGATTTTTCAGATACATTTGATAAATTCCAGATTCCCTCATGTTTTCTTCCCCCTATTCTTTCACCGACTGGTTACTTTTCCGGCCTTCTTTTTCTTTTCCATAGCCGTACTTTCCGTAACCATAACCATATTTTCCGTAGCCATAACCGCCATAGGTGCTGTATCCGTAGCCTGTCGCACCCTCCGGCACGCCGTTCAGTACATAGCCGCAGACCGGAATTTGCGAATCCTCGAAGAATTCCAGTGCCCGCTGTACTTCACGGTCCTTGGTAGTTCCCTGGTGTACGACAAGAACTGCAGAATCTGCGATTCCGCCAAAAGGGATGCATCCGACAGTACTCCGCACGGCGGCGTATCAATAATCAGAAGATCCGCATCCTCTTTCAATTCTTCGATCAGCGTTTTCATCCGCGCGGAACGCAGCAGGCCGGCCGGATTTTGTGTACTTCCGACACCCGGCAGAATTTTCAGCGACAGATCCCGATAATCGGTAAGTGCCTCATCCAGGCTGATCTGTCCTTTCAGCACTCCTATGATTCCACGTCCCTTCCGCTCGGAAAGTCCGATACACTTCAATACCGACGGATTTCGCAGATCTCCGTCCAGCAGCACTACGCGGTATTTTTCTTTGCGAATGCTTCTGCGAGATTCACGGCAACGGTTGTCTTTCCCTCTCCCGGCACAGAGCTTGTCACAAGCAGAACCGGGCAGTCGGCTTTTCCAAGCCCGTCCTCTGTTCTTGTCCGGATGAGCTGCATCGCTTCTTTGAAGGAATCCGGCACTTTGGGGTTACAGATCGTGATGGTCTGTTCTTTTACGTTGCTTCGTTTCTTAATTTTCGCCTCCGGCAGATTTCCAAGGAACGTTGCGTTCGTCAGCTTTTTCACGTCCTCTGCCTGGCGAATTGTTTTTCTTGTTCTCACATAGATGAAAATCAAAAGCAGTGCAACGGCAAGTCCCGCCGCTGCTCCGATCATTCCGGCATATACCGCATCCTGGCTGTTGATCGGGGATACCGGTACGCCGCTGTCGTCTACCACCGTCAGCGTTGTCGCACCGATTATGTACTCTGCTACCTCCGGATAATTGGTTATGACGGACTGAAGTACGCGATATGCCGTATCCGGTGAAGAATCTTTGACGCGAATCGTGAACAGGTTGGTGTTTTCCATCACACTCGCCTCAATTTGGGATGTCACTGCTCCCACCTGAAGATCCCGTGCCACAACATCCTTTAATACACCGCTTGTTACGATATAAGGAAAGGTTTTTCCAAGCTGCTGCGCCGTCACATTGTCATAATAGGAATAGCCGACCGCGCGGTTTGATCCGACCACAAATGAGGTGTATGCCTCATACATGGGCTGATACCGCAGCTTTGCCGTCAGAAAGGAGCCGCCTCCCATGAGGATCACAAGAATCAGCACGCCCAAAAAGAATTTTCGGAATGCCTGGAAATATTCTGCCAGAAAGGCGATCAGATCGATTTTCTCCGGTTCCGCCGAATAGGTTTCATACGTTTCTCTGCTCATGCTCTTTGCTCCCTCTTATCGTTCTGCCCTGCTGTAGGTGCCGTATCCATATCCATAACCGTAGCTGTTGCCGATCCGCTCACCGAATCCCGGATAAACATTCCCAAATACACAGCCGATCACTTTTTCCTCTTTCTGGTTCAATGCATCAATCGCGTCGTTGATATCCCTCGTCAGTGCGCCGTCCTGCCGTACGGAAAGAACTGCCGCATCGGCATACTCTGCAAGCTCTTCTGCATCCGCCGTCATTCCCATCGGCGGCGTATCCAGAATAATGTAGTCCATATTGGTCCGGCATGTCTCCAGAATCCGGTGGAAAATCTCACCGCCGATTGCAAGCGACGGCTCTTCCAGACGATTACGGCAGATTCCGGTATATACGTTGGTATCCTTGTGTTTCTCAAAAACGCCGGATGCCGACTCTTTTCCGAGGACAACCTTTCCGAAATCCTTTCCGTCTTTTTCCGGAATCTCAAAGATTTTATGTAACGCCGGCTGTCGGAAATCGCAGTCCAAAAGCAGTACACGGTTCTGCTCTTCTGCAAGGGCAAGCGCCAGATTTGCCGCAAGGGTCGATTTTCCTTCATTTTCCGCCACACTGGTCACCAGCAGCACTTTTCCGCCTTTTCGGTCCAGACGCCCCCGCACACGCGATGCAATACGCTTTAAGGATTCCACATACAGAAAGCTCCGCGCCGGATTGGTAATCAGCATGGAGCTGTTTTTCTTCTTCTTTTCGTGATACACAACGCCCAGCAGGTCCGCATCAATTTTGCGGGTGAATTCTGCCTCATTTTTGACGGTATCCCGCAGAAAGGAAAAGAGTCCGATGAGTGCCGCCATAGCAAGGGCTGCCGCAAGAAATGCGGTCGCGGCATACTTTTTGGTCGGAATCTGGTTCGATGGCACGCCGGAAACCTGCGGCTGCTGCAGTGTCTCCAACACTACATTCGGAATAATATAGTCGGAAATGCTCGTATAATTGTTCAGTACCGACTTTAAGATCCGAAATGCCATTTCCGGCGAATCTGCGGTCACAGACAGCTCCATCAGATTGGATTCCGGCACAATGGAATCATTCATTTTTGCCGGAAACGAGGACAAGCTAAGCTCCTCCATCACTTTTTTCTTCAAAATCGTATTTTCCAGAATTGCTTCAAATTTCTGTGCCATCTCATATGTGGCCGACAGGCTCGATGCCGCATTGGCATCCACCCCGCGTCCCATAACGGCAAATGTGGTTTTCACCGTATACCGGTCTTTGTGTACAGTCGCCATCACAGTATAGGTTATCATCGCCGCCGAACAGGCAATCAGAAGGATGACCACCAGTTTTTGCAATGTCGCACAGGATACTTCGGAGATCCCAGTCTGTTTTGCTGCTCTGCCCGTTTCCTGTTCTGTCGTATTCTCCCATCTGGATCCCCCCCTATTCGTTTACACAGACGATCAGGCGGACGGAGCTAGTCTGCCCATCCTCCGCTGTCGCAGTGTATGTCACTTCATAAACACCCGCACTTCCGGTATCGACCGGATTGTCAATGGAAAACTGGTTTTCTCCCAGGAGCTCTTCTTCATACGAAGCTGCATGAAGCGCACCGTCTTCTCTCTTTTCATACAGCATCTGATCTACACTCACGCTTTCCAGATATGCCTGCGGATCAAATGGCTGCTGCAGATCCAGATGAATCAGGTAATCGCTCAGGGTAATCTGCGGCTTTCCGTTCTCCTCTGCCGGATCATAGAGTTCTACTGTCACCGGAAGACTTGTCACATCTCCGGCGCGGTTTGCAACCGAATATGTCACGTGGTACAGTCCCGGTGTACTGCTGATCTCATCCTCGTAAGAAATCCGGATGCGGTCGGTAATCGTTCCGTCCAGGCAGTCCTCCGCGGAAAGTCCCTCTGTCAGATCATCTGCATTCAGGCTGAACCGCAGCGGGCGATCCAGGGAAAAGACCGGTGAGGTGTAATCATTATACACCAGTTCCCGCTCCGCATGCGTAACGTGGTTATCGGAATCAAAGGCGACGATACTGATTTTCCGCCGCCCTTTTTCCACAAAATTCGAAATATGTTCCACAGCAAGAGAACTCGTCACATCGCCGTCTTTTTTATCGTAAGCAGTTACCCCGGCCAGAAGTTCTGACTCCTCTGCATGGATGCTGGCAGAAATCTCACTGTTGTCCATCGTAATTTCCGGCCCTTTTCCGTCTTTTCCCGTCTGCTGCCGCACCAGACACCCGCCAAAGGCAAGTGTGGAAGCCAGAAACAGAATGAGAACTGCCGCTCTCGTTTTGTGCATATCAAAGATGCTCCTTTCGTTTCTGTAACGCCATTCTTCCTGTTTTTAGAGGAACCAGCGTCTTTTCCGTTTTCGTTCCGGGGACGTTCATAGAAAATCTGACGGTCCTCCAGGATTCTTCTCGGATTCACTTTCACTAAAAGCTGTGCATACGCTTCTCCATACCGCTCCTCCAGAAACTGCCGGACCGGCCGCATGTCCGTGGTCCGGTAATCAGCTCCGTGGGCATCGCTTGCCACACAGCCCGCAAGGCGGTTTTCCAGTAGAAACCTTGCTGTCCGCTCCGCCTCTTCTCCAAATCTTCCAAACACGCTTCCTTTGTTGATCTGCAAAACCGCGCCCATTTCCCGGAATTCGTATAGAAGCTCCGGTGTATCCTGCACGCAGAAATACCGCTCCGGATGCGCCAGCACCGGGATTTTTCCCATCGCCGGAAATTCCAGCAGCCGCTTTCTGATTCCGTCCGGCGCCATATCAAACGGCACCTCGATCAGATAATAGCGGCTCTCATGGAGCGGTATCAGCTTTCTCTCTCTGATTTTTTTCCCCAGCGGTCCGATGCTCATGATTTCCATACCGCGCACCAGGCTGATGGGAATGTGTTCTCTGTTGATTTCCCTCTCCAGACGGTAAAATTGCTCTTCTAACTGTTCCGATTCGTAGTTGACGTATCCGTCCTCCACGCCTTCGATTCCCGTCTGGTTTGCATGCGGCGTCACCGCGAGGATACGCACCCCGCTTTGTGCCGCCATTTCTGCCATTTCAAGGGAGGTGGACAAATTCGGGGATCCGTCGTCCACTCCCGGCAGAATATGTACATGAAGGTCCGTCATCCCTGTTTTTCTCCTTCGTACTGGTATTCCGGTACCATTTTCTTTACCAGATAACAGATGTCCGGACATTCGTTTTCCGCTTCCTTCGCGAGTTCCTTTATCTGCTCCCGGAATACCTTCTCGTCAAATGCAATCTGTCTGCCGATAAAAATCCGGCTGTTTTCTGTGGTCTGCATGCCCTCTTCATTCATCAGAAGTTCCTCATACAGCTTTTCGCCGGGTCGCAGGCCAATGTATTTGATCTTGATTTCTTTTTCCGGCTCATATCCGGAAAGGCGGATCATATTTTTTGCCAGATCTGCGATTCTGACCGGATCTCCCATATTCAGGACAAAGATCTGACCGTTTTTCGCATAGGCGCCTGCCTCAAGTACCAGGCTGACTGCCTCCGGAATCGTCATAAAATATCGAATGATATCCGGATGCGTAACCGTCACCGGACCGCCGTGTTCGATCTGACGGCGGAACAGCGGAATGACACTTCCGTTGCTTCCCAGTACATTTCCAAAGCGCACTGCTGCAAACTCTGTCGTGCTGTGTCTTCCGATCAGCTGAATCACCATCTCACAGAGCCGCTTGCTCGCTCCCATGATGTTGGTCGGGTTGACTGCCTTGTCTGTTGATATCAGGATAAACTTCTTTACCTGATAATGCTCGCTGTGCGCGCCGTTTTTAAGGTTCCAATAACATTGTTTTTAATCGCTTCATTCGGGCTGTCCTCCATCAGCGGCACATGCTTGTGGGCTGCTGCGTGAAAGACGATGTCCGGCCGGTACTTCGAAAAAATTGATTCCAGCCTCCGCTCATCCCGCACAGAACCAATCAGTACTGTCAACTTGAGATCTGGGAACTCCCATTCCAGAGATTTCTGGATCTGGTACGCATTGTTTTCGTAAATGTCAAAATGATCAGATGCCCGACGTCGTGTCCGGCCAGCTGGCGGCAGATCTCACTTCCGATCGAACCGCCTCCGCCTGTTACCAGGATTGTTTTTCCCTTCACATAGCCCAGGATTGCATCGAGATCCACCTGGATGGGATCTCTTGGCAGCAAATCCTCAATTTTTATTTTCTTTCTGATCTTTTTTTCTTCCTTCATAGCTCCCACTCTCATTCTGTTGCGTTTTTCTCCCGTATTCAGTTATCCTGTTCCTGCAGACAATCTTCCAGTAAATACAGCATTTCAAGTGCTGAACGAAAACCTGCTTTCTGTTTTCCGCAGATCAGAAATCCCTGCAGACTACAGTGCTGTCGGAACTGAATCTGAATACTGACCATACGCTCGGTTCCGGCTGGAAGCGTTGTATCCTGATTGTTCTTCATTTCATCTGTAAATTCCCACTCTTCTTTTTCCCCTTCTGAAAGGCTCCGCATACAGCTTCCTGCATCCGGCATGCCGAGCAGGTCATAAATGCGGTTCATCCGAAGCAGCATTTCTCCGTATCCCTCAAACGGAATGTCATAATGAAGCAGCGGCAGCCGGATCACTCCTTTGGAATGGCTTCCCTTCACTTCCTGAAAGCATAAAAATAATGCTGCATCTGCTGTTGTATGTACTTTTTCTCTGATTGTTTCTACTTCTCTGTTCATATTTCTCTCCATATGATATTTATTCTTTTACGGTAATGTTATATGTAATAATTATTTTTGGAATATTATACCAAATCAATCTCGCATCGTCAATCTTCTCTGCCTCCTTTTCTTTCGATTTTCTTTTGATCTTTCTGCTGTTTTTTCTGCCTATCGTTCCTTTTTTTACTTTTTTCGACTCTTTAAGCCATCCGGCGTCGTTATCTGTCGAACGATTTTAACAGAAGTGCGGCAATTCGGCTTGAATGAGATCCTGCCACTATGCTAAACTACATTTTGTAATTTTATGACGTTTGCTGTAATGCTCCCTCCTACTTTTATTTTGTACCCTATCATGTTTCTTTGCGCCGGACAACCGCTTCGACTCGAACGGCTGCACTTCGACGCAAACGGTATGCTTTCCAGGAGGTGTTTTCTTGTATTCCAAATTAATATTCCCACTCGATCCGAACGATGCTGTTCTGCTCGAAATTCCAGTCATTATCTCACAGGGTGTTTCCCAAAAATACCGGCTGGCGCTCGACGACTGATTTACGTTGAGGCCTGCCAGCACCGACTGATTCTCCACACCATTCAGGGAGATTTTACAACCCGCTGCACGTTTACCGACCTGACGGTCTGCCTTACACCAAGTGATCGTTTTTTCCACGGCGGAAAAGGTCTGCTGATCAACTTTGCCCATGTTTCCCTTGTACAGGTAACCGGCGAAATTCTGCTGAAAAACGGGCAGATCATTTTCTGCAGCCGTCGACGGAGGCGTGAGACCCGGGAAGCCTTCCTGGTCTACGCCGGAGCAGGAAAGTTTTCCTACGAAACGATATAAAAAACAGGAGGGCTGCCGCACGAAGAAAAATTTCCACAAAATATAGATTTTGTAGTGTTTTCGCTTCGTGCGACAGCCTCTCCTGTTAATATATGTTTTTGCTTAATGCTTGTCTGCTGCAAGCTCCATTCGATCTGCAAACTGTGTATAAAAATCTGTATTTCCGTCATACGGAAGCAGATAAAACAGCTTCAGAATGTTCATGCTGATCTGCTGCCGGAATGCATCGTCCTCGCTTTCGCGCGCCGCATTCTGTTTTTCCTTCAGATAATAATGCCATTTTGTCGTAAAGGCTTCGTATTTCCCAAGCTCCGGCGTATCGAGCCAGCGGCGGACCTTGACCTTTGTCTTGTTCTCCTTCGGACATTCGTTCACCTGAAGGAAATAAGAAAATGTTCCATCCTCATACAGCCGACCCAGCGGAAACATCCGACAGAAGCCCGGGCGTGCATCGTGGATGCTGCAGCGGCCTTCTTCATTTAAAAAGCTGCACCGGTCTGACTGCTCTGTCATCTTCAGATGTGGCAGAATAACACCGTCCACGACACGAAGCGCCACGTTCCCAGCCAGCAAAATCTCTTCCATCGTCTTTCCCAGCTTTTTCTCCAGGCGGTAGACATCCATCGGGTCGAGTACAATCGAATCTCCCATCCATGACAGCAGGCGGAGCATCCGCGGCAGTCGTCGCAGCCCACTTTTACAAGATCATTAGCTCCGTATCGTTTTCCATCTGAAATTTTATCTATCTCTACATTTCGTTCCATTTTTTCTTCCTATCTTTTCTCTTAATCCTTGCTTTTGGTCTCTTCTCTCGATCTTTGCTTTTAATCCTTGCTTTTGATCTTTGCTTTTGATCTTCGCTTTTGATCTTTGCTTTCGATCCTTGCTTTCGGTCTTTTCTCCCGATCTTTATTTCTTCCTCACATTTCTACTCCCACAACATGCAGTACCTCGTCCTTTACCTGGAATTTGATTTCCATTCCCGCAAAGGAAAGTCCGTAGACGCGTTCTTCGCTGTTCTGATACGATGGACGCGGATCCTGCTCCAGCACTTTTTTCAGCGCCGCACGGTGGTCTGCCGGAACCTTTTCCAGCAGCTCGTCCGGAATCTCAACCGGAATAAAGTATTCTTTCGTCTTTTCCGTAAAGCTGCCAAGTGCCTCCACGTGACTGTCTACATGCGGCAGATACGGTTTGATATCCAGAATCGGTGTGCCGTCCATCAGATCTGCTCCCGTAAGGTGCAATACCGGACCAAGCGACGGATGCTGCTCCACATATTCCAGCTTTACCGAAGAAAGACCGATCGGATTCGGACGGAACGGCGAACGCGTAGCAAATACGCCGACACGCTTATTTCCGCCAAGCCGCGGCGGCCGCACCATCGGAGACCAGGTATCCCGCACGGCTTCCGAAAACTCCCAGATCAACCAGAGATGGGAATATTCTTCCAGCCCCCTCAGTGCATTTGCATCGCGGAACTCCGGTTCAAAAACGATCATACTCTTTAGTTCTTCGATCAGTCCGCTCTGCCTCGGAATCCCGAATTTTTCCGGGAAATCCGTGTGGATTCGGGCGATCACCTTCATTGCAATTTCTTCTGCCACGTTTCTTACTCCTTTTCTTTCCTGCATCTTCTCTTCTATTTCGCATGGCTCTGAATCATTACCATATGTTTTATCTTAACATTTTGTTTTTGAAAAGTCCACCATGCGCATTCCCCTTCGCCGACTCCCCTGCGGATACTACACGTTACGGGTCACGCAGAGCCTGCCAGACGGTGACTTATACTCCAAGCTCCCGCATGCTTTTCAGCAGCTCCTCGATCTGTTCTGCTGTTTCCTTTACTTTCTCTTCCATCCCGATCAGTTCCCTGCGGTACATCTGTTTTTTCTCCGTCACATCCAGCGCATGTACCGTCTGGACCAGAAATGTTTCTGCCTTTGACTGAAGCTCTTCCGGCAGATGTGTCTCTTTCAGACGGTTTCGAAAGCTTTCCAGATCCTTTCCTGCCGCTCTTAAATACTGATTCATATGAAGCCCCATGTGGCGCATCCTTGCACGCCCCTCGCTTCGCACCCTGGCATACGTTTTCTGGCTTTTTGCTGCATACAGTGTCATCTGTACATACATCAGGCTGGTCAGTGCCTTTTCTCCTGTCATTGCAGTTTCGTACAATTCTTTTTTTACTCTTTGGCTGCTCATACATTCCTCTCTCTCCGCCACGCTTCTTTCGCTGGCAACGGATGGCAGTTCATATTTGGTATTCAGGAGTCGAAGGATAAAAAAAGACTCCTATCATGACATCTGCCACAATAAAAGTCTTGCGTTCTCATTTGATACGGATGTTTCTCAACATCGGCTGACGGTTTCAAACCCGCACGGGATGTTTTTATTTCAGATCCCGCGGCGTTTCGCTACTCCCTTTTATTTGTTGAGATGAATCTTAGCACACTTATTGCTAAATTGCAAGCATATTTTTTGCATATCATGCATGATTTCATGCATCCTATTATTTTTGACGGTGTTTCTTCCTATATAAATGGAATGCCGGAAAGCATACGGTTCCCACCATTAAAATAAGGAAAACCACATCCGCATACAGCTTCACATATTCTGCCGCCTGCTCCCATGCAGCGCCGACCGCTGCACCGATGCCAACCAGAAGAAGATTCCAGACCGTACTCCCGACTATGGTATATAGCAGAAATCCCGGCATCTTCATCCCCGCCATGCCGGCCGGAACCGAGATGAGACTTCGGATGATCGGAATGCATCGGCCGAGCAGCACAGCCCGCTGCCCCTTTTTCTGAAACCAGGCAATGGTCTTCCAGGCATCCTCTGCCCGAAACCCCAGAAGCTTCATCGGCCGGCTCTCGAGCAGCTCGGCAAGCCCTTCCGGGCTGACGAGGGTTCCGGCTCCGTACAGCACCAGCGCGCCAAGCAGTGAGCCCGCCGTAGATGCCAGCACAACCCCCGCCGGGTGCAGCCGAGTACACGTTGTCAGAAAACCGCCAAAGGTCAGAATCACCTCGGAGGGAATCGGTGGAAATACATTTTCCACCGCAATCAGAATCAGAATACCAAGATAGCCAAAACGGTTGACCATATCCAGAATCACGCTCTGCAAATTTTTCTCTTCCTTTTCATTTCCGGCATAGAAACCTCTTCCCCGCAGCTGCAGATAGCCGGTTTTCCGGTCTTATCGGTTTTCCTGCCGGAAATGCTCTTTTTCTTCTCCTGCATTTTATGCGCCTTTTCCACGGTGCATGAATCCTTTTTGACTACTTCTTTACAATTCCGTCAGATTTTCTTCCTTTTGTTTTCATGTTCTCTTCAGAAAAGCTTTATCCCGTGTACACATTCTGGTCACAATTTTCCCGTATACTAATCTTATCAACAACAAAGGAAGTAAAAAACAACCTCCATTGTTTCTCTATAAATAAACCGGAGACGGCAAAGCATTTCTGGAAGCACGTCTCCAACGCCAACCTTTCTAATAGATAGATTTCTTTTTCATACCGCCGGGGCTTCAACCAAGTCCCGGCCTCTCTCCTTTTGGGGAGATTTTTTTTGTAACGATTCAGATCCATGCGAAATTCCGGAAAAATCGCGAATCATGCTTGCGCGAAGGAGTGCTTTTTCTGAATCGCTTCTATTCCTGCCGCATTTTTTTCTTGCACGTGACTTTTCTCTATAGTAAAATAAAATCAGTTGTTTGTAACTCTTCAGAACCCAATGGGGAAACTTTGCATCATCCTGCAGGAATGATCCGTTTCTTTCAAACAAATACCATGGAAAAAAGGGAGAAAAATACCATGAAAATTGGATTTGACAATGAAAAATACCTGAAAATGCAGTCCGAGCACATCCGCGACCGCATCAACCAGTTTGACAACAAGCTGTATCTGGAATTCGGTGGAAAGCTGTTCGACGATTTCCACGCATCCCGCGTTCTTCCGGGCTTTGCACCGGACGCAAAACTGCGCATGCTGATGCAGCTTTCCGATCAGGCCGAGATTGTTATGGCAATTTCCGCATCCGATATTGAGAAAAACAAAATCCGCGGTGACCTCGGCATCACCTACGACAGTGATGTACTCCGTCTGATCGACGAGTTCCGCGGACGCGGCCTCTACGTCGGAAGCGTAGTAATTACCCAGTATTCCGGCCAGCACAGCGCAGATGCCTTTAAAAAGAGACTGCAAAAGCTCGGCATCCCGGTTTACATTCACTACACAATTCCGGGCTACCCGCACAATGTACCGCTGATCGTAAGCGATGAGGGATATGGAAAGAACGAATACATCGAAACGACACGCCCGCTCGTTGTCGTTACCGCACCGGGACCGGGAAGCGGAAAGATGGCAACCTGTCTTTCCCAGCTTTACCACGAGCACAAACGCGGTGTAAACGCCGGCTATGCCAAATATGAAACCTTCCCGATCTGGAATCTGCCGCTGAAGCACCCGGTCAACCTGGCCTATGAGGCTGCTACCGCCGATCTGAACGATGTCAACATGATCGACCCGTTCCATCTTGAGGCATACGATGTAACAACCGTCAACTATAACCGTGATGTTGAGATTTTCCCGGTTCTGCGCGCCATTTTCCAGCAGATTTTCGGCGAGAGCCCATACAAATCCCCGACCGACATGGGTGTCAACATGGCCGGAAACTGCATTGTCGATGATGCCGCATGCTGCGAGGCTTCCCGCCAGGAGATCATCCGCCGCTACTATAACGCTGTGGACGGCATCGCAGACGGTTCCCGTTCCGAGACAGAGGCTTACAAAATCGAGCTTCTGATGAAACAGGAGAACATCGTTGCCGCAGACCGCACCACCGTTTCCCCGGCTCTTGTCCGCGCTGAAGCGACCGGCGCACCGGCTGCTGCCATGGAGCTTTTGGACGGACGCATCATCACCGGAAAGACAAGCGATCTGCTCGGCTCAAGCGCAGCACTTCTGCTGAATGCTTTAAAAGACCTTTCCGGTATTGAACACGACGTACACGTTCTCTCACCGGAATCCATCGCTCCGATCCAGACACTGAAAACAAAGTATCTCGGAAGCAAAAATCCGCGTCTCCATACTGACGAAGTTCTGATCGCCCTGTCCGCTACCGCTGCACAGAGCGAGGATGCACAGAAAGCACTCTCCTGCCTGCCGCAGTTAAAGGGCTGCCAGGTGCACTCCAGCGTTATGCTCTCCGATGTGGACCGCAAAATGTTCCAGCGTCTGGGATGCGATCTGACCTGTGAGCCGAAATTTCAGTAAATAATTTTTATATCTTGGACATAAAAAATCCAGGGCATACGGTACTTTCCGTACCTGCCTGGATTTTTCTTTTCCGCCTTCTGTTTATAAATTTTCTTTTCCGAATCCCATTGGCAGCAGCTCCTCGAGTGTCATTTCTTTCCAGGAACCGTCGCCCTTGCAGAGAAGGACGAGAAATTCGTTCGGATCAACGAATTCCCGCAGGACCTGGCGGCAGACACCGCACGGTGTGCAGAAATCCTCCGGCTCTGCCTCTCCCGGGCCGCCGCAGACGGCGATCGCGTCAAATTCCGTTATGCCCTCGGATACGGCTTTGAAGACCGCGGTGCGCTCCGCGCAGTTTGTCGGTGTATACGCCGCATTTTCAATGTTGCAACCGGTATAAATCGCTCCATTCTTTGCCAGAACCGCCGCGCCTACGCGGAATTTCGAATACGGCACATACGCAAATTTCCGCGCTGCCAGAGCCTGTTTTACCAGCTCCTGTTTTATTTCTGTACTGATTTCCTGTTTCATATCCAGCATCCCCTTTCCAGTATCCCCTTATTTTTTCTTTCTTATTTCTGATCTTCCCGGATCAGAATCCGCAGTGCCTCGATGGCTACCTGAATCGCACCTTCCGTATCGTGCGTAATGTGGTTCTCCATGCCGCGTTTCACTCTCTCCTGATTTCCCATCACAAGAAAATCCGATCCGGCACGGACGCCGCGGGCACTTGCCACGATAAAGAGTGCCGCCGATTCCATCTCTGACGCTTTGCATCCAAGCTTCATCCATGCATCCCATTTTTTCAGCAGCTCATCGCCGACCGGCATCTGCTCCGGGTCGTGCTGGCCGTAGAAGGAATCCTTGCACTGTACCACGCCCGCATGCCATTTTTTCCCAAGATTCTTTGCCGCCTGCACCAGCGCATTCGTCACGGTAAGGTCTGCGACTGCCGGGAACTCGATCGGTGCGTATTCCTTTGACGTTCCCTCCGCACGGATCGCTCCCGTTGCCACCACGATATCGCCGCCCTCTACATCGAGTGCCATACCGCCGCATGTTCCGACGCGGATAAACGTATCGGCGCCGCACTGGATCAGCTCTTCCATCGCGATGGAAGCCGACGGACCGCCGATGCCGGTAGATGTAACGGAAACCTTTACACCGTCCAAAGTACCCGTATAAGTCACAAATTCCCGGCTGTCTGCGACGAGCACCGGGTTCTCAAAGTAAGCTGCAATTTTTTTACACCGTTTGGGATCTCCCGGCAGAATCACATACCGTCCCACATCGCCTTTTCGGATCTGCAGATGATACTGCAGCCCTTCTTCTCCTGAATAATTCTGCATATGCAAAAACCTCCTTGTATTTTCGTATTCTCATAGTTCTATTCTACCACAGGCCGCACCGCAAATACAAGGCTTGACACCATTTCGCTTCCCCTTTCATTACGAATATAATCACGTTCCGCAGTTGCCTTTTCCCATTCGGAATGCTACAATAGGCACAGAAACCAGAGTTCTTACTTTCATTTTTACAAGGAGGGATTATTTTATGAGTTCCTATGTCATCAGCTGCTGCTCTACGGCAGACCTTACCGAAGAACATTTCTCCAAACGGGAAATCTCATACATCTGTTTCCATTACAAATTAAATGACACCGAGTACGCGGATGATCTCGGCAAGTCCATGCCGTTCGATCAGTTCTATGCCGCCATGGCGCCGGCGCTTTCACGAAAACATCCCAGGTGAATGCCGATGAATTTGAAGCCTATTTTGAAACATTCCTGCAGGACGGCAAAGACATTCTCCACGTCTGCCTCTCCTCCGGCATTTCCGGTGTCCTGAATTCTGCGATGATCGCCAAAGCCGACCTTGAAGAGCGCTACCCGGAACGGAAAATCCTCATCGTGGATTCCCTCGGCGCTTCCTCCGGCTATGGTCTTCTGATGGACCGCCTTGCCGACCTGCGCGATGAAGGAAAACCGCTGGAAGAGGTTTACGATTTTGCGATGAAAAACCGCCTCAAAGTCCATCACTGGTTCTTCTCCACGGACCTCACCTTCTACGTGCGCGGCGGCCGCATCTCCAAAGCCTCCGGCGCAATCGGCGGCCTCCTCGGCATCTGCCCGCTGCTCAACATGGACAACGAAGGACGGCTGATTCCGCGGTTCAAAATCCGTACGAAGAAAAAAGTCATCAAAAAAATCGTCGACCAGATGGAAGAAAACGCCGAGGGCGGCCTCTCCTACTCCGGCAAATGCTACATTTCCCAGTCCGCCTGCTACGACGATGCGCGGGCCGTTGCGGATCTTATCGAGGAACGCTTTCCCAATCTGAACGGAAAAGTCGAGATCAACAACATCGGAACCACCATCGGCAGCCACACAGGGCCGGGAACCGTGGCATTGTTTTTCTGGGGGAAAGAACGGGTGGATTAACTCTCCTGCACTTCCATCTATAGCAAGACCCGAAAATAATGCAAAAAAGGCAGTGCTGCAGAGCGCGAATTGCAAGGAACAGATTTGAAGGCGTACCGGGGTACGACGAAAATCTGTGACGCAGTAATTCACGCTCTGCGGTGCTGAATTTTTTGCATTATTTTC
>ENA-OQDW01000505-OQDW01000505.1-human-gut-metagenome-genome-assembly--contig:-NODE-505-length-15964-cov-7.246827_pt1 | contig 15964 bp, 19 predicted proteins | sample MGYA00242784_ERZ504613 | MGnify/ENA primary metagenome ERZ504613 (study PRJEB26092, sample SAMD00036330) | human gut metagenome | host: Homo sapiens | study: EMG produced TPA metagenomics assembly of... | reverse complement strand
CCCAGGTGCGCAAATGCGCGGCGCGCTCAAGCCGCCAAGGCTGGCAACAAGAAACTCGCCGCCCCAATGGTCCCATCGGTGCCGGCGCCGTGCCGTCAAAGGCGATGCCAAGGACACGCGCGTCGGTTGTAAGCTGGCCCGCGGCGATGGCCTCGGCCATTACGCTCGCGATATGCGCATGATGGTGCTGCACCTCGACGAGCGGCAGATTGCATTTTCGCGCCTGCTCGCGCGCCCACTGGCCCGATAGATAGCTGGGGTGTACATCGCAGGCCAAGGCGGCGGGCGCCAAATCAAAGAGATCTTCCAAGCGCGTGCGCGCAGCGTTCCAGGCATCGAAGGTCCCGCCGTTTTCAACATCGCCGATATGCTGCGACACAAAACAGGTTGCCTCGCCGTTCGTCCCTTCACGCGTGAGCGCAATCGTGGCCTTTTGTTGTGGCCCGCAGGCGAGCACGCAGGACGGAGCGCGGTCGAGCGCCGGCAACGGCAGCGGCTGGGGTGCATATCCGCGAGCGCGGCGCACGGGCATAACGGCGCCGTCGACCACGCGCACTACAGAGTCGTCGTAGCGCGAGAGGATCGCGCGGTCGTTACCGAGCAACGCGTCGGCGATGCCGGCAGCAACGAGGTGTTCCCAGGCAAGGTCGTCGTCGGTCTCGATGGGTTCTTCGCTCAGGTTTCCGCTGGTCATGACGAGCGCGTGCATACCGCAGACTTCTGCCGCGGCAAGCAACAGATGCTGAAGCGGGGTATAGGGGAGCATGACGCCGAGCTCGGGCAGGTCGTGCGCGACAGATGGCGCGAGGGCGAGGATGTCGGGGGAACCGTCGTTGTCCTCGCTAACAGTGCGCCGGCGCAGCAGCACGATGGGGCGGATACTGCCAGCGAGCAGATCGCGTTCAGCATCGTCGATATGACACAGGCGCCCGGCATCGGCAAGACTGCGTACCATGACGCAAGTGGTTTGTTGCTGCGGCGTTTGCGACGGCGCAACTCGGCCACCGCCTGCTCGTTGGCAGCATCACAGGCTAGATGGAATCCGCCCAGGCCCTTGATGGCGACGACGCCACCGCTGGCCAGCAGCTCAACGTAGCGCTCGATGATGGCGTCGCTGGCCTCGCGTGTGGTGCCGACGGCCGGTGTCGCGGACGAATTCCCGCACGCATCGCCGTTCACAGCCTCACGCCACGTAATATGCGGCCCGCAATCAAAGCAGGCATCGGGCTGCGCGTGAAAACGCCGGTCGAGCGGATTGGCATACTCCGCGGCACACTCGGGGCACATGGGAAAACGGTCCATCGAGGTAGCCGCTCGATCGTAAGGCAGCGAGCGGATGATGGTAAAGCGCGGTCCGCAGTTAGTGCAGTTGATAAAGGGGTAGTGATAGCGTCGGTCGGCGGGATCGAACAACTCGCGCAGGCAATCGTCACAGGTGGCGATATCGGGCGAGACAAGTGTGGTGTGCGCGGTCTGGTCCTGCGACGCCACAATGTGAAAGCCCTGCTCATCGGCAGTGCTCCAACCGCCAGGCTCCAAATCCGCAATATCGACTCGCTCAACGCGAGCCGCTGCGGGCGCATGCTCAGAAAGCGCAGCGACAAATCCGTCAACCGCCTCGGCACAAGCGTGCGCCTCGATATGCACGCCGTCGCCCGCATTGAGCACCCATCCGCAAATGCCATGCGCCATGGCCTCGCGATACACAAACGGTCGCATGCCAACGCCCTGCACAATGCCCGTCACATGAATATGCACATGCCGCATGCGACACCCCTCATCAAAACCGACCAAAAAGGGACAGGTTTATTTTGGTAGGTAAAACGCTAAACCTGCCAAAACAAACCTGTCCCTTTTTGGCAGGTGCGCTGCGGGAAATTCCGCTACAGCCCCAGGCTCTGCTTGGTGGCGGCGCACGTGAGCTCGCCGTGCTTAACGCCGCGCAGGCCCAGCAGGCGGTCGGCTAGTTCGTAGACGCGCTCGCCGCGACCCTTGAGCGCCAGAATCTCCAAGCAGTTGTGGTGATCCAGATGCACGTGCATGGTCGATACGATCTCGTCGGTGTAGTCGTGCTGCACCTCGTCCAGGCGGCGCGTCAGGTCGCCGGTATGGTGGTCGTAGATCATGGTGAGCGACCCGATAACATGCTCATCGGGCGTGCGCATCTGCTCTTTGGCGATCGAGGCGCGAATCAGGTCGCGCACGGCCTCGGATCGGTTGGCCACGTCGCCGCGGCGTGCGATCTGCTCGTCAAAACGGCGCAGCAGGTCGTCGGGTGCGGTAACCGAAAAACGGACCAGCTCGGAGCTGGAGCCGCTGCAGCGGCAGCTCGCATCGTCGTCCACACCGTGATCGTGCGCGTGCTCGTGCTCGGCCACGTTACACCAGTTTCACAGAGCCGACGGAGTTGTGATCTGCCTCGATGGCCTCCTCGTAGCCCTCGAGCGCATCGTGCGCCTCGTGCAGCGCAGACATGGCGGCCTCGAGCTTGGCGCCAATGCGCTCCATATCAAAGTTCTCGGTCGCATGCAGCAGCTGATGGCTCCACTCGTGAGCGAGCTCAATGGTGTCGTCGACCTGCTTGACGCTCATGGCAAGCTGGCTCATGTTCATTCCGACGTCATGCATAGGAATCTCCTTTTGTACGGGGCGATATGGTGGTTCAGATTCTACTACGCCCGCCTTGGGCGCCGCCGCATAAGAAAACGGGCGCGAGTCCGTCTGACCCGCGCCCGTTCACTGGGGGCTGTTTGTGTCTACCATACTATCCGTGGTCGCATGCCTTGCGTTTGGCACTCCGGTGAGCGGTGCGAAACCGCTCATGGACGGCAGACAAGTAACAAGCGTATTACAGATGTTTCTCCAGCAGTGCCTGAAGTCTTGCCTTGGGCAAGGCGCCGACCGAGCGGTCGACCTCCTCGCCGTTCTTAAAGACGATCAGCGTGGGGATGCTCATGACGCCAAACTTCATGGCCAGGTCCTGGTTGTCGTCGACGTTGCACTTGGCCACAGCCAGCTTGCCGGCCAGCTCGTCGGCAACCTCGTCTACGATGGGCGAGAGTGAGCGGCAGGGGCCGCACCACGGGGCCCAAAAATCAACCAGTACGGGCAGACTATCGTTGACGACAGCGCCGAAGTTCTCGGGGGTAATCTGCTTAATGTCAGCCATGGTGACCTCCATAATACGACGCGGCTCGGCCGCGTAAAACTCAGTACGACCGTGCTTATACCCAGCGGCCCGCAAAGCAACCACTCGCGGGCGGCTCTTTTATATAATGGTGGGCACGCAAACGATTGGAGAGCGCATGCCCACGTCACAAAGCCAGAAAAAAGAAGCCATCGCTCAGGCGACCGAGCAGGAGCTCGCGTCGCTTGCAGGTCGCGGTGTGCGTATCGCGGGCAACGCGTGCTCGCCGATTGTGCTGGTCAAAGGCGATTTGGATGAAGCCGAGTGCTCGGGCGGCGAGCTGGCTGCCGGCGCGGATGGCGCCGCGTTGCGCAAGGCGCTCGGCGCATCGGATATGCCCCCGAGGACTTTTGCGTGCTGGCAAGCGTCGCCGGCGCGGGCGACGGAACGGTCGCGGCGGGCGAGGACCTGACGTGCGACCTGTTCCGCGAAGCGCTGGAGACCTTGGACCCCGAGGCGGTACTGCTGCTGGACAACAGTGCGGCCGATGTCATGCGCGAGACCTATGCCGATATGCTTGTGGCAATTGATGACTTTGACACCGCCATGCTCAAGCCCGGCCTGGTCGCCCATGTGCAGGGGCGCCGCGTGCTGGCGCTCGACGGTTTTGAGGCGGCGCTCACCGACAAGGCCGCCAAGCAGCGCATGTGGGCCTACATTAAGCAGCTGACCCCGGCGGCTGCACCGCTGTAGCGAGGTTGGCGGCAGCCCCTACATCACGGCGCGCAGCTCAAACCGGTCGCCGTTAATGCGGAACTGGCAGTTGCCGTTCATGCGCTCGACGGCAAGCATAATGCTCTTGGTGCCAAAGCCGTGCCCAGTGTGCTGAGCCACGGGCATGCCGTCGACCATGTGCGGCGCACGGCCAAACGTGTTGGAAACCAGCAATAGAAGCTGACCGTCTTCGTAGCGAAGGTCCAGGTCGACAAACCGCTTGCCTTCGGGGGCGGCGCTCGCCGCGGCGATGGCATTGTCCAGGGCGTTCGATACCACACTGAATAGATCGACATCGCCCACGTGGACGGTTTCGGGCACGGCGGCGCGCAGATCGGCGGTGATGCCGCGCGCGTTGATGTCCGCGGAAAGCGACGAGAGCGCAATGTTGACCGTTTCGTTGGCGCAGTAGCGGCGCACGGCGGTGCGGTCGTTGGTCTCGCAGAGCGCGTCGATGCGCCCGAGTGCCTCATCGGTGTGACCCTCTTCGATCAGGGCCGCAAGACCGCGCAGGTAGTGGCGCATGTCGTATCACATTGAGACCAAGTCAAGAAGAATCGCTTCGGTCGAATCGCGTCTTTTGGGTGAGTTCTCAACGTCCGCTGCCGCTGGTTTCCACCGTATGCCGAAAACACCCGGACGATGCCGTGCAGATCGCTTCGCTCTGCTATAGTCTCCCAAATTCACGTTTTCTATTGGGATGGTGGTTAATATGGGCGACATACTCGAATCGTTCCTGCGCGTGGCGATGGTGGTGTTCATCGTCGGTCCGCTCACTGCATGGGTCGCCCGTCGCGGCGCGCGCGAGCGCAGTGAGGCGACGGACAGCCTCGATCGCTTCACGGTGCGCATGCCCGCTGCCATTCGCACGATCATCGCCTGCTGCGCCGTCGCGTTCGAACTGCTCATGCTGGGTGTCTACGTCTGGCAGGGCGTCTCGTTGGGCGAGTGGGACCACGAACTTGTGTGGTTCGGTCACGCCATGGCGCTCGCGGGCATGGCCATCTGGGCCCTGCTGAGCATCCCGCGCATCGACGTGGACGGTGAGCGAATTCTCTCGCGTAACGCCTTCGGCATCCGCAAGGAGACGACGTTTGGCAACATCACCCGTGCAACGCTTCACACGCAGATGATGAGGATCGACCTGTTCGAGGGCGACCGGAAGTTCTGCTCGATAAGCCTCGAGGGGGTGTGCTCGCTCAACCTCCTCGCCCGTCTGGAGGAAGAGGGCATCGAAGTCTCGGACGCCGTCGACGGTCCCATGACCAAGGCGGGCCTGTGTTGGTCTGCCATCAGGCCGTTGACGATTGTTTTCAACGGCATGGCGCTCGTCTTCTCGCTCGTGATCGCCTTCATGGCTGTTTTCACCGATGCCGGTGCTCGTCTGCTCTTGCTCGTCCCGTTCCTCTTCCTGTTCATAGGGGGACTCCTGCCCCTGCTCATGCTCAGCATGCCCGCCCGCGGCATCCTCGAGATCGGCAGGCAGGAGCGCGAACTCGGCTTCTCCTTCGCCGAGGAGATGGCAAGTCGAGGTACCACGGGCACTTCGCTTGTCGACGATGATTGGTTCATCGAGATCAGCAATGCCCGCGTCGTGGCGTTCCGTCGCGATTACCTCAAGAAGGTCACGGCGCACGAGAACAGCGAGAGCGGCGACCGTTGCACGGTGACCACGAAAGGCGGTCGCAAAATCAAGGTGTATGCAGCGGGCAGCACGCTCGAGGACCTGCGCTCGTGGTTCAAACAGGGTGCCAAGGCCAGAAGCACGCTCGACCGTGCAGAGGACGCGCTCGAGACGACGTCTGATTGGGTTGTCTGACCTGTATCGTCTTTTCGGACACGCATGCTAGAGGCCCAATCCTTTAGAATGCATTCATCGACGACCGAGAGGACGGTATGCTATGTCCAACCCAGCCGCCAAGTACACCGACGAGTTCAGGCGCGAGACCGCGACTACATCATCTCGACGGGCAGGCCGATAACGGAATGCTGCGCAGAACTGGGCCTGAATTCCAAGACCGTGAACAAGTGGGTGCAGAATCGCCGGCGCGAGCTTGCCGGCGGGCCCGACCCCAAGGCCGAGGACCGCGAGCTTCGCGAGGCGAAAAGGCGCATACGCGAGCTCGAGATGGAGAACGCCTTCTTGAAAAAAGCCGCGGCCTTCTTCGCCAAAAGCCAGGCGTAGCCGCGTGCTACCGGATGATGTTGGCGGAGAAGGCCGAATTCCCGGTGAAAATGATGGCCCGCGTGCTCGGCGTGAGCCGATCGGGCTTCTACTCGTGGCTCTCCAACGGCTGCCCGCGAGAAGACTGGTCGGCCGAGCGCGAGGCGGTCCGGCGCGTGTGGCTGGAGTCGGACCGCAGGTTCGGCTTCCGGTTCGTGAAATGCTTCCTGCCCGGCGAGTTCTCCGGATTGACCCTGTACAGGTGCGCAAGCTGATGCGCGAGCTGGGAATACGCGGCTGCACGCCCAACGCCAGGAAGCGCACCACCATCCCCGACCCGAAGGCCAGGCCCCGGCCCGACCTGGTGCGCCGCGACTTCACCAGTCCCGTTCCAACCTACAAGCTCGTGGGCGACATCACCTACCTGCGCACCGGCGAGGGATGGCTGTACCTGTCGACGGTCATCGACCTCAACACCCGCATGGTGGTGGGCTGGTCGCTCTCCGAGCGCATGACCGCCGACATCGTGGTTTCGGCGCTGGCGTCGGCCAAATCGCGCGGCTACGTGGCCGGCAACGCGATATTCCACGCCGACCGCGGCGCCCAGTACACCAGCAGGCTTCTGGCCGAATGGGCGCGCGACAACGACGTGCGGCTGTCCTGCAGCCGCACCGGCAACTGCCACGACAACGCGGTGGCCGAGTCGTTCCTCGCCACGCTGAAGAACGAGATGTACTACAGGCGCAGCTTCCCGACCAGGGATTCCGCCAAGCACGCGGTGGTCGAGTTCATCGAGGCGTACTACAACCGCCGAAGGCCCCGCTCGACGATCGGCTACAAGGTGCCGGCCGAGGCCATGGCGGCCTTCTTCGAGAGAACCGAGCCCAAGCCCGAGGCCATGCCTATGGCCGCTTGATTCCTCGAGCTTGCGTGTCCGAAATCTTGACACAGGTCAGAAGGCCTCGATGCCAGCGCTGCGCCGATATGGGGCAGCGGCCCCCCGTTGGCCGCCATGGCCCTGACTTCCGAGCGTATGCTGGCGCCGCTCGTCTTAAGACGTCGACCTCCATCCGGAGCCTGCGGTTCTCGCGCTCGAGCTCCAGGATCCGGTTCTGCTCGGGCGTGCGGTTGTCCGCGGCGCGCGGCGAGCCGGTCTCGTTTATCGACTTGACCCGCCTCTCCACGGTGCTCTTGTCGAGGTCGCACTCGTCCATGGCCTCGCGCCTGGGCTTTCCGGCGTTGTGGAGATCGACTATCTTCCTCTTGAACTCGTCGGTGAAATGCCTCGGTCTGGGGCCGGTCGAGGCCGAGCCCCCGGTCCGGCTGGGGTAGCATGTCGCTGCGGACCATTGTCTTTCCTCTCGTTGAATATCTAGGCGCTGACGATCTAGGCGATGGCCCTCTCTTGCTTCTTACACCTCGATTGTGCTCGCTACCCCCAGCGGGCCCGGATCGAGCGATTCGGGCCCGCTTTTGGGGCCTGCCGGAAACCCGGTGGTCAAAAAGGGCCAAATATGATACTGTTACCAGTTTGGTGGCAGCCAAATGGCCTCAAAAATCGGTGCCAGAGGCCAAAAGTGCATCGATTTTCGTTCTTCAGAGTCGTGATCGGGCTCCAAACAAGGCGATTTTGCTGCTCTGGACCGGAAAATCGCTGCTACTAATTTGGTGACAGTACTCATATTTGGCCTTTTTTGACCACCGCTCCTTGGTCCAGGACAATGCGGGCCGCTCGAATCTTGGGGCGGGTCCATTTTCGACTATCCTCAGCTTGCCAGTTCGAAAATGGACCCGCCCCAAGATTGAATCTTTATTCCAACTTTACACCTGGCTTTACAGCTGTCTTGTCAGCTGTAGCAGGTGTCATACTAAAGCCCCAAGATTCGCCAAAAGAGAGGGGCCTTGATGGCACAGAGCGCGAACATGGATGCATCGGAGCTTGCACGCGATATCGCGGCCGGCCTAGCATCGGCAACGACGGCAACGGAGCGCGCGGCACTGGTGCCCGCAGAGCTCGTCGAGGCCATTCAGCAACTAAAAACCCAACGTGACGTGGTGATCCTGGCGCACTACTATGTGGCGCCCGAGGTCCAAGCCGTTGCCGATTACGTCGGCGACAGCTTCTACCTGGCAAAGCTCGCCAAGAGCCTGCCGCAGCAGACTATCGTGCTGTGCGGCGTGGAGTTTATGGGCGAGAGCGCCAAGCTGCTCAACCCCACCAAGACCGTGCTGCTGCCCGAGCCGGGCGCGGACTGCCCCATGGCGCACATGGTCAAGCGCGAGACGGTCGACGCCGCCCGCGCTGAGTACGGTGACGACCTTGCCGTGGTCTGCTACGTCAACTCCACGGTCGAGATCAAGAGCTGGAGCGACGTGTGCGTCACCAGCTCCAACGCCGTTAAGATCGTGTCCGAGCTGCCGCAGCAGCATATCCTGTTCATTCCCGACCAAAACCTGGGCCGCTTCGTGGCCGAGCAGGTGCCGCAAAAGCACGTCATTCTCAACAACGGCTACTGCCCGCGCCATCACATCATTACCGTCGAGCAGATCGTCGACGCGCAGGAGGCCCACCCCAACGCGCTCGTACTGGCGCACCCCGAATGCAAGGCCGACGTCCTTGCCGAGGCCGACTACATCGGCTCCACCGCCGGCATCATCAAGTATGCCGAGGAGTCGGACGCCAACGAGTTCATCATCGTGACGGTCCGCGGCGTGCTCTACGAGCTCGAGCGCCGCTGCGAGGGCACCGGCAAAAAGTTCTACTTCCCTGCGGTGCAGTCCACCTGCGTCAACATGGATCTCATCACGCTCGAAAAGCTCGTGCGCTGCCTGGAGACGGGCGAGGGCGAGGTGCAGATTGGCGTGTCGGACGAGGCAGCCGATCAGGCCAAGCTCACGCTCGACCGCATGCTCGAGTACGCGGCGCGCTAAGCCAATGTGGCATGAAGGACAGCCCCTTACGCCACATTACAAGGGAGAGGATTCCTGTGGAAACCAAGCAATACCCCGACATGGAGTGCGACGTCGTCATTGCCGGCTGCGGCGTGGCGGGCCTATACGCGGCCCTCAATCTGCCGACGAGCACGCGCGTGATCATGCTCTCCAAGGGCACTGTCGACGAGTGCGATTCGATGCTCGCGCAGGGCGGCATCTGCGTGCTGCCCGAAGGCTCGGACTACGATGCCTTCTTTGAGGACACCATGCACGCCGGCCACTACGAGAACCGCCGCGAGAGCGTCGACATTATGATCCGCTCGAGCCGTTCGGTCATCAACGACCTGCTAGCGATGGGCGTGGATTTCGAGCGCAAGGCCGACGGCAGCCTCGACTTTACCCGCGAGGGCGCGCACAGCCGCCCGCGCATTGCCTTCCATGCCGATATTACGGGTAAGGAGATAACGACCAAGCTGCTCCAGGCCGTTCGCAAGCTGGATAACGTGCAGATTCTTGAGCACGTGGCCATGACCGACATCCTGACGGGCGAGCGCGATGGGGCCACGGTGTGCACCGGCGTCGTCGCCGTTCCCGTGGACGAGGACAACTCGGTTCGTCCCGCCGACGAGCTGACAAATACCGCCGAGGGTGAGCATGCCGGCAAGCCGTTTAAGATCCATGCCAGCCACACGCTGTGGGCGACGGGCGGTATCGGCGGCGTATACGACCATTCGACCAACTACCCGCAGCTCACGGGCGATGCCTGCTACATTGCTCAGGAGCATGGCATTAAGATGGAGCACCTGGACTACGTGCAGATTCACCCCACGGGTCTGTTTTCGCCGCAACCGGGCCGCACCTTCCTGATCAGCGAGAGCTGCCGCGGCGAGGGCGCGATTTTGCTCAACGCCGCCGGCGAGCGCTTTACCGACGAGCTTCAGCCGCGCGATGTGGTCGCCGCCGCTATTCGCGAGCAGATGAAGCAGGACGGTACCGAGCACGAGTGGCTGAGCTTTGCCCCCGTCGAGCGCGACGTGGTGACCGGGCACTTCGCCAACATTCGCGCACGCTGCCTGGAGGACGGACGCGACATCTTGGACGAGCCCATCCCCGTTACGCCCACGCAGCACTACTTTATGGGCGGCGTGTGGGTCGACAAGGACGGCCGCACCTCGATGCCCGAGCTGTACGCCGCGGGCGAGACGGCTTGCAACGGCGTTCACGGCAAGAATCGCCTCGCATCGAACAGCCTGCTCGAGTCCCTAGTCTGGGGTCGCCGCGCCGCTTGGCGTATGCGCACCGGCGAGTCGCTGGCCGTGGAGCAGGCGGGCGATCCCGCGCTCGATGGCCGTCATCGCGCCTGAGCGCCGATACCCTGGCAATCGATGATTTGGCCCGTGCCGCCGGCACGCAGGCCGTGGAGGAGTAGACCATGAATCCCATTACCATGAAGCTCGTCGTCGATGATCTGATTCTGCAGGCTCTGCGCGAGGACATTACCTTTGAGGACGTGAGCACGGCGAGCGTGTGCCCCACGGCGCGCCCCGCCACGGTGGAGCTTATCGCCAAGGCCGATGGCATCATCGCGGGCCTGGATGTGTTCGCTCGCACCTTTGAGCTGCTGGATTCGCAGAGCTCGGTGCTGTTTGATGTTGCCGACGGTGACGAGGTTCACGCCGGCGACCACGTGGGACAGGTGCGTGGCGATGCGCGCGTGCTGCTTTCGGGCGAGCGCGTGGCGCTCAACTACCTGCAGCGCATGAGCGGTATCGCTACCTATACGCACCAGATGGCCGCGGCGCTCGAGGCACCAAGACCGTGCTTGTCGACACGCGCAAGACCACGCCGGGCATGCGCGTCTTCGAGAAGGCCGCGGTCGAGATCGGCGGCGGCAGCAACCACCGTTACAACTTGTCGACGGCCGTCATGCTCAAGGACAACCACATCGATGCCGCCGGGGGCGTGACGCGTGCGATCGAGATGGCGCGCGCCCATGCATCGTTTACCGCGACGGTCGAGATCGAGTGCGAGAACCTGGACATGGTACGCGAGGCCGTGGAGGCCGGCGCCGATATCATCATGTTCGACAACATGACCCACGACGATATGGCTGCCGCGATTGAGCTTATCGCCGGTCGCGCCAAGACCGAGTGCTCGGGCAACGTGGACGCCAGCAATATCCGCGCGCTCGCTGACCTGGGCGTTGACTTTATTAGCTCGGGGGCATTGACCCACTCTGCGCCGATTCTCGACCTCTCGCTCAAGCACCTGCGTCTGCTGGACGGTAAATAATGGATGCCCGCGAGCGTCGCCGTGCCATCATGGGCGTGCTCGAGGAAGCCAAGGAGCCCGTTTCGGGCAGCGCACTTGCCCGCGAGGTGGGTGTGAGCCGCCAGATTGTCGTGCAAGACATCGCTCTGCTGCGCGCCGACGGGCACGATATCGTGGCGACCAATCGCGGCTACGTGCTGCAGGAGGCCCCCAGCAGCCCGGCTGTTCCCACGCGCTTGGTCAAGGTTCGCCACGGCGTGGAGCAGGCGGGCGATGAGCTCACGAGCATCGTCGACGCGGGCGGCGCCGTGCTCAACGTGATCGTAAACCACCGCGTGTACGGCAAGATCACGGCCGACCTGGACATCCGCAATCGTCGCGATGTTGAGCGCTACCTGCACGATATCGAGAGCGGCAAGAGCTTTCCACTATTAACGGTGACGAGCGGCTATCACTTCCATCGCATTGCGGCAGAGGATGAGCAAACCCTCGACGAGATCGAGGCCATGCTCAAGGAGAAGGGCTACCTTGCCGATTTAATGCCCTACGAGGATGATTTGTCCTAGAACACATGCAAAAGGAGGCCTCCGCGGCGATGCGGAGGCCTCCTTTTGTGCACGGTGTACTTGTGAGTGTGCAAGCGGGGGAGTTGTTACTCCTCGACGATCTCGGTGATCGCGCCGGCGGGGCAAGCGTCCTGGCAAGCGCCACAGGCGACGCAGGAGTCCTCGTCAGCGACGGTAGCGACGTCCTGGAGCTCCAGAACGCCAGCGGGGCAGGAGTCGACGCAAACGCCACAAGCGATGCACTCGTCGGCATCAATTACGGGATGAGCCATGGTAGTTTCCTCTCTGTTGACCGACGCTACAGGCGATGCGCGCCGGTTTGATTCGGGCAAAAACATACCACGGGAGCGACCGTTTGCAATACCCTCTGGCCGGCATCTTCATACCGTTCGCCGAGTATGCCACGGCTTACTAAAAAACATGCAGGTGAGGCCGATGAGCTGCGCAAATGTTAGCTATAGGTGACTTGAAATATTGGGCGATTGAGCGTGCTTGCGGAAACCGCATCCCATTATTTTGTCGAAAAACGGGTCGAACTTTCCCCAGGGAAGCCCGGGGCCGCCATGTGCGCTCCCAAGCCCAAACCTCAGCCATCTCTACATAGATCTCAATAGATTTGCCGAGAACTCATTCAGCGCATCTACCTGCGCATTTAAGAACCTAAACTCTCAACAATAAGAAATCTTATATGAATTGACTTAGATTTTGTATATTCCGGCCCATAAGGGGATACACTACATCCTGAAAGACAAGCCGAAGCGCCGCGCGACAGATCGTCGAGGCGGCGCGAACGCAAAAGAGAGAGGGAATTTCTAATGAGTAAGATTCTTGGTATCGACCTTGGTACTACTAACTCCGCAATGGCCGTTCTCGAGGGCGGTTCTCCGACCATCATCGTGAACGCCGAGGGCGACCGCACCACCCCGTCCGTCGTGGGCTTCCGTGCCGACGGCGACCGCGTCGTGGGCAAGGCCGCTAAGAACCAGGCGGTCACCAACCCAAGAACACTGTGTTCTCCATCAAGCGCTTCATGGGCCGCAAGTACTCCGAGTGCACCTCCGAGATCAAGACCGTGCCGTATGAGGTCAAGGAGGGCCAGGGTGGCCGTGCCGTCGTCGACATCGAGGGCAAGGATTACACCGCCGAGCAGGTGAGCGCCATGACGCTCGCAAAGATGAAGCCGACGCCGAGAAGTATCTGGCGAGACCGTCACCGACGCCGTCATCACCGTCCCGGCCTACTTCAACGACGCCCAGCGTCAGGCCACCAAGACGCCGGTAAGATCGCCGGCCTCAACGTCAAGCGTATCGTCAACGAGCCGACTGCTGCTGCTCTGGCCTATGGCCTGGACAAGCAGGGCACCGACCAGCGCATTCTGGTCTTCGACCTGGGCGGCGGCACCTTCGACGTCTCCATCCTCGACCTCGCCGACGGCGTGTTTGAGGTTCTGTCCACCTCGGGCGACAACCACCTGGGCGGCGACGACTGGGATCAGCGCGTCATCGATTGGATGGCCGATAAGTTCCAGCAGGAGAACGGTGTCGACCTGCGTCAGGACCCCATGGCCCTGCAGCGTCTGAAGGAGGCCGCCGAGAACGCCAAGAAGGAGCTCTCCGCCGCCCAGCAGACCACCATCAACCTGCCGTTCATTACCATGAACCAGTCCGGCCCGCTGCACCTCAACTACACGCTGACCCGCGCCGAGTTCGAGAAGATCACCCGCGACCTGCTCGAGCGCTGCAAGCAGCCTGTCACCAACGCCCTGCGTGACGCCAAGCTTAAGCTCTCCGATTTGACCGAGGTCATCCTCGTCGGCGGCTCCACCCGTATGCCCGCCGTCCAGGAGCTCGTCAAGACCATGACCGGCAAGCAGCCCAACATGTCCGTGAACCCCGACGAGGTCGTTGCCGACGGCGCTGCCGTCCAGGGCGGCGTGCTCACCGGCGACGTCGAGGGCATCCTGCTGCTCGACGTTACCCCGCTGTCGCTGGGCGTCGAGACCATGGGCGGCATCATGACCAAGATGATCGACCGCAACACCACGATCCCGACCTCCAAGACCGAGGTCTACTCCACCGCTGCCGACAACCAGACCAGCGTCGAGATCAACGTGCTCCAGGGCGAGCGCGAGCTTGCTCGCGACAACAAGTCGCTCGGTAAGTTCCAGCTGACCGGCATCCCGGCTGCCCGCCGCGGCGTGCCGCAGATCGAGGTCACCTTCGACATCGACGCCAACGGCATCGTCAAGGTCTCTGCTAAGGACAAGGGCACCGGCAAGGAGCAGCAGATCACCATCTCCGGCTCCACCGCGCTTTCCGATGACGAAGTCGATCGCATGGTCAAGGACGCCGAGGCCCATGCCGAGGAGGACAAGAAGCAGAAGGAGGAGGTCGAGGTCCGCAACCAGACCGATAGCCTGTGCTACTCCACCGAGCAGACCCTCAACGAGCTGGGCGACAAGGTTTCCGCCGAAGTGAAGTCCAAGGCCGAGACCGCTATCGCCGACGCCAAGAAGGCGCTCGAGGGCTCTGACGTCGAGGCTATCAAGCCGCCGGCGAGTCCTTGCAGTCCGTGGCCTACGAGCTGGCCCAGGTTGTCTACGCCGACGCTCAGCAGCAGACCGACGGTGCCGCCGGCGCCCAGCCTGCCGACGATGACGTTGTCGACGCCGACTACGAGGTTGTGGACGACGAGGACAAGTAATCATGTCCGCCCGTAAAGCTCGCACGGAGCGGCTGCCGTTGGTGCCGCCCCCGTTGACTCTGAGGAGAAGGACGTGAAGATTCCCGTAGAGGCCGTCGACGATACCGAGCCAACGAGGCCGAGGCCGCCGAGGCTGCCGAGAACCAGGTAGAGGATTCCAACAAGGAGGCGACGATGACCGAGGACGAGATGGTGGAAGCCGCTATCCGCGCCGGTGAGGAAGCCGCCGACAACGACTTTAAGCTCAAGTTCGAGCAGGCCCAAAAGGAGCTTACCGACGTGCGCAGCGAGCTCGATGCTGCGGCAGAGGCCCAGAAGGCCGCCGAGGACAAGGCGAAGGACGCCACCGAGCGCACTGCCCGTCTACAGGCCGACTGGGAGAACTTCCGTCGCCGCACCGCCAACGAGCGCATCGCCGAGCGCGAGCGCGCGACCGAGAAGCTTGTCACCGCGCTGTTGCCGGTGATCGACGATATCGAGCGCGCGATCGACCATGCCCGCAGCCAAGAGCTTTCCGACGACTTTAAGCAGTTCGTCGACGGCGTCGATGCGGTTCATGCCAAGCTGCTCGATGTGTTTGCGCACGAGGGCGTTGAGCCCATCGACCCCAAGGGCGAGGCGTTCGATCCGCTCGAGCACCAGGCTGTGGGTCGCGTCGAGGACGCATCGCAGTATGACGAGACCGTCAACGACGTGTACCAGAAGGGCTACCGCATGGCGGATCGTATTCTGCGTTCCGCGATGGTGACGGTGACCTACGGTGGCGAGAAGCGCCCCGCACCGGAGCCCGAAGCGGCGCCCGAGGATGCTACGGCCGATACGGCCGAGAGCACCGAGGAGTAATTGAGAAGGGCCCCGGGGCAACACCCGGGGCCCTTTCTGACCTAGTGCCATATGAAAGCATGAGCCGTCGTCTGCATGGACGGCGGACGTAACAGGAGAGGAGCTACGATGGCTGCAGGCAAAACCTTCTATGACATCCTGGGCGTATCCAAGAGCGCCTCCGACAAAGAGATCAAGAGCGCGTTTCGCAAGCTCGCGCAAAAATATCACCCCGATGCCGGCGGCGACGAGGCCAAGTTTAAGGAGATCAGCGAGGCCTACGAAACGCTTTCGGACGAGAAGAAGCGCAAAGAGTACGACCAGATGCTCATGTTTGGCGGCATGCCGGTGCGGGCGGCGCGTATGGCGGCGGCTACGGTGCCGGCGCGGGCGCAGCGGCTGGGGCGACATCTTCGACAGCATATTTAGCGGCAACGGCGCCTGGGGCAGCGATTGGGCTCGGGCTTTGCCGGGGCAGATTGCGCATGCGCGTGGCCAACTCCTCCACATCGCTGGTTGACGTCACATCGGTTACGATCATGGCGAATTCCGCGCCGTTCACGCGCGAAAGCGTGGCGTTTCCCGGCAGCAGCTGGCTTAAAC